>Ga0123357_10014517_pt1 | contig 10286 bp, 6 predicted proteins | sample TergutEmb28metaG_FD_89873 | JGI IMG/M metagenome (GOLD analysis project Ga0123357, IMG submission 89873) | Embiratermes neotenicus P4 segment gut microbial communities from Petit-Saut dam, French Guiana - Emb289 P4 | ecosystem: Host-associated > Arthropoda: Insects > Digestive system > Gut ... | reverse complement strand
TACATCAACCTGATAGTCCAGGACAAGCAGCCGCAGCCGCAATGGCTGACGATGGACGAGGCGATCGAACACTGCACCCGCGGCTATGGCATCTGGGAATGGGCCGGCACTGACGGGCTGGGCCATGCCAAGCCGGATATCGTGCTGGCCTGCGCCGGCGATGTGGTGACGATGGAGGCCGTGGCCGCCGCGGAGTTACTGAAGCACTATTTGCCGGAGCTCAAGGTGCGCGTCGTCAACGTCGTCGACCTGATGACGCTGTACCGTCCCAAGGATCACCCACACGGCATGAGCGCCAAGGCATTTTCGGACACCTTCACCGACGACGTCGACGTGGTCTTCGCCTTCCATGGGTACCCGGGTGCGATTCATCAGTTGGTGCACGGACGTCCTGACGCGGACCGGTTCCGCGCCCGTGGCTTTGTCGAACAGGGCACCACCACCACGCCCTTCGACATGGTCGTGCGCAACCGGGTCGACCGCTACCACCTGGTGATGGACGCCATCAACAACGCCCACGCCAAGCCGGCCGGCAGCCACGAGTTGTATCAGTTCTGCGAGCGCATGTTGGCGCGTCACGCCGAGTACATCGTCGAATACCTGGAGGACATGCCGCAGGTGGCCAACTGGCAACTGGGTGGCGAACTGCCACCTCTGGTCGAGCCGAAGCCGGTCGCCAAGCGGCGGTGACGTTTGTGACATCTGTACATGCGACGCCGCCAGATTTGCATGGTTCCTTGGCGGCGCCGCGCCCATTGTCACCGGTAGAGTTGACCCGACGCTGAGGAGGCCCCTGATGACTGCAGCGACGGCTGACCGTCCCTGGTTGAAGTACTACGGCAACACGCCGGCCGACATTACCGTGCCCGACATGACGATGTATGAGTGGTTCGCCGAAACAGCTAGACGTGATGCGGATCGTCGCGCAGTTATGTTTCTGGGCACCAAGTTCACTTTCACGCAGTTGCTTGCCGCCGTCAATCGGTGTGCGGTGGCGTTTGAAGCCCAAGGCGTCAAGGCAGGGGACTCCGTGCTGGTGTCGCTGCCCAACATTCCCAACGTTGTCATCGCATTCCTGGCGCTGAACCGCGTCGGTGCCCGCGCCGTCATGACGCACCCGCTGTCGTCGAAGGACGAGCTGCGCAACTACGCCACCGAGACAAAGTCCCGGGTGGCTGTTGGTGTGGATATGTTCTACGACACGATGCGCTCAGTCGTCGACGCCACCGGAATGGACAAACTGATCGTTTGCCACATTCCCGACTACCTCAGCCCAATCATGAAGGTTGGTTTCAAGGCAACCAAGGGACGGGCAATCAAGGCCGTGTCATACGATGACAAGGCGATATCGTGGGTTGATTTCATGAAGGCGGCCGATGCGCCGACGTCCTATGTGCGCCGCATTGAGCCAAAGGACGGGGCGGTGGTTCTGTTCTCCGGCGGAACGACGTCGATGCCCAAGGGCATTGAGCTGTCGTCTTGGGCGTTCAACGCGTTGGCAAAGTCGATGATCACCCTGAAAAACCTGGGCAATGATGATTCGGTGTTGGCCATCATGCCGGCATTCCACGGCTTCGGTTTGGGCTTGTGTATCTACACCTGCCTGGTGGCGGGGGCGGCGTCGATATTGGTGCCGGAGGTGGGCACCAAGAGTTACATCGACGCGCTGATCAAGTACAAGCCCACCTACATCGCGGGTGTGCCGACACTGTTCCGATCACTGATGAACACGCCAAAGTTCAAGCGGGTGGACTTCTCGGGACTACACGGCGCCTTTTCGGGCGGTGACTCGCTGATACCCGAACTGAAGCGCCAGTTCGACGACGCGCTGGCGGCCCAGGGCGGCACGGTCGAGGTTGAAGAAGGCTACGGCCTGACCGAGTGTGTGACGGGCTGTGCGCTGTCACCCCCAGGCTATTACCGTCCCGGGTCGATCGGCATACCGATACCGAGTGTGCGGATTTGCGTCGTCAAGCCGGACACGATCGAAGAGGTGCCGCCGGGCACCGAAGGGGAGTTCGCTGTTCTTTCCGAGCAAACCATGAACGGTTATGTCAACGACCCGGAGGCCACAGCCCAAACGTTGCGTACCCATGCCGACGGGCAGGTGTGGCTGCACACCGGCGATCTGGGGACGATGGATGAGGACGGCTACCTGTACTTCTTGGGACGAATCAAACGCATCATCAAGGTGTCAGGCATTTCGGTGTACCCCGCGCAGGTCGAACAAATTCTGGAGACGCACCCAAAGATCAAGACGGCTTGCGTCATCGGTATTCCAGACGATTACCAGGTCAGCAGCGTCAAGGCCTTCATTATCCCGATGGACGGAGTGGTGGCTGACGAGGCGCTAGCCCAGGATGTGAAGGCCTTCGCCAAGCAACACCTGTTGAAGTGGGCGGCGCCACGTCACATCGAGTTCCGCAGTGAGTTGCCGATGACCAAGGTGGGTAAGGTGGCATACACCGACTTGGAGAAGGAAGAGGCCGCCAAAGCGGCCGCCGCAAATGCCCAACCTGACCGTTGACCCGTCCCTGCCGATTGCGGCTCATCAGGCCGAAATCGCTGCCCTGATCTTGGGCTATCCGGTGGTCATCGTGGCGGGGGAGACCGGTTCTGGCAAGACGACGCAACTGCCGAAGATCGCACTCGCGTTGGGACGCCAAAACATCGGCCACACCCAGCCGCGCCGGATCGCCGCCCGCAGCGTTGCCTCCCGCATCGCGGAAGAGACGGGCACCCAGTTGGGCGAACTGGTTGGTTACCAGGTGCGATTCGTCGCTCAGACTGGGCGGGCCACCCAGCTCAAGGTCATGACGGACGGCATTTTGTTGGCCGAGATCGCCCATGACCCCCTTCTGCGTCATTACGACACGATCATTGTTGACGAGGCCCACGAGCGCTCGCTCAACATCGATTTCCTCCTTGGTTTCCTGAAGCAACTGTTGGAGCGCCGTGACGATCTCAAAGTGATCATCACGTCGGCGACCATCGACACTCAGCGGTTTTCCCGTCACTTCGGCAACGCGCCTATCGTCGAGGTCTCGGGGCGCGGCTACCCGATCGAGGTGCGGTACCAGCCGGTCGGAGACGCGGATCAGCCCGACGCCATCGTAAAAGCCCTGCGCACCCTTCCGCCGAACGACGACACTTTGGTGTTCCTTGCGGGCGAGCGGGAGATCCGCGACGCGGCGGCAACCATCGAAGGCGCCCGGCTTCGCGACACACACGTTCTGCCGCTCTACGCCCGATTGACCATGGACGAGCAGGCCCGGATCTTTGCGCCGCACGAGGGCCGTCGCGTCGTTCTGGCAACCAATGTGGCGGAGACCTCCTTGACCGTGCCGGGTATCCGCTGCGTCATCGACCCTGGTTTTGCCCGCATCGCCCGCTACTCAGCCCGCGCCAAGGTGCAGCGGCTGCCGATCGAACCGATCAGCCGGGCCAGCGCGGATCAACGGGCCGGACGCTGCGGCCGCGTCGCCCCAGGCATCTGCGTGCGCCTGTATTCGCAGGAAGACTACGAGTCGCGTCCTCTATTCACCGAGCCAGAGATTCTTCGCACGAATCTTGCCTCGGTCATCCTCGCGATGACGCAGGCGCGCCTCGGCGATATCGCCGACTTCCCCTTCGTTGACGCGCCTGATCGCCGTCATGTGGACGAAGGTGTGCGGCTGTTGGCCGAGTTGGGCGCCATCACCGGTGGCCCGGGTGACCTGCGGCTGACTCGCATCGGACGCCGTTTGGCCGAGTTGCCGATCGACCCGGCGCTGGCCCGCATCATCCTCGAAGGGGACGCCCGGGGCTGCCTTCGTGAGGCTATCGTCATCGCTGCTGGGCTCAGCGTGCCGGACGTGCGCGAGCGCCCCTTTGAGAAGCGGGAAGCCGCAGACATCAGCCATGCCAGGTTCGCCTCCGACGAGGCCTTGGTGGCTGGTGTGGCCGTCCCAGAGCCGGTGGCGACACCGGCGGAACCCGCCCGCATCACGGTGCATACCGGTTGGGGCGCGTACCGCAAAAAGGGCAGTCAGAAAGAGGCCCCGCCGCCCGCCACCGGGACTGGCGGCGACGTCGGGGCGATGCTGCGCCTGTGGGCCTACTTGGGTGACGCCCAACGAGACCTCAACGGCTCACAGTTCCGCAAGCTGTGCCAGCGTGAGTTTTTCAGCTATATGAGGGTGCGCGAATGGCAGGACCTGGTCAGCCAACTGCGCAACCTGGCTCGCGGCATGAAAATGCACGCTCATGCCGAACCGGCGCCCATTGACGATGTGCTGAAGGCCTGCTTGGCCGGGCTGTTGTCGCATATCGGCGCGTTGCAACCGCCGCCGCCAACCCAAAAGCGACGGGGCCCGCGAGAGTACCTGGGAGCCCGCGGCGCCCGCTTCGCCATTGGCCCCGACTCGGCTCTGGCGCGTTCCACGCCGGACTTCGTTGTGGCAGTGGAGCTGGTCGAGACCAGCCGTTTGTGGGCCCATACCGTGGCCGAAATCGATCCGACGTGGGCCGAAGAGTTGGGTGCGGCGCTTGTGCGCTACACCTACTCAGAGCCGTATTACTCAGCCAAGGGCCGGGCTGTCCTTTGCGAGCGCCACGCGACTTTGTTCGGTGTGCCGCTTGCAACCAGGCGCATCGATTTCCAGCCCATCGATCCGGATGTCGCGCGGGCGATCTTCATTCGGTCCGCGCTGGTGGAAGACCAGTTGACCGCCCGTATGGGCAGTCGCACGGAGGCGGTCATCGAGCACAACACCGCCGTCAAGACCGAGATAGAGCACCTGGAGACCAAGCTTCGCCGACGCGGGCTGTTGACGGCCGATGACACCCTGGCCGATTGGTTCGACGCCCGGCTGCCCGCTGATGTGGCGTCGGGGGCCGCGCTGGAGCGTTGGCTGCGCAGCGGTCCTGATGCGCTGGCGTCGCTGCAGTTGAGCGTTGACGACTTGCTCGCCAGCGAGGCGCCGGCAGAGGAAGACTTCCCTGACACTTGGGTCGTTGGCCCAACCACTCTCGGCCTCGACTATCGCTTTGCACCCGGCGAGTCCCTGGACGGCGTCACCGTCGACGTGGCGCTGACGGAATTGGCTGACCTGCCATCAGCCCCGTTCACGTGGGGCGTGCCGGGGCAACGTCTCGACTTAGCCACCGGGCTCATCCGCAGCTTGCCAAAGGCCGTTCGCCAACATGTCGTCCCGGCGCCTGATTTTGCCGCCCGAGCGCTCGCCTGGCTAGGTGATCATGCGGACTTCACCAAGCCATTCCCGGACGAGTTGGGCCGCGCGTTGACTGCCATTACGGGCGTCCCAATCGATGGGTTCGACATTTCGGCAGTGCCGGCGCACCTGCGCTTCAGCTTCCGCGTAGATGACGGCAAGCACACCCACGTCAGCCAAGACCTGCCCGTCCTGCAAGACGAACTGATCGAGAAAGTGCATCGAAGGCTGGCCAAGAGCGCCGAGACCCAGGCCCGGAGCGGTGCCGCTTGGGTGTTTGAGGTGCTGCCCGAGACGGTCCGTTTGAGAAGGGACGGGTTGGAGGTTGCCGCTTTCCCGGCCTTGCAGGACGGTGTCACGGCTGCTCGTGTAACGTACGCCGCCAACTTGGCGCAGGCCAAGCACACACACCGCGGGGGAGTCGTGCGGTTGGCTGCCCTAAACCTGCCCGATCTGACCAAGGGAGCTTTCGCCAACCTTGGTTCGGCCAGTCTTGCCACGCTGGCGACGGGGCCGTACCGCTCTGTGGCTGATTTGCTGGCCGATGCCAGGCTCGGCGCACTCGGATCGCTGTTCGACGACCTGGGCGGGACTTGGACGATCCGCGACGAGGCCGCGTTTGCGCGCGCGCTGCAAGCCGTCGGGCCACGCCAGGCGCCCACCATCAACCAATACGTCGCCCTAGCAACACAAACCTTGACGAACCTCGGCAAGGTGGAAACTGCCCTGGACGGTTTCAATCAATCGTCTGCCCTGGTGCAAGACATCAACAGTCAAGTCGGTGACCTGGTTTTCGACGGATTTCTTCGCACAATTCCCGAACCGTGGCTGCGACGTGTGCCCGTCTGGCTGGATGGCGTGACTCGCCGGCTGCAAACAGCGCTGACCTCACCATCCCGGGATGAAGCTGGCATGGCTCAGTTGACACCGGTGCTGGGGGCCTATGATCAGGCGCCCCGCGACCTTTTGGGCGAGTTGGATGAGATCGGCTATCTGATAGAGGAGTTGCGTCTTCAAATCTTTGCGCAGCCTGTGAAAACGATTCAGACGGTGTCGGTCAAACGACTGATGGCTCGGCTGGCGGCGCTGTGACCGTTTCACAGGCGTAGCATATCTATGCAAACCCACAAGCGTGGGGTAGAGAAGGGATTTCAAATGAGCACGGATGCAGCTGAGGGCGGCAGTTTCTTGTCCCAGGTAGCTGGCAAGCTTGGCGGCTTGAAAGATGAGGCTGTCGAGACCATCAAGCGGGAGTCTGCTGAGGGCGGAAAGCTCGACGTAATGAAGGACAAGCTGGGAGAATTCAAGGATCAGGCTGCCGGGAAACTGGGCGAGGCTGTCGATGCCGTCAAGAAGGAAGCGGCCGACGGCGGCAAGATCGATGCAGTCAAGGACAAGCTGGGAGAATTCAAGGATCAGGCTGCCGGGAAACTGGGCGAGGCTGTCGATGCCGTCAAGAAGGAAGCGGCCGACGGCGGCAAGATCGATGCAGTCAAGGACAAGCTGACCGGCGCATTCGAAGGTGTCAAAGACAAGTTCGATGGCAGCCAGGGCGCAGCCCAGTAACATCGAACGGTCCAAAGGCGCTGATGCCGAAGAACCTCGCGGAACTTGTTGACATCTTAAGGCTCACCCGGCGCGGCGAGCTTTTTGTTGGTGCGCCTGGCAACACCTTTTTCCAGCGCACCTACGGCGGCCAGGTGCTGGCGCAGGCGCTGATGGCGTCCTACGCAACGGTAGACGACGACCGCACGGCCCACTCGTTGCACGCCTACTTCCTGCGGGCCGCCAAGACATCCGACAGTATCGACTATGCAGTTGAGGACGCCCGCGACGGCGGGTCATTTTCGGTTCGGCGTGTTGTGGCGCAGCAGGGCGATGGCACCAACTTCATCATGGCAGCGTCTTTTCACAAGGACGAGTCCGGCCTCGACCACACCGAACCGCAGCCCACCGACGTCGACCCGCCCGAGGAATGCCCCCCGATCACCGAGGTGATGGATGAGCGTTTCGGTGTGTCTCCGGTTTGGCACGAATGGGACTGCTTGGACGTGCGGTTCGCCGGGGACTCCTCGACTGCGACCACCAATGAGAACCGCGGCAAGCCGCAAGCCTGGATGCGAGTGTGGGTGCGCACGGTCGACACCCTGCCGGCCAACGTGCCAGCCAGACTTCACCAGGCGGTGCTGGCTTACCTTTCTGACATGACGCTGCTTTCTGTCAGCGCCTTGCCGCACGAGGTGGCGTTTATGTCCACGAGCCTCCAGGCTGCGTCCCTTAGTCATTCGATGTGGTTCCACCGTCCCTGCCGCGTTGATCGCTGGCTGCTCTACGACATGGAGTCTCCCAATGCTCATGCGAGCCTTGGGTTTTCCACAGGTCGGCTTTTCCAGGACGGCTCGCTCATCGCGTCCTGTGCGCAGGAAGGTTTGGTGCGCCTGGTCGAGGGCCGTCAGATGCTAACCTGACAGCGGCGCTAGACGGCCATCTGCCCCAGCTCGCCGGCGCTCATCCGCTGAAGGCTCTTCAGCGCGGCGCGTTCGATCTGGCGCACCCGCTCGGCGGTGATACCCCAAGCCTCACCAATATCGGCCAACTTGGTGACGGTACCGCCAGCTAGGCCGTACCGGCGGCGCACGATGTCGGCGGACCTGTCGTCAAGGCTGTTGAGCATAGCGTTGAGCGTGGCTTTGTCCTCAACACTGAGCTCCTCGGTCTGCTCAGGCTGGGCCGCCATCAAGTCACCAAGTGTCGTGTCGCCGTCGTCACCCAAGGGTGCATCCAGGCTGGCGTGTACCCGTCCCAGACGGATGAGATCGTGGACGGTGTTGACCGGCATGCCCATCTCGGTGGCCAGTTCGTGCAACTCGGGCTCTCGTCCCAATTTGCGTGTCAGGTTGCTGCGTGTCGAGGTGACCTGGTTGATCTGCTCCGCGATGTGGACGGGCAGTTTGACGATCTGGCTGCCGTGAGCGATGCCGCGGGTGATCGCCTGGCGGATCCACCATGTCGCATAGGTTGAGAACTTGAAGCCCTTTGTGTAGTCGAATTTCTTGACGGCGCGGATCAAGCCGGTGTTGCCCTCCTGCACCAGGTCAAGAAGCGGCATGGCGCCGTGACCGTGCTTTCGAGCCACGGCGACCACGAGGCGTAGATTTGCCCGGACAAACTGCTCGAAGGCCTCGTGGCCCTGGTCAACAATTATCTTTAGTTCCTCGGAGGTGCCGGGTACTGTAGAGCGCGCCTTACCTTCGAGGAGCTGCTGGGCGAAGAGTCCAGCCTCGATCCGCTTGGCGAGGTCGACCTCTTCTTGAGCAGTCAATAGGGGGGTCTTGGATATTGAATCGAGGTAGAGGCCGACTGCATCTCGGCCTTCGATGTTGTGGTTACTGCCAGATCGGCGTGTCTGGTTCGTCTTGGTTGTCATCATCATCGCTAATCACCTGCTTACTGGTCATCACTGTTCGGTTTCGGGACGTAGGCTCTCCGTGGATAACCAGCCCCTGTTGGTTTTGTCATTATGTGTAACAAACATGATGCAAACTTTATTGCACTTTCAACTAAGTTTAATATGTGTACTGCTGTTGGTCCTAATCAACGCCAGGTCGGCGGCCACCACTTGCGTGATGGCACACCGGCTGGCAGAATTGAATAGCGCAGGGCTTGACAAGCCCCTTATTTTGTTGTTGCCTAATACCGATCGGAAGGCTGTCAGTGGCTACTCGAACCGCAGTCAAACCCGCAGCAAAAATACCTGCGGACATGCCCATTTCAAGTGCTGACCCAACACCTGATGACCTTGTGGCATCGGGGGAGCCGGTGATCGAGACTGCTGTCGAGATGGTCGAGGCCGTCGAGACCGCCGAGGGATTGGTAGTGCCGGCCAAAAAGCGTTCGTTGGACGACATTGACGACGCCGACTATGACGCCGTCGACGCGGAACGCGAGGAAGCCCAGATACTGGCAGATGAAGAGGCCGAAGAGTCCGATGACGGGGCCTTTTCGCTATCAGACTCGGACGAGGGCGACGAACCAGAGCAGCAGGTGACCGTGGCTGGTGCCACGGCCGACCCCGTCAAGGACTATCTGAAGCAGATCGGCAAAGTGGCGCTGCTGAGCGCCGAGGAGGAAGTCGATCTGGCCAAGCGGATCGAGGCCGGCCTGTTCGCAGAGGAGGAACTGGCCACCGGGCATCTCAAGCCGCGCAAGACGGCCATGGAGGACTACCGGATCATCATCGACGACGGCCACCGGGCGAAGAATCACCTACTTGAAGCCAACCTGCGCCTGGTCGTGTCGCTGGCCAAGCGCTACACGGGCCGAGGCATGCTGTTCCTTGATCTGATTCAAGAAGGCAACCTTGGACTGATCCGGGCGGTCGAGAAGTTCGACTACACCAAGGGCTACAAGTTCTCGACCTATGCCACCTGGTGGATCAAGCAGGCCATTACCCGTGCCATGGCCGACCAGGCTCGCACGATTCGCATCCCCGTGCACATGGTCGAAGTCATCAACAAACTGGCCCGCGTGCAGCGTCAGATGCTGCAGGACCTAGGTCGCGAGCCAACGCCCGATGAGCTGGCCAAGGAACTCGATATGACGGCCGAGAAGGTCATCGAGGTGCAGAAGTATGGCCGCGAGCCGATTTCGCTGCACACGCCACTGGGTGAAGACGGCGACTCCGAATTCGGAGACCTGATTGAGGACTCCGAGGCCATTGTGCCGGCCGAGGCCGTCAACTTCACCCTGTTGCAGGAGCAGCTACAGGACGTCCTCGACACATTGTCGGAGCGTGAGGCTGGCGTCGTCGCCATGCGATTCGGCTTGACGGACGGTCAGCAGAAGACGCTTGATGAGATCGGGCGTGTCTACGGTGTGACGCGTGAGCGCATCCGTCAGATCGAGTCGAAGACTATGAGCAAGCTGCGCCACCCGTCCCGTTCGCAGGTCCTGCGCGACTATCTGGAGTGACGCCGCGCGGCGGTCCTGGGTTGGCCGGGTGTATCCGGGTAATCTGGGCGCGTGCCAATAACCGCTGCCATCGACCGGGCCTACGAGGCCAAGAACCTGCTG
>Ga0123357_10014516_pt1 | contig 10286 bp, 12 predicted proteins | sample TergutEmb28metaG_FD_89873 | JGI IMG/M metagenome (GOLD analysis project Ga0123357, IMG submission 89873) | Embiratermes neotenicus P4 segment gut microbial communities from Petit-Saut dam, French Guiana - Emb289 P4 | ecosystem: Host-associated > Arthropoda: Insects > Digestive system > Gut ... | reverse complement strand
TGTATGATATTCGACATTGAGAGTTGTACGCTAAATGTCTAATGTAAAAGTCCGACATTTAAACCATACCTTTCTTCATTGTACTGTACGCTGTCAGCCGACTTGCACGCAACGTGTCTGGGGCTTGGCGTCGGGCGGGGTTTCGCAAAGGCTCGGACGGGAGGTGAACTTCCAAAATCCTGCGAAGTGCCCCACGAGACAACGCCCCGCCTGACGCCAAACCCCTCGTTGGGCGCTGGTCTTTTTTTAATCAATTATTACTCATTAAATTACGATTATCTATTCAAATCAATCTGCCGTTCCATATTCTCAATATTTGCCATGATAAAAGGAATGGTATTTTGGTCAATAAATAACATAATTTCGCCTATTCGACGGCGGACTTCGAGATAATGGCTATCCACTAACTTATCGTAAGTTTCTACCGGCAAGCCGCTATCGCGTAATGTGTAAGCGCATTTTTCGTATTCAAGTTCTTTAAGCGCCATTTCTTCCTCCCATGATTTCAGAAACTGTAAAAGTTCCACTAATTTCTGACGTTGAAGTTCGAGTTGTTGAATATTTGCCATATTGTTTTAACTGTTTAATCTGATTTGTTCTTCCATATTTTCGATATTTGCCAACATAAATGGCTTCGTTGTTTCTTCGATAAAATCAATCACTTTTTGAACCAAATGATTGGTTTCGTTGATATGAATATGCGCCAGTTTATTGTAGGTTTCCTGCGGTAAACCGTCATAAAGCAATGCATCGGCTCTTAGCCGGTAATAATGAATTTTGTTGTTCATTGATTCCTGAAATGAACTCAGAAAGTTTTGAAGTTCTTGCATCTTCTCTAATTGAAGACTTAATTGTTGAATTGTTGCCATAATTTGCACGATTTTTTAATTATAAAACTCAAGTTTCCTTATCATAAATTTACCATACTAATATCACTGTAATGGGATAATCATCCCATGTGCAATCAACTGCTCCATAACGATTTATAGTAGGATGACCATCATTATAAGATTTAGACAAGCCGCTCCATCTGCATTTTTTTCCATCATACCACACGGCATATGGTTTTGACCAAGGATCATCATTACCCCAAATTTTGTATCTATTATCATATATCAGTCTCAATTCATACAACGTTGGTAATCGCCAGTATGAAAAACCTCCTATTGTTGTTTTTCCAACCATTTTTTGTGCTTCTTTCCATTTCTTTCTACCTAAATATTGAGTTGAAATATAAAGATTTCCAAGCTTATAGTATCCACGTATCGCGGCTAATTCCCTTTCTTCTTTTTCTCTTTTTGCTATTGCTTTTTCTGCAGCTACTTTCTTGCAGGAATCAATTCGAGATTCTATATTGATTATGGGACTACCACCTTTTTGTTTGTAGTCATTATACATTTCTTGTGCTTTATCACAATTATTTTGTCCCAAAAATTCTTCAGCTTTTTTTATGGATAAAATTTTCGCTTGTTCCTCTTTTATTTTGGAATTGCATTTTTGCTTCCAACTTTGTAAGTCGGAATACGAAAAATTACCACAATTCTGTTCTGATACTTTATTGAAATATTCCAGAGCTTCTTCATAATTTCCAGTTTTGTAATCCGTTATCCCATTATTAAATACTTGGTCACATTCTTGTTCCTTTTCTTCTTTTAGGCGTTGCCGTCTTTTATATATTTGCGTTTTTAATTCTTGTGCCATTTCTTTCTGTTTTTTTGTAGCACAAGGAGAATTTATTACCGCATCACATCCGTAACCATTATCAACAATATTTACATTTCTGTCAACATAATCATACCTTCCATTATTAAAATCAGCTTGAAGGTCTTTCAAATATTCAGAAATTGATTTGCCGTGGATTCTACACTCGGTTGCCGGTTGATGTGACTTTGTTTCCTGTGCTTCGCTTCCTTGCTGTTTTTGCGGTGGAATATTAGGTTCATCCTGATTTTGTGCATAGCTAAAACTTGCAGTCAATACTAATAGCGCCAATAGAATTAATATTTTTATGTTTCCCATATCTTAAAATTATTTAATTGTGACTTTTTACTTGTCCATCCTCCCATTGTCCGTCATATACCACTTCATCTGATTTATTGTAATAAATACCGTGACCGTTCCTAGCGTTATTTTTCCATCCACCCACATAATATCTTCCTGTCTTCTTATAGCGCATTTCACCTTGTCCTTCAGCTTGATCTTTCACATAATCGCCTTCATAAACATCGCCATTTGGAAAAATCATTTTGCCTTCGCCTTGCCGGTAGCCATCAATAAAATCACCTTCATATTCCCTGTTATCAATATAATAAGCTGTGCCTTTCCCATTGGGTAAATCATCCTTTAATCCACCTCTATAGTAGAATATGTTAGCGCTATCGCGCACAATACTTATGTATAATTCTCCATTTATTATGCTGTCTTGTTTTGCTTTTGGTTGCATTGGGTATATGCTTTGTTTACCTGTTGTATCTGTACCGTTTTTTAATGGGCTAACGAATTCTTTTTTTATGTATTTAAAAATAGTTGTATTGTTTTCTATTGGGGTAAGAAAGAAAATTATTACTATCAGCACAACAATAATGGTCGATAAAACCCATAAAATTCTTTTGTATTTTTTCGATTTGTCTTTCTCTAATTCTTTGATTTTGTTTTCCAATTTTTCAATCGTTCCTTTCAAGCCGCTGATTTCGTTTTTCGTTTTCGATAATTCATCCTCCAAATTTTGCTTTTCCAAATCAGATTTGGCAATCGCATTTGTCGAGGTTTCCAAATCGCTTTGAAGTCGTCGTATTTCCGCGTTTTTTGTAGAAATGGTGTTAGTTAATTCGTTTTCGAGCGCTGTTTGTTTTTTAGCTGCTACTTGCAATTCCACCTCTTTTTGATTTATACGATCTGTTTGTTCGTTGATTTGCTTGTTGGCTTTTGCAAGTTCATCTGCCAAATTGTCTTTTACCTTATTGAGATTTGTCAACGAAGATTTTAAATTTGCGATTTCCTCGTTCAACGAACCAAATTTTGCCGTTACTTCCTGCTTGGTGGTGTTATCTACATGTCGCAGATATTCCAGATAATCATTATAGTTTGCCATATCAATTTATTTTTCTTATATCGAATACACTTTAAATTTCAGATTGTCATTCTGTTGTGGCAGTTGAATGTTTGCAATAAGGTTTGTTACAGGCGAGGCTTTTTGCGGGTCGTAATTTGCGCCGCCAAACATTTTATAACCTTCACCGCCACGTAATTCAATTTTCACCTCAAATTCGTTCATCGTTTGCATCGGCTCCAGCACTGCTCCAAAATTGGCATAACTGTTGGCATACACTATGGTATGAATTCCAAAACTTGAGCCATCTTTTAATATTGCCATCAATTTTTGTGCAACAGAAGAAGCATTATAACCGCTTTTGCGCAAGATACGCGCGTTGTATATGTCAGCTAACACCAACACAATGCGGCTATCTGCTTGATTTTCAGTTTTACGTTTTTCCATTTCATTGAAAACATCAGTAATGACGTTTTCTATATCAAAATCATTTTCAATAATTTTCAGATTTGTAAATTTTTGAATCAACGGATTAAATTTTCCATAGAAATCGTTATCCATATTGATTTTTTCGCATATATAAAATCGGCTATCCGTAGAACTTTGCGGAATAATCTGTTCCAGTGAATGATAGATTATCGAAACAGCAGAAGCCGTATCTTGTCCAATAATCAGAACATTCGATTCATTTTGTCGGCGCAAGGTGTAAACGACGTGTTCGTCAAGTAAGGCAACCGGCTCACCAATGTATATCTTGCACTTTTTGTCGTCAATACGGTATAGGTTGCCTGCCAATTCGGGATTATTGCGAATATCGGCTTGTATGCTTCCATCGTATATGAACCGTTTAAACGGAGTATCCGTGAAATATTTTTTGCCTACTCTCTCTTTTATTGTGTTGATAAAATACATTAGTTTTGAATCACTTAAATACGCCGTTTGAAAACGTACATTGCCTTCGGTCAAACCACCTCGTGCATTGTAAATGGCTTCGCCTTTTTTGGTCAGAGCTGTGAACGGCGCATGATTCATTAATCCTAAGAGTTGGTCGCAATCTTTGGTTGTATTGAGTTTGAGTGTAATACGTAAACCTAAATGACTCAATACTTGATTGATATTGATACCGCCTAATGACTGGGTAGAAAGAATCAGATTAATACCGAATGAACGTCCGCGTCTGCCAATATCGTCCAAAGCATTAGAAATAAAGTTGGTTGTTCGTATATCGCCGTCTAATAATTTCTGAAACTCGTCTATCACTATCAAAATACGTGGTAGTTTTTCTTCGCTTTTGGCATTGTATTTGACAATATTGGTAACATTCTGATTTTTAAATAATTCACCTCGCCGTTCAATTTCATTATTCAGAAACTCAAACACACTCACTCCATATTCCCGCTCGCTTCGAATAGAGAGAACTTTAGCATGGGGCAAGCTTTCGTAAACTTTAAATTCCGTTCCTTCCTTGTAGTCCAAAAGAATGAATTGTACTTCTTCAGGCGAGTAGAGCCAAGCGGCATTGCATATAATATTGTGCAACAAAACGGTTTTTCCGGAACCTGTCGCCCCGCCAATTAAACAATGGTGCGGCACATCAGCAGTTCCATCTTCTATTGATAAGGTAAAATATTGTAAATCACTAATATTAACTTTTCCTATCGGGACTTCTATCCCTAAACTTCCGTTATTTGTCCAAAGGTTGTTTTCTGTCAGTTTGGAGGTAATATCCACTTCCACTTTTTTTACCTCTTTCAGCGAATTGTTGATACTGTCTTGTATCTGCTCAATTGTTTCCGTATCGGGAAATGTATTGTCCAAATGAAGTTGAAATGACTGATTGTACAGTTTTTCGTATGGTGAATTTTTTATATAATAACTTCCTGATGATTCATAAATGGTAGTCATACAATCCAATACCGGCATTGGGTTATAATTGTAATCACTTTTCGCTTGATAGGAAGTGTCCAAACTCATAATCACAAAAACACCTGCTTGTTTACCACTTTTGATAATTTTTTCAATGCTTTCGCCATGTTCTTTGGAAAGCGATTGAGGAAAATCTGTGATAAAAATAAAATGGTAGGGTTTAGCCAATTCGCCCGCCTCTATATTGTAGTCAATCAATGATTTTCCTAAATATTTGTATCCTAACACCCTTTGAATAACATTCGGAATGTCGGTTTTAGCTGTATTCAATGCACGTTTTAATTCTTCCGGATCGGTTAAAATATTTTCACCTTTAATTTTGGAACTGATATTTGATAAAGTAATTAAATTAGCTCCCAAGCCTGTGCCGTCATACAAGGTAAATTTACACAACCCTGAAGGCAATGACATAATCAGGCGTAGTGCAATTGCTTGCATTGTTTTGTGAATTAATTCCTTGTTTTCCGAATTGGTTAGAAAACAGATACCATTTGTTTCTGCTAATGGAATCAATGCAGGCACTTTATGTCCTGTCACGCTCTCAAACTCGCCTATGTAAATTCCTTCAGGAAAAAATGATTTTTCATCAATCGAAAAATCAAAATCCTTTGAATTAGCCACAGTCGGCTTGTTTTTCTTGTAATAATCGGCTATTGTTATCATTTTATGTCTTATCTATCAAATTCAACCTCATTTTCTGTCGCTGTCCGCATGCACAGTCCGCTGACTTGCGCCCAACGTGGTGGCATATTGGCGAGGTAGCGGCTTCACAAAGGCTCGGGCGGGGTAGGAACTTCCAAATTCGTACTGTTTTTTCTGCGGGATTGCTGCCGCTATCTTGCCAATATGCTCGTTAGCAGCAGTAGCATCCCACGCACTTCTACTTTTCTTTTCAACCGTATTCCTTTGTATTTCGTTTTTCATTCTTTCAAATACAATTTTAATGTTCATTTCAGGGTGGTGGGTGGGCAAAGCCAAATAATGGCTAACGCCATTATTTGGCGTGGGGTTTGTTTTACGGTGTGAACGAAGTGAACACGGCAAAACAAACTTGGGAAAAAATGAGCGATATACTTTTTTATGTTTTGTTGTTCGGGCATAATTACGGAATTATGATATTTTCAATAATAATATTGTACAACTCTTTTGATACATTTTCCTCAGTTGTATCACCTTTAATAGAAATCCATTTTGTATTACGCAACTTTCTAATCTTATATGTATTAACAATTTCTTTGTATGCTAAATCCATTTCTTGCAAACGATTGGTAGTTGAATCAATATCAGAGACACCTCGTTTTCGTAGTCTACCTTCAAGGGTTTCTATTGGTACTTCAATATAAATTATAATGTCTGGTGATTTAATAAACGGTTGAAGTATGTTTACAAATATAATTGTTAATAATGGACTGTTAATCCACTTTCGCCATCTTGTTATATAACTCGTCACTATACTTCTATCGCCCAATATCAAGTGAGCATTCCAATTGGCTTTTTTTTGTGCTGCTATTGCACGGTATGAATATAGCAATGCTCTTGAAAATGACTTATTCTGTAACCATTTATATTTTGAGTATAATATTTCAACAATAGAGTTTTTATTCGTTATTGCGGTAGGGCTTATTACAGAATAAACAATGTGATTATCCGCTAATATTTCACATAGTTTTTTAATTTGAGTAGATTTCCCTGCTCCTTTTAATCCTTCTATTGCAATGTATTTTCCTCTTATATTCATATAACTTGTTTTAAAGTATTTTTAAATAAGTTATTGTCGCGATTAATAATTGCATTTTTCAAATCAATCCTTTCAATACCTTCTTCTAAACAAGGTAACAATGTTCCATCTGCCAATATTCTAATAGAAAATATCCCCTCTCTACAATCTTTAATTTTATCACACAAAACACATTGTGCAAATGGCTTTATATCTGACAGTTCATTGATACGCAATAATATTTTTGCTCCATTGTTCAGTACAATTAATCGCTTTAAAATTAGACCATCTTCAAAATTTACCTCCTCTCTGATTTTGTCGTAAAATAAATGAGAATATAAATCACTTAAAGATAAACACTCATCGTTGTCTCTTGAATTTTTTAATAGTAGTGGCAATAAAAGATTGTTAAATCTCTTTCAGAGGCAAACTTGCATATATCTTCAAAATCCTTATCACTCGTCTTTGAATGATATATAAAATTCAGTTTCATATTTTTATATCCAATATTTATTGCTTTATCAATTCCTTTAATAATTAAGTCTAATTTTTGGGAATCTTTATCAATAGTGTTTTCAAAAGTTGTTTTGTTTAGGGTATGAAGAGATACATTCAGCCGTTGTAATCCCGCATTTTTCAAATCCGAAACATATTTGGATAATAATACGCCATTTGTAATAATGGATAAATCAGGTATTTGTAAATTGTTTATATTTTCGATAACAGATACAATATCTTTCCTTATCAAAGGTTCACCACCTGTTAGTTTTATTTTACTAAACCCCAAATTCATAGATTGTGAAATGATAAACCGTATATCATCAGAAGTAAGGCAATAATTTGAAAGATTAATTTGTCCTTCACGGTGGCAATAATAACAGGATAGATTACATTTATCTGTTACGGAAATACGAAGATAATTACTTTTTATGGTTGTCATATATTTAAACATTAAAAGTATTTTTTTGATTCGGTGTAGTAAAAACGTAATCTTCGTTCCCTTGTGCATTGTCTGTAGGAACATAACCATATTCTAATAATTCTCTTTCGTAAGTATTTATTATTGTTCGGCAATCTTCAGAAGACAAGTAATCAAAATGCGTATTGTCAGGGTGCAAATAATAACCTAATGATATTTCTTTCAGGGAATTGGGTAAATGAATTCCATATTTCTTTGAATTATTCCAAAATTCACTGCCAGGTAAAGGAACAAAAGTATGAATTGCAACTTCATTCGGCATAGTTGATTTTATAATTTCAAGAGATTCCAACTGTTGTAAATAATTACCAGGAAGTCCGACTATCCACCACGTTTTAACTTTTAATTGCTGTTTCCTTATACAAGTTATGGCATTGACAATATCTTCTCTTGTAATATCTTTTTTTATTGTTTCTAATATTTCATTAGAGCCTGATTCCGCACCCAAAGCAATTTTTTTACACCCTGATAACTTTAATGCTTGAACTAATTCATCATTAATATTATCTACTCTTAATTGTATAATATAATCAATGTTTATTCCTTTTTGAATCAATAAATTACAAAATCGCATTCTATCTGAATGATTGAAGAAAAACATATCATCTGCCCAATAAAGTGTAATATTTCCATATTTTGCAGACAAAAATTCTATTTCTTCAATTATTTTTTCAGGGCTTCGCATCTGTACGCAATTTCCAACCAAAGCCCTGCAACAAAATCTACATCTATATAAACAACCTCTACTTGAAATTATGGAATGAGTTGTGTAATATTTTAAATCATATATATCTCTGTTTATAATTGGCAAATCGTTCAATTCAACTTTTTGGTTAGACTTTTCATATATTACATTATTTTCTTGTTTATAAGCAACCCCTTTGATTCCGCTAAAATCTACAGAATAATAATTATTTTGCTTGTTAATTCTTTCTATTAAAGGCAATATTGTGTTTTCACCTTCACCAACAACTACGGCATCAAAACCATTATGCAATGCCTCTTCGTAATATAGTGTTGGGTGGATACCGCCAGCTATAAAAAATGCGGAGTATTGTTTCTTTAATAATTGCAATGTATTATATGCAGTATATGCACTTGTGGACAGGAATGACAATCCAATAATATTAGGATTATAATCTGAAATGACATCAGTAACCTTTGTATAATCTAATGCCATATCAAATATTTTCACATCGTAACCTGCTTTTTGAATAATTGTTGCAAGAATGCCTATTCCCAATGGATACTCTCTGTATATACGCCCACCCAAGTTATTTGAAACATTAATCAACAATATGCGTGTTTCATTTGACTTCATCCCAAGAAGAAAAAAAATTGATTATTTTATATTTTGTTATCCCATTTACAGGGTCATTAATTTCTTTTATCTCATCTTTCTTCATATTAGATAAGATTTTGCCCAAAGGTGTGTCATAGGCAAGTTTTTTATTTTGCGGATTAGATTCGGAATGCCCAACAATCTCCCACATTTCAATATTTGTAAGTTGTTTTTTTGTTATATTTTTTTCAAATTTAACAATAGAGCCAATTGACACAGATTCTAAATTTCTATTAGATATTTCTATTACAACTACTTCTTTCAACATTTTTTGTTTTTCTGAAACCCTTAACATCATCCTTGTTTCTCTTTGTTCCAATTCATTAAAGGTAGGATTATCGTGCCAAGTATCTCCACAATTATTATAGGCATAGTTCTTCTCTTCAGTTAAATTTTTCAGTTCTTCATATAAACGATTTAACTCATCGAGTAAATTTTCCCTTCCTTCTTTTGTTACATATACAGCCATAAAAATTACATATTTAGTTTGATTATATTTTTTACATCATTAATTACAGTATTTAATTCTCCATTTGCATCTACAATGATATGATTAGCAAGATTTAGTATTTTAAAACAGTCAGCAATTTTAAAATCAATTTTGGAGTAAAAATCCGCTGCCCAACTTCTGTTATCGTTGAAGGTTTGAGTTCGTGCATAAATATTTTCTCTTGAAACTTGTAACCAAATTCCAAGAGAGGAATTTAGCAAAGGTGAAGTCTTTATCATTTCAACAAGTTTTTTCTCACAATCAGGATTTCTAACCATTGCATAAGCAAGATTACCGATATGCCAAGTTTCTACTACACTGCAATTAAAATTACTATTGATAATCTTATTATCTCTTCGTAATTCTAACTCCGTAACTTCAAGTTCAAAACTTTCCTTTTGATTATCAGTTTTAAATTTTCTTTGATAATACAAATCCTTTCCAATTTCTCCACCAACAAAATCAACATCATCTAATTGCTCTATAGCTTTTAGTATTGTTGTTTTCCCAGAAGTATGTGCGCCACATAGGTATATTATTTTCATTCTCGTATATTTCTTGATTACAAATTATCTTTCGCTTGACTTTTAACAATTAAACTTTATTTAACGCAAATTTATTCTTTATTATTGTTTCTTGTCTATTTTGTTTTTCACTCTTTGTCTGCTTCGTTTTCAGTACGCACTGTCCCGCTATTGCTGCTAACGTTTTAGCAGCTTGGCGTCAGGCGGGGGTATCGGTAAGGCTTGGACGGGAGGTGAACTTCCAAAATCCTGCGAAGTG
>Ga0123357_10014515_pt1 | contig 10287 bp, 7 predicted proteins | sample TergutEmb28metaG_FD_89873 | JGI IMG/M metagenome (GOLD analysis project Ga0123357, IMG submission 89873) | Embiratermes neotenicus P4 segment gut microbial communities from Petit-Saut dam, French Guiana - Emb289 P4 | ecosystem: Host-associated > Arthropoda: Insects > Digestive system > Gut ... | reverse complement strand
GTACGACCACTATAGGGGTCGTTAGGCGCCAAAAGGTTAATGTTGAGAGTGAAAATTTGTGGGTGACTGCCAGATTGTTGAATAATTCATTGATGCCTTTCTTGTCAACCATTTGTAAATAATATATCATGTAAGTTTACGTGTGTTTTTGTTACTCAAAAGCTGAAGCCTTTTGCACCCTGCCAGAGATATTTTGATCTTTGATGTGTAAACAGATGAATGTCTAAACAGTAAGGTAAAGTTTACCGTAGAACAGGTCATTAAGGCCAAGAGGGGAAGTAGAGGTATAGTTCTACTCTTTCCTTAACCTTGACCCTAGATGAGGTGGGTGGTCAACACCTTGTCCCGGCCACTTTACCCCTAGGAAGAGACCAGGTATGTACAGGAAGCTGGGTGTGCCCCAGGTCTGGTTTGGACAGGTGCGGATTCCATCCCCAGACCATCCAGCCTAAACCAAGTTACTGTACCGACTTTCCTATCCCGTCCTATGATGAATGTGGTTCTATAGCAAAATAAGCTGAAATCTCATGGCTTCACAATGAAAGGAAGAAAGTTCGTAATTTCCTGTTGCTGCTTCTCAGGTTGGCATATTCTGAGAGAAGGCTAATGCCTGCTCGTCGGTCATCTGGTGGGACAGAGGGCGAGGGCGTGCAGTCATACACTGCGACCGTACTCCATGCTGCTAAGTCATTTGGGAAAGGCTTACGTGAGTTGGGCGAGACTGTGGCCAGTAGCCTAACTGGAGGAGCAGCTGGCATGGGCATGCAAAGGGGAATGGTGGGAGGTGTTGGGGGACCAATGGCAGGGCATCAAGTTGGAAACATCCTGAGTGGAAATACAGACAGCATCCAGCCAGGCATTGTCACCATCTTGGATGCTCAGGTACACTTGATGTGCATTGCACTAAGTTACAGTTACCAAGTGTTCTAGCCTTGGCTGGTACGCAGTTGAATATTGTAAGTGTATTTGCCCATACATTTCTAGCCAACAACATTTTAATGTTTACAACACAAATGTGTGCATGTGGATTTATGTATCTCATTTTAAAATAAAACTGTCTGTCGTGGTAGTAAACTTCCTGTGTCTTGCGTCATGTATTGATGAGATCAACAGTAGATCTGTCATTTTCAGACTGCAGTCAGACTACAACTTTAAAACCTCTATCAGCAGATATCACTTATTTTACATTGTGTAGGTGTGTGGGCATGCACAGTGATATTAATCAGTGTTCTGCTGTACAGGGAACTTTGCATTCTGGTCGTGAAGAAGAACCGAGAACTGGTGAGTCCATAACTGGAGGTAGCTGCAGCTCAGATAATACCATTGCCCATTTCATGGCCCACAGTGAGCCCATTGTGGCATTATCATTTGACCCATCGGGCATGCTGCTTCTGACAGCTGACAAGCGTGGCCATGACTTCCATGTTTTTCGCATCCACCCTCATCCAGGCGGTTCATCACTGGCAGCTGTTCACCACCTGTATGTGTTGCATAGGGGCGATACAACTGCCAAGGTTTGTAGTTTTCTTAACTCATAGTTTAATAAGTGTCACATTACTGGCAGCTTTTTTTGGCATTTGGAAATTTAAAGGAATAATATGTAACTAATAAATCTTTGGGTTCCATTAAGGGGCTGGAAATTTCTTGACTGTCTCGTAAACTGTCACCTAAAGAAAGGCTGAGTTCCTTGTTTTGTCTGGCATGGCAGACATGTAATAAGACATTGTGTTGTTAGGTGTGTGTGCAGAATTGTGAAAAGCAACTGTTACCTTCGTCATGTTTGCCCATCCACATGTAACAACATGGCTTCCACTGGATGGATTTTCATGAAATTTGATATTTGAGGATTTTTTGAAAATCTTTCAAGAATATTGATTAAAGTCTGACAAGAATAATGGGTACTTCATGGGAAATTTATAATAGTATTGTGCTTAGTTCTTCTTAGAATGAGAAATGATTCAGATAAAAGCTGTAGGAAAATCAAAACACATTTTATGTTCAACAGCATTTGTCCAAAAATTGTGCTGTATATGAGATAATGTGGAAAGCTATAGTAGCACCTAACAGGTCACAAATAACAATATAACATAGCACATAAGCTTTGATTGCTGGATACAGACACACACTCAGAATATGTAATATTTATAGTTTTTCCCCTGTAACAACGGTTGCACTAATGTGCCTCATTGTCGCATTATGCATACATTGCCTGCTTTGTTCTTCTTCCTGTCACAGGTGCAGGACGTTGCTTTCTCAGAAGATAGTCGCTGGGTAGCGGTCAGCACACTCAGGGGAACGACTCACGTATTTCCCATCACTCCATATGGAGGTCCAGTTGGTATTCGTACACATGCTACACCACACGTTGTCAATCGGTTGTCCAGATTCCATCGCAGTGCAGGCCTCACAGCTGATGGTCGCAATAGCCCCATTCCAACCCCAGTTTCTGAGGCTATTTCAACTCCTCCAGCCATGCCATACCCTAACCCTCGCCTCCCGCCCTATACTCACCCTACTATGCTTTCACCACTTGCCCAGATACGTCAGCCCACCACTCACACACTCCTTGCTACCCCCACATCTATAAACCCTGCTTCACAACAGCCTTACCATCGTAACCCCTCAATGAGGTCACTTGGTCGAACCCAGTCTTCGTCAGATGACAGTCTCCCAGGAGGAATACCACTGCGAGTCACAGCATGCTTTGCGCCACCTCGCGCCTGGCTTATTGAATCTCCAACACTGCCTAGAGAGACATCTGCAAAGGCTCACAAACGAGCAGTTGATTCACTGTTTGTGATGGCTTGCCATGGGAATCTCATTGAGTATGACTTGGACCCCAGACATGCAACAGGTATGTGAACATTCTAAAATTCTGTTGTAGGTTGTGCCGTCTCTCAGGCAGTTAGTTGACACCGTCCCACCCCAGAAGCCTGGGTTTCGTCCTTTGGTAGGCCATGTTAGGTTTGTGGTTGGAAAAAATAGCACAGATTTTTCTTCATGGACTTCTGTTTTCCCCAGTCATCATCATGCCATCTATACCACATACTGTTAGTTATCTACCACTGATGATCTATAATCATATAAATTGACTGCATCATTATCTATACATGCCTCAAAAGAAAACCTCAGTCAGTGATCTTTTCCCATTTCTGAGGTGTTTCACAATATTGCTTTGGAAGGTGTACCAGCCAGTTGTAGGTGGAATGCATGACTTCTACCTGATCATGAACTCATGTGATTTACAAGTAAACTGCTTATTACTGACCATTGACAGCCATACATGCTGTAAGTAGCTGATTTAATCTGATGGAGCTCTTAACACCAACATTTCTGCTTGTTCAGGAATACCCAAGGAGAAGATATGTGATGACACGGCTATTGAATTGGATGTTCAGCCAAAAGCTCAGTGGATGCTTCTGCGTCCACCACACTCAAGTGAGTTGCAGCCCCCTCTGTCCCCAACAAACCCACTGATGGTATTGCCAGATTGCTTGCCGACACCTTCCAGCCGTGAGTCGAGACAGGATGACTCTGAGTCAGATGAGAGATGGCTGTCACAGGTGGAGATTGTGACTCATGCTGGGCCTCACAGGAGGCTGTGGATGGGACCTCAGTTCACATTCAAGACGTACAATTCAGCTGTGAGCGGGTGGGTAATGGAAATGAATCATGTTTGATATTTGTTTGTATTACCCAGAGGCTATGCTGGTGATGTGCTTAGTCTTGCTGTGCTTCTGTCTTGGTGATACATTGTTGTGAGCTGCAGGGATATTGTGGTGACTAGATTATGTGCTAGGTGTTGGTGCAGGGATGAAGGGGTGAGCTGATCAGAGGGGAAGCACTGTGTACACACCAAGAAGCATTGTCTGTTTATTTAAAAACACTGCCATTTAAATTATTGTACTTGTAAGTTTCTTTTATTAAACAGTAGAGCATCTGAAATATGTTACAATACTATATTACAGGAGAAGCTGACTTGTATTAATTTAAAACCAAAGGAAATTCTTATGCACCATATGCATTGTACTCTGAGCAGAGTAAACATTTTTGAAATGTACATAGTGCTGCATTGTCAGTCTGAGGTGAGTATAACAGCAGCCATGCCATGCCATGCCAATGGCAGTTGCGTACAGTGGCCAATAGCTGAGCTAACTATGTTCTGGTCTGTGTGGTATGTCTTTTATTAAGGCAAAGTGTTCAGAATATAGAAATTTAAAACAAACACTGAGAAGTGCGTGCAGAGCTGTGGTTGGGATATGTGAAGGGATGAGACCATTTGAAATAACCGGTAATAGATGGGAGGATTATGTTAAGTTGGCTGATAAATTAACAGGATGTGAATGTGTGGACTGGATTTGTGTGGCTAAGGATGCAGTTCAAGGGAAGTTTGTGGTGAAACTATAAATAGTACTGAGCACTGGGGTGGACCGGATAGCTCAGTCGGTATAGCGACTGACTACGGGCTGGACCATCCAGGATCGAATCCTGGTGGGGACAAGATTTTCCACCCGTCCAGACCGGTCGTGGGGCCCACCCAGCCTCCTGTAAAATGGATACCGGGTCTTTTCCGGGGGTAAAGTGCAGCCGGGGTGTGCTGCTGACCACTCACCCCCTTCTAGTGCTGTGGTCAAGAAAGAGTAGAGCTATACCTCTACCCACCCTCTGGGTCGCACCGGGCGTTTAACAGGAACACTTGACTTTACTGAGCACTGGGAGTTCCGTAAAACGTGGAAATTCATGACCACCTGTATGACTTGATTTCTCAAGAAGGGCTCTACTTCATGGAGCTAGTTACTTACATCAACTGTGTTTAAAATATTGAGTATATTTATGTTTATGGAGATTGTAGAACAAATATAGGCAATGTACACACAGCATAACATTTTATATCTCCTTGGCCGTCCTAACAGCCTGATACCATTTTACACAAATACAGTGCTTTTATTGTGATTTAGTGTCACCGACAGTAATAAAACATACTTATGTCTTCACTATGTTGTGCTTAATTTTAACCAAATTTGGGTTTTCTTGATATAGTTTCATAAAAGTCCCCAGTATCAAATTTAGCATAAATCTGTCCAGTGGGAGCCACAATGCAGATGGCGGATGGATGGACGGACAGACAACATGATGAAGTTAGCAGGCACTTTTCGCAACAATGCAAATATGCCAGATTCTTTGTTAAATCGACATGAAACAAATACATAATAATGTATTTATGAAAATGTGAAAAGCTGAACCAAAGAGTATTTAAATTATCACAAAATTATTTGTAAAGCAACGTGATGGTGCTGTGTGTTAGTAGAATACAGAATGCAGGTTGAAATGCAATGCTTGCAGATCTGTAGCCATGTGAAGCGTACTTCTGTCTGAGCATTGTGGTCCTGAGATGATCACAGATATGTTCATGACCCTATAAATATGTGTGTATACTGTTTTAGTGAATTATGTGTAGTCTTTTCTCTCTTCACAGCTTGTAGATGTGTGCTAATATTGCCAGTGCCCCTTATCTTGCTATGTGGAATCGTGGGTGTATAAAATTTTTAACAAACGACACTGAACTTTACAATATGTTGTTCATGTATGATCAAAGTGTCTGTGCTATAGCATGCATGAGTTAGATGTTGAGCAGATGCAGAAACCTTGCAAAGAGACACTATGATTAACTGTTGGAAGAAAATGTATGTAATATACTGTTTGAAGCTTGACCAAAGATAAGTGAAGCCACAAATATGAAGCTGGCAAAAGTGAAAGGATGTCTGGGAATATATATATTTTAGTCTAAAACTGCAACCTAAGTTAATGATTAGCTAAAAAAAGAGTGAGGTATATAAAATGTGAAATCAGAGTTAAAAAAATTTCTAAGGATCTGTGTATAAACATAAATGAAGATTGCTAACGTAGGATGTGCCAAATGATCCATTGATCTGGTATCTTGTAGATATGTGAATAAATTACTTCTGTCCTAATATAATGAAAGTAAGCAAGCCAAGGAATTTGTTATCAGTTCTGCAAGTACCTCCGGTAGGAAAAATAAACAAAATGTTATATAAAAAATTTTTTGGATGCCTCTTAGAAAATAGAAACTTGAAGGAACTGGAAGGAAATAGAATTGTGATATTCAGATGGATCTTGGGGAAGTGTGTAGTGAGGATTTGAATGTGACTGAACTTACTCCAGGCCAAATTTAGCAGTATTTTGTTATTTGTCTGTCTGATTGTGGAATAAATTATAGTGTACAGCAGCTACATGTTATAACTGACTTCAAGGCAAGGAATGTAACTTATATTTTCAGGACTCCACCATCATTACTTGAGTTGGAAGCAGTCGAAGTTGGAGTGGGTTCTGGAGCACGCCCAGCACGTTCCAATCCTGTTAACATGCCCATCAGCAGTGGTTCCCGCCCCATTGTGCCCGTTCTCATAGAATCTGGATCAGGAAGTATGTAAATGAGTTCTGTAAATTCTGGCAGGGCTTCATTTTAGGACATGACATTGTTTTTCATTCTTACTATATTGAAGCTTCAAAAAATGTGTGAACCATGATTATCTCTAATCTTCTCACATTTTCTTACTTTCCTGGTTTGTCTTTCTTTCTGCCTGTATTTATTTCTTTATTCATTTACATTATCTTTCCTTTCATTTCTGCCTTCTTTCCCTTTTTGTCTTTTTCTTCTTACTTTTTAGTTTTTCTCCCCTTATTGTCTTTTGTATATAGTTTGTCATTTGTCTTCTTTATCTTTTATTCTTCGTTTGTTCCTGTCCTGTAGCAGCAGATGTTTTGAACTCAGCCAAGAACCCACTGCTCATGTGTGTATGAGAACTATTTGTCTCTCATGCACAGGTAGTTATGAACAGTCGCCCAGACTTCTTGAAGCATATGGTGCAGATGGTGCTGATTCAGATGGTTCAGCTGGGGTGGGAGAGTCTCAGTTGCGTGAGGATTTGGCTGATGCCATGATGGAGAGTCCAGGAATACCAACACGTGATGCAGGTGACTATTTCATGTTCTTGTTTTTATTTTAGGAAGCATGAAACTGTTTGCTTAGAAGCCATGAAATACTGACTGACACACAGATTTATGATCAGCATGTTCTGATGTAGTGGTTTCTTATTTCTGCATACGTAGTTTAGTCTTTAGTAATGACAACAGTAAATGTAACTCATATCTGCATCTTAAACCAGAATATTTACTGTCATGTTTGATCAGTACCACAGTATGAGAACTAATGAGATTCTTCATCATAGGACATATTGTGGTTTCTTCGGTAGGATCATTATGGATTCTGAACTTCTATGAAACTTGGTATGAGCATCATGCTGCTGGTGGCAGAGTACTAACATTCGGATTGAATTAAATGGTTGAGTATCAAATTGGTTGAAATAAGTGATATCTGTGCACATATGGCATTGTTTTCATATAAAAATGTTTATCGCAGTACGTGACATCAATAAAACATGTTACAGTTTAGGTGCAGGTGGCAGTCACTGTGAATGTTTCTGTCTTCTGGTATGTGGCATTGTGTAGTCTAGTAGGTACGAACCCAGTGCTGCCATGATCCAGGTAGGGACCATCCGCGCCAATAATGGAAGCAGTAGATTCCTGTGATCTCTTGATCATCACCTTCCAGACTACACAGCGTCACTTTCCATAAGACATTAACCCTTTAAAGACGAAGCGCAGACCGCTTTATTTAAAGACCCAGTCCGTACTGCGCTGTAAACACTTTTCATCTCGGTTATAAAAACCAATCAGTTTATGCTGTAAGTGGCACAAGTCACTGTTTGTTCTCAGATAAATACAAAACACATAAATGCAGTGTGGGCAGAACATACAGTTGTTGAATGTTAAACCTGTTGGTGTGTCACGTACCCAGTAGGCTTTAAAAGGTTAATCTGCAATACAGCAATTCAGTAATGCAAGTTATAGGGTCTCTGACCTTGTGGGATGTTACACAGTGTAAGATCCCAGAAGGGTGGAGACCTCATTCGTACTGCAGCAGAAGCCTGAAATGGTGCAAGTTGTGATCTATATTTGTACTAAAACAGTAAACAATACAATACTGTTGACTCTTGCATACCTTCCATTCCTGTTTATTGTTGCCATCTTCTTTTCTCATTCATAACGGTTCCTGAACGTATTTGCACATGTGCTGAATTTGCATAATGATAGAATAGTGACAGAAGAGAAGCAGTAGCCTTCTATTTGTAAAGGTTCTCCCTGCTTTCAAGCATGCTGAAGATAAGGTCACAGAAACAGCAGTTGTGCGACTTGTTGTGTGTTAGGAGATTGAAGAAAGTCTGGAAGGCTGTGATCAGCTAGGGATGTGGAAAGGGTGAGAAAAAAGTGGAGTGTCTGCAGAATTGAAGTAAGGAAGCCTCATGGAAGAATGTTATTTTGAAGACCAAGGAGGAGACTAGGAAGTGATTTATGAAGGTGGAATGTTCATGGAACAGGTTAGATATAGTGATAAGTGGTTGGCTTTGGTATGAGATATGTTGAACATTTTGGGTTCTTCTTGGCCACCACACTGCCATCTAGACATGTGACTGGTTACATTGCTGTGGCTTGGAGGTTAAGGACTACCCTCCCTAAAGTCCTCATCTCATCACAAGTGATTTACATTTCTTTGGACCCCTTAAGAAGTACTCAGCTGTCAAAGGATATGCAGCAGACACAGATGTGGAGCAAGCTGTCACCACCTGATTACAGACACTTGACACTGATTTTGTCTGTGATGAGATACAAACCTTGGTGCCACAGCAGGTCAAGTGCTTAAGTTGGTTACTATGTGGAGGTCTGATGTGTACCATTTGCTACACGTGTACCATGTATACACTGATGTTAGAATAAAGTTCTAGGCAACAGAGTATTTGTTACCTTATTTTTTGAAGCTCTTTTGTATACTGATACATTTGGTAGAAAGCAGTCGTTATAGGTTATTTTTAGAACTTTTTGTTACATATTCTGGCACAGACACCCTTCATAAAGACTGTAGTGTGCACAGTGGCCCTGTGTTTCCTGACATTATTTTTAATAACTTGTGCCTTTGTAGGATTTTTAACAATGGTTTCTTCACCGTCCTTCTGAAACCAAGTAAAGCAATCATTCTTATGCCCGTAGGGTAGTAACAACAAGCTGTAACTAACAATTCACACAAAACTGTATTATGGACTTGTGTGTGAATTCTAAGGAGGGTACCAGAAGATGCTTTTGCTAACACTGAAGAATAGTTGAATTGTATTGTTTTTAACTAGCACTGCTGTGTGTTGACCACCAGATTGTGAATATTTGTGCATGGTGTGAATGATACTTCTTCTTGTAACATTTTTAACACAATTTTTGGAAATCTGTACATGTTGGAAATCTATACTTTTTGTGTGATGCCTAATTACCATAAGGAATCAGTAAGGCCATTACAGTGACCACACTGAATGGTCAGTTTATATTGTGTATTTTATAGACCTAGTTCACTGATGTCATTTTTCATTTTATTGTGATGAAACCCTGCGGTGAATCCAGTCCAAGAAACTCTGAACTTTTATTTAGGTTTCACCTTGCTCCATGTAGACATATTTTACTTCGAAGAGCCAAGCCCTCTGGGATATGACACTGTATTGCTGGGCAAGTAGTTCACAACGTTTCAAAAGGTCATGGTGCCTTCGTCGTGAACTACATGTTTACAATGGTGAAAGCCTTGTGATTCGCCAGTTCACATCCCAGTCTACTTCAGTCCTCAGAAAGACCACAATGAGACTCAGATCTCCTGTTTTACTTTGATGGTGTTGTGGATACACAGTTGTTAGAGTAATGTCACTTTAAAGAACATTAAAGTATGAGTGTTATAGCATGAAATCTTAACTTCTGAACTGACATTCCTACAAGTGTACACTACATATTGAACTGGTGTTTCTCAGCATATCATGAATACAGTGAGTACTATGAGATTGGAGGTTCTTACAGCAGTGTTTTGGAACTTGAATTGTGTGGTTTCCATCCGTTTGTGTACACTTATCAAAGTTATTATTTAAACCGTCTTTACACAGCTTACAATAACAGTTGCAGCTGCCACAACCAGTCAACTATGCAACATGTTTTGGCCTTTCGGCCATCATCAGGCTTACACACAAGTATGGCTTAATCAAGGTATAGTTAGTGGTTCAACCTATGGGATCCCAAGGTTCTCTTTTAATGCAAGATTTATGTGAATTTTGGGAATCCATAGGTAGAACCACTAACTATACCTTGATTAAGCCATACTTGTGTGTAAGCCTGATGATGGCG
>Ga0123357_10014512_pt1 | contig 10287 bp, 6 predicted proteins | sample TergutEmb28metaG_FD_89873 | JGI IMG/M metagenome (GOLD analysis project Ga0123357, IMG submission 89873) | Embiratermes neotenicus P4 segment gut microbial communities from Petit-Saut dam, French Guiana - Emb289 P4 | ecosystem: Host-associated > Arthropoda: Insects > Digestive system > Gut ... | reverse complement strand
TTTTTTTTCCACAAAAGTAATGACTCTTAGAGCTTAAGAGTTTTAATCAGGGCAGGCCTATTATGAATTTACTGGAACTGTTCATTTATTCATGGTAGGTAACTCAAGAGCTGGTTCCAATGGCCGCATGGTCTAAGGCACAGGTATGTGGCTAATTGTCTGCCGAGATTGTGGGTTCAAATCCTGCCTGGAGCATGGATGTTGGTCTCTTGTGAGTGTTATGTGCTGTCAGGCAGAGGTATCTGCAACGAGCTGATCACTTATCCAGAGGAGTCCTACCGACTGCAGTGTGTTGTGAGTAATCTAGAAACCTCATGAAAGAGGAGGCCATAGCCTGTGTTGGGCTGCAGGGGGAATATGTATGTAAATAAAACTCAAGATCTAGTCCAAGTAAGCGACAATGTTTTTGCATGCTGTAAAGATAAGTTCCTGACCATAAATATAATTTGGGCATTAGTAGCAGTAGTCTTCCTTCCATACACTGATAACCAGTGCACCAAAAAAATGTATATCGTCCAAAAATAAAAATTACCTCACAAATTATTGTTTGTACTTTTACTTCTTTACTGAGACAAGAGCACAGCAGTGGCTGATATTAAGCTAGTCATTTATGCAAACTAACCATACAGTCAGGACAACAATGAAGCAGCTTGGGATATGATTATTGTGGGTCTCCTTACCAGACGTTGGAGCACTCTGTTTAATTGCAGGTGGTATTTTGCACATAATTATGACTTGATGCCGCTATATGAGTAGTCTCACAAATTACAGGACTGTAGCATATAACTCAAATACTGTTCACCTAACCCACTACATCTTTAACACCAGTCGGTCATTTATATACACATGTTTAAATAACCTCTCTAACCTTTGAGCTGATATATGCTAGTTTAGGCACTTCAGTCCCTGTGTTAAACAGTCGCTGGGCCAAGCCAATCACTTTCTGGACCTGCATGGATGGTGGTAACTTTTTTCGATATAATTTACCATCATGTTCTGGACTGAAAAACTCGAGAGCTGTAAACAACTGTTAAGGAAATTACTGGTTTATTAAAGGAGAGAACAGTATTAAAATAGATGTGGTGTATGAACTTTCGAAAGGATACTTAACAGTTTTTGGTTTAATGTTACTTTTTGGGCTGTGTATTCCTCTTCTGCTGGTGCGCCATACTCTGTAAAACAGTGGAAGATGTTTACATCTGAGTTTTCATAAGGCAGAATCAGTAGAATGAACCAACAAACCACCTAATCCCACTGAGCAGTCATTGAGAAGCAATACTTACTCAGCTGGTCAAAAAATCCCTTGCAAATTTTTGAATCTGAGGTCCATTACAATGTTCAAAACAGCCCGCCATTGTTTCCTATTCTGAACCTACTAAATCAAACCCACAATCTCCCATTCTAATCTTTTAAGACTCATTTTAATATCCCCCCATCTGTAACTGGGTTTTACAAGTGTTTTCTTTTCTTAAGGATTTCTGACCACAACTTTGTCTGCATTTCTGTCTTCTCCCATGTGCGCAATATGCCTTGTTCATGCCATCTAATATTTTGTGAGGATTATACACAGTTTGAAGCTCATTATGCAGTTCTCTCCAATCTCCTGTTACCTCCTCCCTCACAGGTCCAAATATTCTCCACTGCATTTCGCTCTCAAAGACCCCCTTTGCATGTTCTTCCAGTAATTTAAGGACCAAGTTTATTATGTAGTCTACACAACAGCTAAAACTATAATTACATACATTTTAATATTTATGTTTTTAGGTAGCGGATACTACTGCAAAAGATTCTGTGAATGGAAGATAGCATTCTCTGAATTTACTATAAATTTCTTTGTGAATGCATTTTTAACTTTTAGATCTCTCTCATATATTTAAACTGCCATATTTTCAAAGGATTTATCAGGTCTTTATGTTATGATTTTGTCCTTCATTCTGCTGATAAGCCATTAACTTAACTTCCTCTGCATTTATTTCTAAATCAACCTCCAGCTAGCAACTAATACAACTTCCATGTATCTCATAAGGATCTGAAACTGGAACTAACAGTACATTTAATGTATAAATTCTCTTGTGTTTTTGTTAATGAATTCCACCTGATCCAGTTATTTTAAGTCATGTGTCACGCATTACAAAATTAACTCATATACTGAATGTAAATGCTACATATTAGCTGGTGGTTTGTAATTACTGTACCATGGAAGTCAAACACATGAACCAAACCAGTCATAACTTGTATGGTCATAAGAAATAACACTTACTATCAAGAAGCAGGGCATATCGAGGATGAGTTTGAACAAACATATCCAAGACAGGTTTATGGTTTACAATATCCAATGGTTTGGCCACTGCTGCCCATTGTACACCATATTTCTTCAAATAATCAATTTCAGCTCCCTTGCGTTCATCACTAGTAATCACAATTGCATTCAAGTTCTATTCAGAAAGTGAAAAAGAATTACTTTAGTGAGTCACTAAATGGCAGTCGGGAAGTTTTATACAAAAATACTGTATACTGTCACAAAATTAAGGAAATCTAAATCAGGTACACATAAAAATAAGCAACAGTATCCTAATTTTCATCTAGTTCATCAAACTAAAGCTAAAGACGACACTGAAAATTATAAATAATTTCATCCAAACAAAGGGGGGAAAGAAAATGCTGTGTTTCTTTTACCTTAATCATGTGTAGTGAATGCAATAGAGCTTTCCTTGTCCAATGAAAGTGTTAAAACTGTGTATACTGTTTGTATTGCAACACAGTATATTTCAAAATACTCAGGAACAAATACTATACATTTATAACACATTTGATTTGTGGGAAAATTAGCAGCTGTAACTCTGTTCAGCAGTGAGGTGCCTTGAGGAAGTGAGGTGATAACTGCTGTACTGTATCAAGCAGTTTGAAAATATATAATTAAACTACATGAGTAACCTAATTTTTCTCTACATTTTACACTGTTAAGTTTCTTATTACAAATATTTTAAAATTTTGCATATTGAACTAAATATAAGTGTAACTAACTCAACCCCAAGCACTGCCTCTCAAAATGCATTATTATATATAATTTGGCAACTAATTGTCACAGTCTACCATACAGAAGAAACTAGGTGTATGATAATAGTGTTCATGTATGATACACTGGAAACTTTGCAACTTCAGTACTGTTGGCTAATGTGACTCAGTCTGTATTTATTTTCAATAGTCATGTGCTCACTGTTGACAATGAATAAGTGAAACACAAAAATGTCCAAAATTCACTCTGAAATATCTGCACAAGAGAGAGAGAGCATGAGTTGGGAAAGTGGGTACGGACTATAATATGACATTTCATATCGACATATTAAGCACACAGAATTAATTCTCTTCACCTTCATATTACCAATCCTTGCTATTATAAGTTGCCTAGAGGTTTCTGCACTTTCCTGTTGGAGCACAGGATTCTCACGGAACCTCAGGTCTTCCAGGTGAAGCAACTTATTTAGCTCATTAATGGACTCCCACTGACAAAGAAAACACAGAACACTATCATAATTAAGTCAGACATGAGTATGACTGTGATTACCCCACAGTCATTATGAAGACCTAATGCATGCAAGCTGCTGCTTATTTTCATTATTCATTAATTAATTGTTTACTATGCAAGGAATGATGCAGAGGGTGGACAGGACTGGTTCCAGTGCTTTTAAATTTTGGCAATAGATGAAAGGTGACCATTTTACTCCTAGGAAACAATACGTTAAATAACTAGCAGTATCTATCATTGAACACAGCAGGGAGTAACACACATGGCACAACGTTCAATTGCTCAGTTTCCCAAATGGGCAGTAAGACAAATGATCACAGTAAAACATTTACATTTGATGAATTATATTTTTGTTCTTTTGAATTATTGATATTAAATACCAATACTTATTCTCACATAACAACTAAAAGAACTTGGGTCTGGTTGCAGCTCATTCGCTTTCTTTTTCATCATCATCATCATCATCATCATCTACAGCATACAAGCCATACAGGCTTGGTCCATTATCATGGATGCTCATTCCTCCACCTTCTCCTTTGTCCTGCATTTCTTATGCCTGCTGGAATGTATTCATACACTAACTTGGGAATGTGATTACTGTTCATTCTTAATGCCACAGTGTTGTCTCCCCCTTGTGGTGAGGTGGATTGCATATGCTAATGACACAGAGCTATGCCAACAGTAGCGCAGCTGCTGGGAGGGCCTCCCTTGCTAGACAGGTTGAAGGGCAGGTGTCAGACGAACAGTACACCCTGCAAGTCTAGAGGTGGCAACCCCACCACTAGACCTACCCTGCACAGCACTTGTAATGTAGACAGGGGACATCTGGTTTACTGCAATCCTTGTGGGAAAGGCTGGGCAGTTACTTAATTCAGACATATTATAGAACTACTACATCCTGTACATTAAGATGGATGAACAACATCAGAGTATATGCATATGAACTGTATAAAAATGTTACAATGTACTAACATTTTCTAATAAAAAAAAAAAAAAGTAAAGAAAAGTTATAAATAATATAACCTGAGTATTACTGTAACATTTTTGACAACTTACATTGTGGATATTATTTTCTGAGAGATTAAGCCACTTCAGTGCAGAAAATAATCTTGTTTTTTGGTCAGGTTGACAAACAGGAAAATAAACCTCACTCACACCCACGTGGCATACATTTAAATGCTCCAAACTGAAACACCAATTGAAATGTACTACTTAAATCATTTATCAAGGCAACTGCAATGAAGAAGGAATACATAATCTGCCATTATATAGATACAAAGACACGATGAAAACATACTAAAATTGTGTCTTGTCTGAGTAACTGTAAACTTCAGCATGCAATTGGGTGATGTGAAATCAGGGGAGAAATTTCCCCATTGAATGGCTACATTACAGATACCGTAATAATTATGATATACACAGTACTGGGCCTTACTGCTGGATCCTGAATCCTGTACTGCAGGCAAAAAAGATTGCTCCATTTTTTACACTAAATGCCCAGGATGTCTAGCCTAGTGTTTTGTATTCCAGTGCCACTTTTTGTGTTCTTCCTGTGTTCATTATGTATATGTACTGTAGCATATTCTTTTAAAACTCTTCACTTTTAAATAACTCTGTGGAGCTGAGATATTTTTGAGAAGAGAGCAGTTGCTTGGCTAGTCCATAAATTCCTCACCTATTTTTTGTGGGACCAGAAAATTCATTACATTGTTCACAACAACCTGCCACTTGTCTGTAACCTGAGTAAGATAAATCCAAATTCAGTACAACATGAACTGCACAAAACATTATTTCTCTGCAATATATTGTAATATTATCCTTCCAATTATGCCTCAGTCTTAAAGGTGGTACTTTCCTTTCAGGTTTTGGAACTAAAATTCTGTATATATAGTGAAACTCTCTTAACCCTGGACACTACCCACAACTGAAATGACACCATTACTACATGAAGGTACCACCACCACCACCCCCTCCAAAAAAAATACTTTAGACACTTGGGACAAACATTTTATTCCCAACTGAAACATAATTAAAGTTGGTAAGTGGTGTGTTAAGACATAATTACACTATGAATAAAATTATTCCATACAGGACTAACACACATTCTTTTGATGGTTTTAACAAATTAATTTTTTGCACCTGCCACATTTTGTTCTTCTTTTTCTGTCTAGCAGTTTGGGCCCAATTAACACATCCCTGTTGATGATACCTGAGTAGCTTCTGGTTTTTCAGGTTGTGCAGGATCATGGAGTTCATGAGGTAATTTTGGACCACCTAAACACGTGTGGCATGATAACACACAAAGCCAGTTTCTTAAAAAATTATTCTCTCTTCTTGATGGGTTCTCATTCCATCATGTTTGATCCATTCAAAAGAACCACAGAACTGACAACAATCATATCTAACATACTGCAAATGACCGAAGTGGCCAGTGTTTTTTTTTTTCAAGGTCATGAGTAGGTATGGCACAACTGGTCTAACATGTCTATGCCACCTTTTGTTTTATTAGGTGACAAAAGTGGTTGCTGAATGTTTATACTTTCTTCACCAGTCTCATCATTCAATCAGGAATAACACTATCTTGTTCACTCAAACTGGACTGTCCCCAAACAAAATTTTGTAAATTCCTTCTAAGTCTGATTCTAATTTTTCCCTTTCTGCATTTTTTTAGAAGCCATCATATAAAATTAATTCAATCAGAGGAGGAAAACAAACTGAGATATTACTATGTGCAAGAACTGCCAAATAACATAGATGTACCTTGACCATTACCTATTCTATTACCTTGGAGAATGAGTGCCCCCAAAATGCATACCACCCAAAGATATACAAATGACAATTCTGCAAATATTTGCACTGTTGGGTAAAGATAAGAAAATAAAGTTAGTAATGCAACAGTAGTGACATCTTAGGCCATATCTTAGCAGCATAAATTTTTGTAGGGTACAAATGTAACCTGGGTAGTAATCAAGACTTTTTTTTATGAAAACCCAAAAAATCACTTATTAAAGTGGGAATAGCTCTCAAAATTGTTGGACTGAAATGTTCTATATTCTTTTATTTTCTATAACTTGTTACATATATATGCTGAATTTGTGTAATTTGCAGCAGTCTTTAATACACACTCACCTGTATCTGACTATCAAAGCATTTTGTCAGTAACCTTTCCTATAGGAATGCCTAGTTCTTCAGTGACTTTAGTGTGAGGGACATAAGGAACACCATCCACTTTCTTTAATATGTTCAGCTTTTTAGATATTTAGAGTGAATTGTTGTTTATAAACATCCTTGATGCAGCCATGTTCAAGCAGGTGTTTTATACGATCAATGAAAAAATTCAATGACAAAGTTAATTCAACTTTGGACTCAATCCATGGAAGCACTGAATTCACTATTAGCACTGAAATGAAGCAACTGCAACAAGTTCTGCATTAGAAACCACGCTGCTCCATCGTGTAATTTTCCCCATACCTTATGGGGATGCATCTACAGGTATTTAGGTTCTATGTATCCAGCAACCAATGTTAAACACAGATTGCAGTAATGTTTTGCTAGCACAGGTTTTTGATGAGCAGTAGTAGCCATGTTGATCAAGTGTTCAGTTATTAATTGCTCTACAGGGCAAAATCTTGCACAAATATACAGTGTGAAGAGAACACAAAATGTATGAGTATATACATTTGTTTTGCACAAAATGCTGCAAGTTACTGAACTTGAAGTATAAAACAGCTGCAATTGCCAGGCACTCTGTTACAGTACAGTGCAAGTAAGTCTGCTGCAACATGTGTGAGATAAAGTGTAACAGACACAAGGGGGGAGATAGCAATGATGTTACTAGTGGTAGTAAAAACTTCTCACTGCGTGCAGCTAGAAGTTACTGAAAGCAAGGATCAGAATGCTTGTGGTAAAGTCTAATCAACTGAGGATTAGCTCATTGCAAACAGGAGTCCCACATTCTGGTACCATATTTTCCATGTGGTCAGTTTGACTCACGTTTTCATGCCAGTAACATCAATTAAACATATTACATGTGGAACACAACTTGTTCCAAGTTAATTTTCAGTTGGCAACAGCACACTGTTGGGCAACGCTGTGGCGCAGTTGGTTGAGGCACTGCACTACAGGCCAGAAGGTCATGGGTTCGATTCCCGATGGTGTCATTGGAATTTTTCATTGATATAATCCTTCCGGTCACACTATGGCCCTGGAGATGACTCAGCCTCTAACACAAATGAGTATCAGGAATATTTCCTCGGGGATAAAGGTGGCCGGTGCGTAGGGCTCACCTTACCACCTTTATGTGCTGACTGTCTTGAAGTCTGGGAGCCTCAAACTCCTGGAATCCTCAGGGCCTGTCCAGGCCTGTAATGGGATTGCTTTACCTTTGCTTTTAACAGCATACTGTTGCCAGACCATGCAGAGACCAGGCCTTCAACTCTCTGCTGCCATGTTGCCCTGACTTGAGGAAAAAGACTTTCTAGACACGCACACTACTAAATAATGTGGCTGGAAGCAAAATGACTAATGTAGAAAATATGGTGACACAGGCCAAGTAATGGGGATTGACTAAAATCTCTGCACTTTGGATGAAATATGTGAACTGAGTTCTACACCCACTTGCCATGAAGGTGTGTTCATTCTGCTGTGTGAAACATGTGGAAATGACTATGGAAATGAACCTACATGAATTGAAAGTATCATTTCAACACTAAAGTCTGGAACAGACTGAATGAATAGAAAAATGGGGGATATTATTAAGATTTCAATATGGAAATGTATTAAACAGGGTGAGAAATATGTTTCATCATGAATTTTCATGCTTCTTAAGGGAAAAATTTTCTTACACAGGGATATAATAAAATGGCATCATGTACGTTAACCATCTGGGAGAATTCTGATGCTAAATTATCCTGACATCTTTGGCAAGAACGCACCTTAATCGGGGATGTCTTAAGTATGTTTCACTACATTTGCTGCCTCTTCTCAGCATGCTACATGATCTGTCCATCACATCCACCTTTATTTGGTCATCCTAGTATTTGGTGAAGAGTACAAATTAATTGATAATAAAAGAAAAGGTTTTGTGGTACTCACAGAAATCTCTCCTGGACTGTATCTATTATTTCATTACCTCTGCTTTAATACATTAGCCTTGACAGTGATGTCTGTTGACAATGGTAAAACCTGCTTCCATTATTAAGACCAGAAGATAAAAGGCCAGTGACTACCCACAGCAACTGGACAAAGCTAATATACAACAATTATTTCACTTAGTCTGAATCTTACCATGGTAGTGTTCCAAGTTTATTTATTTCTCTCCAGTTGTTAATTAAATTTTCACTTATATCAAGTGATTTTAGTTGCTGCAAAATTCCATCTGGAGGAGTCTGGAGAGTTGTGATTTTATTAAAATGAACCTGAAAATCACAAAATAAATACATCACTCACTTTGTATAATACTTAGAACTAAAAGTTTATCTAGACATAAATTTAGTGTTAGTGTTTGTTATACTCATTAAATATACAACATTAACACCACATTCTTTTATGCCCCACAGAACTTACGGGTATGCAGCCAGATTCACAGATGTTTTACATAAAGCCTAAAAATAGTAAAATAACATTCTAGAAAATACCAAGAAATACAGTGAAGTTACAGGGAATTTCCAATGATACAAAAACACTACAATGCACTAAATGAAAATGTAATTGCATTAGCTAAAGTGGTATAATCAGACCAATATAAAATAATATAAATTAGGCTTTTCTTCTCTTTCAAATATTTTGTAATTTGCAATTTAGTTACTTTATAATACAGGCTTGAATTCAAGTTTTGTTTCCTTGTGTAATGGCAGCATTTAAGTCATGAAGGTGATTTAAATGTGATACCATGCTTTGATTATGAATCTATAATGCATGTGGATGGCAGATATTATTAGGGTGAAATCTCTTTATTGTGTAAAGGAACAGTAAAACTGTCTCGGTCCATGCCATGAAGACATACATTGGCAGCAGAGTTTCACCTCCACTCATTCTTAACATCAGCTCTAGTTGGGGGAGAGGGGTCACTATTACTACTTGGCTGCTTTGCTCCCAAGGAAGAACCCCGGGTGGGTGGGCCCCAGGGCCACTTAGATATTTTTGAAGAAGAGAAAAATCTCTTGCCACTGCAGGGATTCAAACCCCAGATTGTTCAGCCTGTAGTCTAGTCACTGTACAAAATACACTATCCTGGCTTACCTCCTTATTGTATATATATTAATATATATGACTCTAAAATCAGTGGATTATTAACCGGTAAATCTTACACAAAACAAGACGGTGTTGTGAGTTTAAGGTTCTCACAACAGTGTTGCTGAAAGTCCATGTCTTCTGGGATGTACTGTTGTGTCACTGTATAGATGTTTCTGACAATTCAAATGATTACAGTGGCTTCAAAATGCCAGCAACTATCTATACAATGATACAGCATAACATCCAAGATGATTTCAACCTTCTTTTAAGTGTTCTGCATATTGGGACCTGAAATCAGACTCTGAGACTTTACAACTGTGAATGGGCGTCATTTTACATTTATGTAAATACAGTAGAACCTCGATTTATCGTTTTTCAAGGGGTTGGAGAAAACAAACGATGAATGCGGGGCAACGATTAATCCGGGAAACCACTTTTTTTTAACAAAAAAAGTCGTACATTGTCTTTTGCTTCTTGGCAGAATTTTGCCTCAATTGAAAATATGACTTTTCAAGACTTAAGATGTT
>Ga0123357_10014511_pt1 | contig 10288 bp, 7 predicted proteins | sample TergutEmb28metaG_FD_89873 | JGI IMG/M metagenome (GOLD analysis project Ga0123357, IMG submission 89873) | Embiratermes neotenicus P4 segment gut microbial communities from Petit-Saut dam, French Guiana - Emb289 P4 | ecosystem: Host-associated > Arthropoda: Insects > Digestive system > Gut ... | reverse complement strand
GTAACCGATGAAATAAAATAAAGGGTTGTTGCAGGTAGTAAATTTGTTATGGTATAAGACAAATGTTTCTGTCTAGATCCATCAGTAAACAGTTGAAATTAAGATGTATAAAACGACAGTGAAACAAGCTGCAGTGTTTGGGAGTGAAACGTCGGCTGTGACTGAGATGGATATGGAAAGACTGGGTACATGGGAGAGGAAAATATTGAGAGGGATACGAGGGCCGGTGGTAGAGCAAGGATATGGGGAGTAAGAACTGATGAGGGATTGAGGGAGATATATATAGATGTAGACATTGTAGCGGATATTAAAAAGAAGAGATTTGAATGGGTTGGACATGTAGCAAGAATGAATCAAGGAAGGACAAATAAGAAAACATTTGATATTAAACCGAAGGGATTAGTAGAAACGGAAAGCATAGCTTGAGATGGTTGGAAAATGTGAAGAAGTATCTGAGGGAGATGAGGATTAAGAGATGACGTCAACAGGCAGAAGACAGGGAAGAACGGGCGTCCGTAAATAAGGAGGGCAAGGCTCTGAGAAGGCCGTAGGGCCGAGGAGTAAATAAGTAAGTAAGTAAATATTCCGTCCGCTGTTGTCATTCCACCAAAGTTTCATAGTACTAAATTTTGTTTTGCATTGACAATTCATTTAATTCAGATGATGTTCCAATAACATTTTTTTAAAATATACAATAAATGTTTAAATCACTCAAGATAAAGTGTTCCGTTTATATATAAAAGTGTATTAAAATGCACTATATGCCTCACTGTAAGACAAACTGCTCTACAGAATATTTGCAACATAACTGTTTTACTTATGCACTACAATTTACAAATATTTCCTCATATATTAACATCAGCAGCTTAAGTTATTTTAGTTACACTGCAAATGTTAACATGTTTTGTGCACGTTAAATTGGGTTGGGAGTGTAATTGAGATTCGTTGCGACAAACCTACACTGAAAAGTATGCAGATCTGATTAACTCTGACTGAATGTTCTATTTTCAGAAAATTTCACAGGTTTATTACATTTATTAGGGATGAAAAAATTGCCCCTTTCGTTGGTTAATTTGTTGCTCTGTGGTGTCAAGCTAAAAAGCGATACGAACAGTGGGTTACCGTATCCACGTGTGGCACGAATGTGTTACTTTGGTCGTGAGAGTAATCAACTTTAAATAGATGTGCAGAAGTGACAAATTTTAAGTACCGACACAAAGGGTACTCTTTAACTTTGCTCGATGGGAATGGATTACCTTCTATATAATTAATGTATTTTGATTTCATTCAACTCTGCGCAGTTACATAGAAATTGTCATACTTAACACCACAACGCCATAAGATGTATTGGTTTTGTGCCCACCGCAACATCAGTGTGCAAAATCCGGCCAGGCCACAGATCCGAAATTTTGGAATCGGCCTAAGAAATGCTTCGACAAGAAACGCACCTGAACTTAACTCATAGCCAAATGCCAGGACACAAAATGCAGGGCTCAAGTGAGAGAGTGAAAATACCAAATTCAAATCTTTTTCATCGTCCACAAAACTTATTTTGCTTCGTAAAAAATTATCCAGTTTATTTCTTCCACATGTCTTCCTTCCAGAGTGTCTTGTCAGAACGTTTAGCCTTTTCAAAACGGATATCCGTTACGTAATACGAAAATGAGACCAAGTATCAACAAATTCTCTTCCAGGGCAGAGAGATATTTACTGGCGTCATTAATACCGATATCATTGGCGAAGTACTGACTAATCCGTGAATTACTTATAGTAAGCAGAACTGTGCTGCGAACGTGCTCGGACCGAGTCGTGTTGCTTTCATTTATCTTAGTAAGTTACTCCTTCGGATAGTCCGCGTGGTAACTGGAAAACTCCGAACAGCTAATTCACCCCGGCTGCAGATTATTAATGGAGTGTTAAGCAATGTTGAAACAACCTTCTTAAAACTCCGCCTGGGTTCAAATCCGGGTAATTTCATGTGGGATTTAAGATAGACAAATTAATATTTGGACATTTTTGTGTGGGCCGAAGGCTATATTTCACATGTTCTCCCTAATCATTCCATGGCCTCTCAACAACACCTTGTCAACTTCAAGACTCGTAGTGTCGTTAAATATTACACTTCGATATTTGCACGCGGGTACTCCGTTCCCTTGTTTCAATTACCAAGCTAATGTGACAGTTTATATTTGGAATATTAAACATCTGGTTTGGCGAACTTGCATTTTTTGTGCGGTTCATTAAAGTGCTTGTATCGGAGTTGGATTTCTGAAACGAGGCATCCAGTGTGCACATTAAATCAATTTTTCCGACTGTAGTCTATTAAAACATTCAGCTTCTCTTACCTGTGGTCATAGGACATTATTTTGTCGTAACAATTTCAAAAGTATTGTACATTTCCTTCGTGGTGTCGTGGGTTGTGACACAATGTGGTGTGGTGGGTGGTTAACAGTGTGACAGGAGCTAAGTACTTTCATGTGCAGGGTGACTCTTGACGGAATGGGACGTACTTCGCCAACCCGGGTCATGACGCTGTAGTTCGGAATATGACCGGGGAGGTTTATGAAATGACTAGATATGACTCAAGTCAAGATAAGGCCATACCCATAGCTGCAGTTTTTTAAAGACACTGTGGAAATAACAACTGAACCATTACCCATCGTTAGCTGAACTGCCTCCAGTTCACAACAGGACGCTTTTATATTTTTGTACTTTCTTTCAGAAAGACTAGCTACAAGAATTGAATTTAGGTTATTCGCGGGTTTCATTTCAATAACTTGTTTTGGAGTGAAGAGGGTTTAACTGCCGAAGTGTGACGTAACGTTGAACAGCTGAATTGTTTAATGGTTGCTTTTCTATCGGTCTAATTACCCGCTGTTGTTGTGAGTACTTCCCAATTTCAACTACAGAAAAATTTGACCGTTTTGACGAAATTTGTTATGACTTAATACAATTGATGACAACCTAACACTGTACTTCCTTATGGAATGTCTTAGACCCTTATTCGCCTGTCTGTACCAAATTTCTACTTAATATCCTTATACTGATATGGTTTGAACTGATTGTACATAATATATCAACGTAATAGATTTGTATTATTGCACTTCATTGCTCTTCCTGACGATAATGTATAAAGACAGAGCACATACTGTTGCAATGTGACTGTCTTCTGCTGTCGTGGTTTATCGTTTTCCTGTACATTCCTGTGTTAAAAGGACCGGATAAATTCAGATTGCAGTCTTCTGTGTTATAAAGCGTTTTGGTTCTCATTGATATAGACGTTTCGGAAGAACACGCCGCCCCGTTTAGATTTGTGGGAAGTTGGTTCTAGTTGAGGGTGAGGTTAGTAATTATTTCAGATTAATTTTGGACCCGTTCCTTCAGCTGTGAACGTGGCTGTTTCTTGTATATAATAACTTGATAGACATGCGAGTTACAAACAACATTGTTAGATGGCAGCAGCATGTTTCCTCACTGTATCCGAAACGTCCACTACAGGCTGAAGGAAAGTGGCTGCTTAGAAGGCCGAAACGTAACGGGTTGCTAATATTAAATATTGAATAGATTTATTGTTTATTTTAAGCGATAAGAATTATTTAACTGTCAGAACAAATGGGTATACAAAACGGCGTAATAGAAAATTGCGATTTGCCATCTTCTGAGATATTACGCAACGTATAGTGGTATTTCGTTACTGACGTTTCGGGACAAGCTATCCTTCCCATTTTCACAGGTGAAGAAATCAAGAAGAATACTTACTCTAAGAAGGAGAAAAAAAAGTTTCTTAAGGTTAGACAATTCCAGGAGGCTCACGAACCCCTAATCTGTTGCTCGAATGCGGCTTGTCTATTTTTTCACGTTTACATTAACGTGTTCTGTTTGTATTGTGTTTTCTGTGCAGAATATTTCAGATTGCCACTCCCCTTTCCTGTTAATTATCTGCTGCGAATAGGCCTTTGTTTGTTTTTTGGTTTGTATTCATTGCCATGGAAATGTTATTGAAATTTCAAGTACTATGGCAGAAATAGAAGGAATTTGAACGAATGTTCGTTCTTGTTCCAATTTAATAGCAGGTATCTTAGCAGCACTGTTTACTGTATGAATGTGCCTGAACACCGTTGGCATGGAAACATGTCGTATGTTTGAATAAGTAATGTAAAAACACGTGAAATGTAGACTGCAAAAAGTATGTTTTATTGATTGAAGACCCAAAACTCACCTCCTTGTTGTTTTTATAGAGATTGATTTTAAACCATAACGTGAAAATGTTTATAATACACGAAGTCAATTACGTTACAGGTTAAAATACATATAGCTGTAAAACAAAGTAATCCTCGTAGTTATTCGGCCTTGTGACAAGTCCATAGCATTTTTCATAACGAGTTTTCCAGGGACTGCGATCTACAGCCTCCTCTTTCAATTTCCATTATCTTCTTCTTTCCTGACGGCCGTACAGTAGGTGCTCACTTTACTTCCACATCTTCCCTTCCCTTGTGTCTTTCTTTTATTTTCTTCAATAGAGTGTCTGAAAAGGCCGTTTGTAAACACGATGTTACCAATGCAGTGTACCTTCCTTTGTTTTGTTTCATTTATGATATTTCTCCTCTCCTTGACTCCATGTAACACTTCTTAATCCTTTACATTAACAGTCCAAATGATCGCCTCCATCCTTCTGCAGCAGCAAATTTCAGAATTTTCCATGTGTTTGAGATCTACTTGCTAAAGTGTTCAATGTTTCAACACCATTGAAATTTTTGTTCCAAATTTAGAACTTCAATAGTTCCGCCTTAAATTTAAGTCACGTTGTAGGTGAAAAGCCTTCTGCTTGGTGATTGTTGCTTTAGGAAGTTTCTAATACAATATAAATATAGCGATATCGCCATATTAAGTGTGATTTAGATGAAAGGCGAAATTTCAGAAGCATCGAGATTCCATGTCAAAAGTGACAAATCTTCTTCTGTGGCACCAATAAGTGGATGCATTACCATTTTATATCCTGTTACTTGAGCTGTGTGAGTAGATCGCACCAACACAAGGCTGCGACAGTAGATGGCACTAACATTAAGGTGTGTCATTAATATAACAAACACCAAAATTCGACCCCAACGCCGTGCTTGGGTCGTACCGTGGCTTAGACTGTATTAGTTGTACGCCTGTCGTCACGCAGTCCTGGTTTCAAACCGGGCGGAAAATCAGAATTTCGTTGCGGACCAAATATTATCAGGCACGTTCTTCTCGCCGTGCTTCTATCCTCCTGTGTTAGTATCATTACACAAGTGCTTCAGTTTCTTTCGCTCATTCGTTTGACTTTTTAATAATTTTATTTAAGGGCCCTTAAACACAATTTATGTACAGCTATTCATTAATATTTGCAAATACGCATATAAATTTAAGAGAGGTGTGGATAAAATTTTATCACTTCTTAGTCTCACTGTATTCTGGTTGAAAGTGTCCTTCAGATTCAATTTAGGTGCCTGTGAATGTAACGTATAGGACATGTGACGTGTCTGTGGCTGCAAAACAGCTGGGAGAGCCGAGTGTTCTTATCGTAATGTCGGCGTGTACTTCCGTTCGTTCACATGAAACATCTTGTGTCCAATGGACGGGCTTTCGTGAAATTTAATATTGTGGATTTCTACTGAAGCTTGTCAAGCAAATTCAAGTTCGGTAATTGGACAATACAATAAGCATTTCAATTGAAGTCTTGAGAACTGTTTAGATAACTTACGTTAGCGTGGTTGTTTTATTATCGGTTTTTCAGGTAATTTTGTGGTTGGAATTTGTTGGCTTTGTTACTATTGCTGCTAAATTTATCGTTTATTTTGTGATTATTCTATTCATTACCGAGGTTATGAAGATCACTATAACTGCTTTTTCTACTATGATTACCAATGTTGGATATGAATATAAATTTAGAAATTTGTATAGAGCCTGATGATTATCATAATTTAGAAACCAACTTATTTTGTAAACCTTGACATTTCACTATATTTGCCTTACTGTATACTGGTGCTAAGATTTTCTTGTCTTATATTGAATGTAATGACATCCCATGGGACAGAGTCTAGATTTGTGTAGTCAGTTTTTGTTGTGTTCTGTTTTTATTCTTGAGGACTGTCAAGTCCGTCAACTAAAACATGACGACAGAACATAAAGCTGTAATGATCCTTGCTACATTTGGTCGATGAATAAACGTGTATTATTACTGGAGATATTTTATGATTGATGACTTCTGACATGTGCAGACACCAGCGGCAGTTTTCGGACGTTTTCATTGTCTAATGGGCGGTGTATTTGGTAAGAGAACTTAGACGTGTTAGTCTAAATCTGTGCGGTTTGCGACTTAATGCGTGGTAGAGGGTACAGTTAGCTTTCATTGGCCTAGGGTTTTAGAACTCTTGACCTCCCAATTGAACTGCAAATTTTGTGGTAAATGGCCAACCTGTCCTTACGTTTGTAGGCCAATATATATATATATATATATATATATATATCATTGTGCCTGGTATTTCTCTCGGTAGCAACAAAATCTTTTGTATTCTGAGTGCAGTGTACATGTGAGTGGAAAACAAAATGGCTTCTCATTGAGTTGTAAAAAGAGATCTCCAGAACTTTTGTCTATAATTGTAATGAAAATTGAGTGAACTATTTATTTATAGATCCATGCTAATAAATAATTATCATATTAATATAAACACGTGACAAATGTGACACACAACAACTTCTCAGAGCATATAAATTGCTGTTTCCTTCAATTCTGCTTCTTTTTGGAGATGGAGTTTGCTGGAATTATTTCTCCAGTGTTAAAGGAAAATGTGAATCAAACTGACCTGGGGACTGTCAATGAGGAAACTGACTTCTCATTACAAAAACGAGAGAATGACACAAAATTTTGAAATGTATTGCCTTTTTTAAAAGCATGTTCCGGCGGTACTTACGTTTAGCAATATTTCAACAGTGACATTACGGAAGTGACGGTGCATATCATCACACTCTGACCAACAGACTTACATTGAAATTTGTAGAGAAATGACTAATTGTGTTTGGGTGTTGCAAAATTGTAAATTTTGTTAAGTGTGAGGGAGAATCACGTCCATCGTTCTTGAATCTACTGGACTCCGTGTTGAAAACGGTACTTGAACTAATTCTTCTAAGTACATTGTTTCACAGTATCCATGTTTTGGGCGAAATCGAGATTTTTATCTTCAGAGATATCTACCACAAATAAGCACACGTATGTGACAAGTTCTAACAAATTGGTTAAAGTATAAAAGTTTAATCTTGCCTCACAGCAGTGAATCAACCGTCACATCCGCAATATACTTGCATTGCCTTCACATTTTTTAATCTCTTCAGCAGACTTGCGAAAAGCGACTCTAAAATTAATATCTCTCTTTCCTTCCGTCTGTCCGCGTGGAAAAATTGTGATCCCACTGGAGGCATTTTCATGAAATTTGTTATTTGTGTATGTTTCGGATTTCGGTCGGGACAGTAAAAGTTTCATCAAAGTCCTACAGATATAAAGGATATTTTGCACGAAGGCCAGAACACATTTTTTATCATAGCTCGCTTAATTCATTTAGGTCTTTTCACAAACGCTTCGTATTTATTTTTTATTCAATTTATTTCAATGTACTTGAATTTAAAACAGTGAATGAAGGGAATAGCGACTAAATATATGTTTGGTGGTTTAAACTACAAGTTTACTGAAAGCACACATTTATGAGTGGCATTGTGAGTTAAACGGCACTATCAGTGTTTATCACTTGACATTAATAACTTTCACACATTTATTAATATTTCCACTTATATATAAATAATAGCAACTGAATTTAAGTGACACTATAAATGTCAACACGCTGTGTGCACATTATAAATCGGGTAGGAATATTCTTCACATTCCGTCCGTAAAACCTACACTGTAATTGATACAGATGTGATTAAATCTGAGTGAATATGTTTTAGAGAAATGCACAAATTTACTGAGTTTTTCTAAGCGTGGGGTGTTTTTCCCCCTTTCATTGGTTAAATTGCTGACCAGTGGCTTGAAGCCCAGACTCGAATCGGCCTCTCAAGAAACGTTGATGTAGCACATCCACGTTTCCAACCAACATGCATATTTGTTGTTACAGTAATCAGCAGCAATAAATATACAGATGTGAAAGCAGATATCTTCACGGATCTTGAACTGTGACTTTTATATCATCTCCTATGTATTTAATACATTTGGAGTTCCTTTATCTCTGTTCATTTAGTTACATATATTCACACATAAACACATATCACCGTAAAGAATAGATGATTCTGTTGCATACACAACATCAGTGTGGAACGTCATGTTAGTTCACAGTTCCGTAGTTTGGGAATCCACTTGAGAAATAGTTCGGCAAGAAACACAACTGACTGAACACATAGTCAAGTGCGGGAACATAAAATGCAGGTCTAAAATGAGAACGAGGAAGTACAAAATACAAATCGATGATTTTTACTTTGCTTCATAAATAAGTTACCTATCTGAAATTTCCAAATATCGACCCAAAATTCCTCTTTCCAAGGAGCGTTTTATGTTGAGTCTTTTCAAGACCGGACTTCGTTGCATTACACAGGAATGTGCCCAGAAGTCAACAAATTATCCTCCAGGTTACGCAGCTAATTGCTGCTCTATTGAGTGTACATTTCACTGACAATGTACTGACTAATCTGAAGTGACCTTAAAGTACACAATTGGGAGTGATTGACAATCCGTATCATGTATTCTGCCACATAATTGCAGTCCTGTTTACTCGAGTAAGGAAATCTATTGTGTTCCTTCTAATCCTCTCGTAAGACCTAGGCATAGATGAGAGAATAATATTGAAATGGATTTTTTTAGTTATGAGACATGGTTGAAAAATCTTTTGACCTGGGTCAGGAAAATGACGTGCGTGTTGCTGTGCACGGTACGTATCTTCGTGTCCCATGTAATCGTGGAGTTCTTTAGTTGGCTTAGGAGTTTTCGTCTTCACAAAAAGGACTGCGCTGCAAGTAGTTAGTTAATGAGAAATGGAGGAATAAAATTTTTAACATTTGTAAATTAAAATTTCCAGTTGACTGTAATGTTGAATGTTAACGAAGTGTCCTAAATTAGATAAAGTCTACGGCGGTGTATTAGAGCTGAATTCCAAACGTCTTACAATTTTCATTTCCATGAACGATTCCCTTCACATTCCTTCGGCCGAAGAGTGTTATTTTTCCCTTCCGTGACGTAACGTGACAGCAACTTCCAATTTACACATACAGGACTGTGCTGCAACCGTGCTGGGAACTTTTAGTGTTTCTGGCATTTACTGCATTAATGTAGTTCTTCGTGACATTCCGAGTGCGTGCCGGAAATGTCCGAACAGCTAATTCACCTCAGCTGCATGTTTATAATTCATTTTTAAGCATTGTTGAAACAACGTTCACAAAACACCGCCAGGGCTCGAACTCACGGCATTTCATGTCAGATTTATGGTAGACACATTGAAATTGGGACAGTTTTTCTCCGCGAAATTCATTTCACCAGTGTTTCCTAGACAATGAATAGCCTACCAACAACACAATGTTAATTTCAAGACTCGTAGTTTCCTTTAAATGTGTACTTGGAAATTGTGGATATGTGCAGGTGGTTACTCCGTCCCTTGGTTGCAGTTACCGCACTAATTTGACACCTAATGTTTGGGATATTAAACATCTGTTTTGGCTTGCTTGCACTTATTTTGCGTTTCATTAAAGTGCTTGTATCCGAATTGGATTTCTGAAAATAGGCACTCAACGTACACCAAGAAATCAACCCTTTCCAACTGCAGTCCATTAAGACATTCAACTCCTATCGCCTGTGGCCATAGGACATGACATGATTTTGTTGTAACAATTTTAAAAGTCCTGTACATTTGTATTTTGATGTGGTGCGTTGTGACACAATGTGGTGTGGTGGGTGGTTAACAGTATGGCAGGAGCTAACTGCTTCCATATTCAGGGTGAATGGAAGAAACGGGAAGTACTTCACCAATGGGCGTAATGGAGCTGTAGTTCAAAATAGGAATGGGCAGGTTCGGGAAGTGACTAGATAGGATTCGAGTCAAATTAAGCCCAAATTTTTAAAAGTCTTTTTGTAGAAGTATCAACTGAAGCATTACGCATTTATAATCGAACTTACCCACATCATAACGGTATAGTTTTATATTTTCGTTCTTTTTTTTTTTTTTTTTTTTTTTTTTTTTTTTTTTTTTTTTTTTTTTTTTTTTTTTTTTTTTTTTTTTTTTTTTTT
>Ga0123357_10014510_pt1 | contig 10288 bp, 8 predicted proteins | sample TergutEmb28metaG_FD_89873 | JGI IMG/M metagenome (GOLD analysis project Ga0123357, IMG submission 89873) | Embiratermes neotenicus P4 segment gut microbial communities from Petit-Saut dam, French Guiana - Emb289 P4 | ecosystem: Host-associated > Arthropoda: Insects > Digestive system > Gut ... | reverse complement strand
CAGCTGCAACACTGTATACAGAACAGCTGCAACGATATATACAGAACAGCTGCAACACTATGCAGAACAGCTGCAACACTGTATACAGAACAGCTGCAACACTATATACAGAACAGCTGCAACACTGTATACAGAACAGCTGCAACACTATATACAGAACAGCTGCAACACTATACAGAACAGCTGCAACACTATATACCTCAGAAAAAAGGGTTTGTTTTAGGTATATAATTGTAAATAAATCGCTGAAATGTGAAAACAAGGATGATGACGATGATGATGATGATGATAATAATAATAATAATAATAATAATAATGAGCCTTCAGATTCCATACAAAGCCGGGAATTTCTTGAAATCCTTAATAGCTGAGCTGTTAGCTTGTCAGGAAGGACTATACGTCATGGAGTTAGTTATACTGTTATTATAATACATCACTATCACACGTACAGTCATGACTATACAAACTGAGGTGAACATGCGGACCTGACAGACAGGAAATATGATGAAGTCGGTGGCGACGATGATGATCCTGATGGTGGTGATGGTGACGAATAAATTGCTGACAGTCTTCATATTGGAACATCAACAAAGACCTTATCACTCAGAGGGTGACAGTAAAACACAAGTAGCGTGCATTGTGGACGTAACAGAGGCCTACAAAGATTAGTCAGAAAACTGGAACCCACAAAACTACGTATGAGGCCTAAGAGAATATGGGCATTTTGAAGTTATATGGAGGATTTTCTTCAACATCAGTTTTAGCTGATGTTAAAGGAAACACGACAATGTTAAGTCGACTTAGCTGCAGAGGGATCTTCGGGTTCCGCAAATGCCGGAAATTTGCTTGATCTTTGGGTGACTACTAAATTCTTAACGCAATGTTCAATTGAGATATTATAACTGAATCCTTCTCTTCTTCATCATCTTCCTCCTCTTCCTTCTACTACTACTGCTACTACTATTACTACTACTATTACTATTACTACTACTACTACTGCTGCTGATACAACCACCACCACCACAACCATAACCACCGCCACCACCACCACCACCACCACCACCACAAGCACAACCAGAACCATCACCACCACCACAACCACCAGTACCACCAACTCCACCATCTTCAAAATGTGTACTCTTTATCTAATAAAACGGGTGCACAAATTTTCCAGTAATTCCAGGAGCAACCTCAAAATTCTACGAGGGGTAGTGATAAGTCCTTAGCCCCACTTACTTCCCGATGTCGTAGGGCGGAATCGATAATGCCGATGGAAAGAGGGGTCTGTTAATGTGTCGAATTGCAAGTCTTTTCTTGTTACTGAAAGCGTGTCAGGCGACGCGCGCGATTTCAACAACTTGGAGACGCGAGATGTCATCAAGTTTTTTTTTTCTTGCGAGGCAAGGCGCCGAAGGAAATTCACGCCATTCTGATAGAAATATTAGGTTGACATGCACCATCCAATGCCACCGTCAAAAACTGGGTGGCCCAGTTTAAACGTGATGATTTTTCCACCTGTGATGCGCCTCGTCCTGGACGACTCAAAACATTGACCACCCCGGAGATTATTGATCAAATTCACGAGCTAATCTTGGAAGACTGCCGGATTTCGGCTAAATCAACAGCTGAGCAACTGGGCATCTCACGTGAGCGGCTAGGGTCGATCATTCATGAATATTTGGACACGCGGAAGCTCTCCACGAAGTGGGTCTCGAAATGCCTGAACGCGGATCAAAAACGTCTACGGTGCCAGTCGTCTGAGCAACTTTTGGATTTTTTTTTTCGGCCGGCGCGATCCAAATGATTTCCTGTCGCGACTGGTGATCATGGACGAAACCTGGTTATATCACTATGACCCGGAGACAAAGCAACAATCAATAGAGTGGCGGCATAGCGGCTCACCCCGCCCCAAAAAATTCCGAGAGCAAAAATGCATTGGAAAATTTCTCGCCTCCATTTTTTTGGGATTAAGACGGCATCCTCTCTATTGATTATCTTCCAAAGGGCCAAACTGTCAACGCCGAGTATTACTCAACTCTGCTAGGACTATTGAAGGGCATTTTGAAGGAAAAACGCCGCGAGAAGTTCAATAAGGAGGTATTGTTCTTGCACGACAAGGCCCCGGCTCACCGGGCACTTGCAACCCAGAAGAAATGGCCTACCTGGGCTTCCAATGTCTTGATCACCCACCCTATTCTCCGGATCTGGCCCCGTTGGACTACCACCTGTTCCCTGGACGGAAAAAAACAATTGAAAGTTCGCCATTTTTCGTCCGACGCGAAGGTCATTGCTGCCGCGGAGACCTGGTTGGACGGACAGCCTTCTGATTTTTTTGAAGTAACTTGCGAAAGTTAGAGTAAGGGGCTAAGACGTGTATTGAGCTTTGTGGGTAGTATGTTGAAATAAATTCCGATTTTGGTCGCTATAGCTGGTTTCCTTCCTGGTCGGGCTAACGACTTATCAGCACCCTTCGTATTTGAAGGGCTTGAAAACTATACCATATACTACTCCGAAATCAGAGTCAATTTGTCATCAGTGAGTCTGGGAAAAAAACAGCCCTACCTCGAGACACTCAACACTTCCACAGGGGCGCAATTAAGGATTCAGATCTCCTGGTATGTGAAGATGCGTCGGTGGGCAAGTGGTAACTGACGTTCGGCAGGAACGTGGTGTCTTCATGCACCATTTAAAGGTAAAGGCACTACATACCTTCGAAACGTCGGGAACCAGTAACACAGCGACACATTCCCGAAGACCTGAATGTAAAACGCACCTTACTTGGGTCCGTACGTATGAACTTAGGATCACAACTGCAGTATTATGTTCAACCACGCGTACCGAATTAAGACAACGCGAATGGAAATAAAAAGGAGAATTATTAAGGACTACATCTTCCAAGAACTGGAAATGTCAGTTCTTTGTAACATCTTAAAAAGCAAAATGTCACTGAAACTATCCCTTTCTGAACAACGTAAGAAGTGATAACAGAATACACGCTGGGGGCAAAACGCGGGAACATTATGAAGGTAAAATAATGGGGCCTTAAGCAGACAGTATGGACGTGAATATTAGAGACAAAATTGAATTAAAGAGGGTTTATCATGTTAGAAATAACTCAGTAAAGGATGAGAAGGGTGATTAGGTTACAGACTCCAGTGCACTTCGGCTACGTAGAAGAATTACTTGTCAGCAGCTCAACATACATAAGACTGATAATGTTAGGCATGCTGAAATACTGTACATACAGCAGAATCTCTAGAGCCTTGGGGGTTCAGACAATATGTACTGAGAAGCCGAAATGCTACAAATCACGTGGATCTGATAAAATTCCAGCAGAACTTGATTTAGTGCGGCAATAGATAGTATGTTCTGACATCCATAACCTTACTACTTCTGTTTCGAATTGTCTCAAGAGTGGAAAGAATCTATTACTGTGTCTATGCGAAAGGCGATAAATCATGGTAACTGTCGCGGCATATCACTGCTGTTCACTGAACACAACACTTCATTCGACATTGTTCCGTCCAGGTCCAGGGGATCATCAGTGTGGATTTGCAAGCAATAAATCAGCTACTGATCAGCTACTCTGCATTCAACAAATACTTTTCATAAACTGGGAATTCAATGGGGCTGTACATCAGCTATTTGTAGACCAACACAGAGTAAGACTCAGTTAGGAGGAACGTTTTGTATAATATCCCCACCGAGACTGCTAAAACCCACTGACCAGCCGGCGTAATTGAAATGTGTTTATATGAAACTTATAGTACAATCCGGATAGGCAAATATGTGTTCGATACGGCTCCTATTCACAACTGTCTGAAAGAAGGAGATGCTTTATTGCCAATGTTTTTCGGTTTTGCTCTAGAATATACAGTTAAGGGCTCAAAGCGAACCAGGAGGGACTCTAATTTGAATGGAACATATCAGCTTCTAGTCTATGCAGATCTTAGTTTATTTGGCGAAAACATACTTTTGCAAAGAATAACACAGAAGCTCTATAACTCGTCAGTAAGGAGGTTAAGTTGCAACGTGACCCTGTCCTCCTTAATTCAGCTTCAGTGTTATGACTCTGCACAACCAGTGCTTCGGTGTTTGGACAACAGAGACGTGCGTGTGGCGTCGCAGGAAACTCCTCTTTCTGAGCAAATCCGATAATCCCAAAACTGCACAAACCCACAGAAGTACTTTGTTCTTACGGAACGTTTCACTGCGGCAAGAGTGGTTTGTCACCGATATTTCGAGACAGCAAATAGCTTCTATATTCAAGGACGAAGATGTCCGGGAAGACAACTCGCAAATAGAAATTAACGCTAGTTCTTCCTGTGTCCAAAGAAGTGAACATTTTTGGTATCCTGTGTGAGAAAGACTCCACAGCAATAAGCTGGAATTCCTTTCCAGTTCTGAAATTATCCTGGAAGAGTACTGGGAAACATCACGGAAACCTCAGTCAAGGAATTAGCCGATGTTCAAATCTCAGACTATGTCCAGAAGAACACAATCTGCAGTGCCACTGTTGAACTTCAAAGAGTTGGATCATGTTTGATCACATACTCAATCATTCTCAAAAGATGGCGACAGAATGCCCCGTTTTTTAATTCTTGTGTCTTACATCATTCACTGCACAACATGGGAAGTGTCACTTAAAAATGATTTCCTTTAGTGGGAGGAACTATGTAGGACATACAGCGATGAGTCGGAAATTTCACTGACGAATTTGGGTATGATCGTGACGTGCTCCCAATAATAGCACACATATTATCATCGTCCGCTAAATAAAACCAAGAATCTCGAAGTAAAGACAAAAAATTCGTCAAAATAATCAAAATTCACATCGACCCAAATCATAATACAAGAATGAGTTAACCAGAAAATGTGTGGTTATGAAACGTACATATTTTGGCATTCCGACTGACCCATTTCCCACATTTTTATCACGTTCAGTTCCAAGTGATAGCCTCAGAGCCACATTTCAATATAATCCACCGGTCTACAGTAGCTGAACAGTCGCCCAGGTACAAACATCGTCTCCCATATTTTCCATCACCTTTTGGCCTACTTCCTCTGCGCGCTCTTTTCAAACATTTTCACCGATCTACGGTATGTGATGAAACCATTCGTCAGGGCACTTCAACCCTCTCCCATCTAAGGCATTTGGATATCCTCTAGCAACTCATTACTCAACACTGTGCATGGACTGCTTCAGTGAACAAGATACCTGATCCAAAGTCTGCACAAAGAGAATGGGTATTTTCAAGCCGATACGCTATCAGACTCGCGGGAAGACAACGTCGCGACTCGGCTGGGTCTGTCGAGTTGCAACGCTACATTCAGATACAGCAAGATATGACCCATTCTCTGTACTGAAAGCACAACCCGATAGCTTACACTAGCTGTGCAGTGTACTTGAGTCATTCAGCAGGACATATTTTCAGCCGTGGGAGAATTGAGGCAGTAAACAGAATAGAATAGAATAGAATAGAATAGAACTTGAATATAGGAAATTAAAACTAGGAAAAATATGAAATTAAAAAAAAAGGAAATGTCGCCTACACTTGCGGTCTTCGAGGTTATTCAGTGAAAGGATAAACATACATCTTAAATATTTTGATATGTGTACTACGTACATTCCTAATGTGGTAGGTTTCAATATATCCTTCTTAAGGATCCTTCTGTTCGGATACGTGTAGGCCAGTGCGTTGCGCTCTGATTCAAACACGGACACAACTCGTCATTAACCCTCCCGTTGTGACAGCCCTGCTTAGTGGACACATCCTGCCGTCACAAACCATTCTTTGGTGCTAATTTGTGACAGTCTCTTATTAAAGTAAGCATATAGTGAATGTTAGATACTTGACACGCCAACAAATTTGGCGTTAGTCAATGCTAAATGTTGAACCGTATAACCTACAAGTGAAGTTCATAAGGTGGCAAAATGAAAGCTCGTTTCATGATCCAGGATTGAAGAAGAAGATGAAGAAGAAGAAAAGAACAAGAACAAGAAGAAAAAGAAGTACTACTACTCCTTCTTCTGAAGCATTAATCCGTTCTGTACCTCGACTTCGAGCACAATGCTCGTCCATTCCCGACGGCCACTGACCACACTTGCTGGACTGTATTTTTTTCAGTAATACTTACGTCCTCTTCAAATTCGTCCCTCTCTCTTTAACGTGGATTTCCCCTTTCCTTCTTCCTTCCACTGTAGCTGCTGCAATTTCTTCTGGCATTCGTTGACTTTGCATTCTTTCAACATAACCAAAACATCCCAGGCGGAGGGATTTTTAAAAAAATTTCAATATCTGCCCTCTGTAACACGTCTTGTCTCATGTTGGTTCTTATTCTCCAGCGTTCTTTTTCGTAACGGTCCACATGTTTTCCTTACGGTGATCCGTTCAAATATTCTGAGCACGTTTCTTACTTCCGTGGTTGTTGTCGAGGCTGCACACCCGAAAGTCGTATTAGAGTTTTATAGAGTTTTCATTCAGGGTATTAAAACATTATTACGTCATAACCCTTGGGCACTTTAACTGACCTGTGTCAATGTCGAGTGTATTCATATGTGTTGACAGGGCGAAGGCTGAATATTACAGTAATGTGAAAAAGGTAGAATTACCTCGAAGCACCATACCGTGAACGGTAACTTGATACACTGCAAATAGGAGTATGATCACAACGGCGCTGCGGCCGTCTTGTTGCTGACAGCCACCTACATTCTGTGCTTAGCAAGCTATGCAGAACCTATATTCGATATGGATATTGTGGCAAGAGGAAAATAACCTTCCTTGCAGGAATCAAACCCGGCCCACAAAGCAACATCCAGTCCCCAGTTGTAGGTAAACCTCGTTCAACTGACGTCCTGCTCCAAGTATCGCACTTCTGCATCCAGAAGGCTTTCTTTGAAGAAACGCCTCGCGTCGCTTCTATATAGGCTGAATTACAACCGACATGCTTTAAAATAGACCAGAGTGAGCACAGTTATGATGTAATCACATAATTCTACACGAAGGAGAGACGGTTGGCAGAAAGCCGTACTGGCAACACGTCAAATAATTAGGATGTCTGACAAGAACGGGTCATTGGCAATTCACTTTCGTAGCTTATATCTTCTTGAGAAAAAAACTGTTAAACAAAAGACAAAGAAAACCCCCCCCCCCCGTTTTTGTGAAACCTTAGGTTACATCACCTTGTTCAAGGGACCGCCATCTTGAGGCAGCTGAATTCGTTTAACAGTCCCAACCAACAATACCAACCAACCACCCACTCCCTAACCAATCAACCCAACCCAACCACACCGAACCGAACCAAACCGATTAAACCGACCAAGAAACCAACCAAAATACTCAACAAACAAACAAACTAGCAAAAAACAAATTAACTAAACAGATCATCCAACCGACCGACCGACCGACCAACCAACCAAGCAACCAACCAACCAACCAAACAAACAAACAAACCAAACACGCCGACCAACCGACCAACGAACGAACGAAACAAACAGAAGTTCTCATAGCGCAGACTGATGCGCAGTTCCAGTCGACGCCCCCTCGTCCGTTTAGCCTTTACCGACGACGAATTGCAGTTCAGTGCTTTATCGTCACGAGCACTGTACGTGGTAGGGTCCATAAGTTTCCGGCCTGACATACAAAGACCGCGCCAAATGCAAAATGCTCTGAGGGATATACACGTACTTACGCTAACAGATTTCCCGTCTTCGCTGACGGCCTTGAGAGGCCATACTAAGGACCTATGCTATAAGAAGCAACATGTGATTTTTATAGGTAAATGAAGAGTGGCTCGTCGCGTAGACTGAAGGCCAGGGCGATCTGCAGGGAAGTCATTCTCTGTCGGAAAGACGCAGCTTAATGCACACCATCCCATTACCCTCGTCCTGTCTACCCTGCGACAGTCTCATCACTTCAGTTTTCTCACTCACATTCTGTACACACCAACACTCGTGCTGTACATCCCATAATGCGGCCTCCCTAACAACCGTAGCTGACGAGTAGAGCAGTCGGTAAGTAACTAGACTACGGGGTTCGAACCTCAGTTGGGGAAAGAGATTTGCTCTTCTCCAAAACGGCCAGGCCGTTACTAACATCCGCCCAACTTCCTACTTAACGGGTACCAGGTTCTTTCCACGGGGTAAGGCGGCTGGGACGAGAAGTTAGCCACTTGCCCCCAACTAGTGCCGAGGTTGAGAATCAGTGGAGCTACACCTCTACTCTCCCTACATGCCTTCATGTCGTGGAGAGGAAGAACTTTAGTTTTATGAGTATATTTCACTTAATGCTTATTGAACGACGCTGTCAGCGGCTCAGAACACAAATCTTGGAATGGTATGCGGAGGTAAACGATTGTGGTAGCATTTGATGTAATTTAATTTGTCTTGTGTATTGTTACTAGTTTTAAGTTGTCTTGTGTGTAATTGTTGTTGGTTGGCCTTGTGTATTATTGTAACTGTCTTGTGTGTATTGTTGTCATCTTATGTGTATTTGTTGTACTATGTTTGCATTGCTGTTTTCACTTTAGATGTCGGACTGCTGCCTAGAAGTCAGTATTCGGAAGGTCCTGCGACCGGCCATCTCGACGAAGGTTTTTCTTGGTTTCCCTGTGTCTATAAGCAAATGCTGAGACGGTTCCCAAAATTCCAAGTTGCCACTACATGCTTCTCATGTAGCCCTCCCGAATTAAATTTAGTAGTAACCAATTTCATATTCTGTATACATGTAAAATAACCACTGCCACCGGGTAACAACCCAATTGCAGTTAATAATAATAAAAAAAATAAAAACGGTAAAGCAGTCCCCATTACAGGCCTGGACAGGCCCAGAGGGTTCCAGGAAGTTAAGGTTCCCAGATTTCGTGACAACGGCACAGGATGGTGGTAAGGTTGTCATCCTTACGCACCGGCCGCCTTCACCCCCAGGAAATACTCCTGGTACTCATTTCTGTTAGAGGCTGAGTCGACCCCAGGGCCATAGTGCGATCGGAAGGATTTCGTGTCAATGAAAAATCCACTCACACAGGCTGGGATCGAACCAGAGACCTTCCGATTTGTACCACAGCACCTTAACCACTGTGCTTAATAATAATAATAATAATAATAATAATAATAATAATAATAATTATTATTATTAGCATCATCATCATCATCATCATCATCATCATGTCCCAGGATTTGAAGGGAGAGGGCGTTTTGTCTATAACATTCAGGCGTTTAGATAGAAGACGGGAAGGCAAAACATCATTAAACAGACATGTTTCTCACTTGTTTGTAAAAATAATGTTGATACGTAAGTGCTGGCAGTAAATATGCAGATTTTGGCACATCTGAGCAAGATTTATTGGCTAAACTTTCACTGCGGCTACATTCCAATTTCTGGCGACGAGACAAAAAAAAAAAAACTTACGTAACCAGCAGGCACAGGTGAAATGAAGTTATTAAAAGCACCTGCACGTGCGCCTGCACGTGCAGGTGTCACATGAACAGCTACGGCTCCCAGCAATACTACGGCGCGGAAATCTGGCGAGGTGTTCGAGCAACAACGAATGCGTACACAATTATGCTGAGGAAAACCTTGTCACCATACACTCAAGACGTCGTGCGTACGTACACATGTCTAACCTAGCGGTGCTTACAAACAGGTCCGCCCGCGTCAACCCATCTCGTCAATTTTACCGTACACAACACTTTACCCGCTTCGTCCAACCAGTAACGTACACACACGGCACAATACGAAGGAACCGGATCATCTCCATTTGCAACGCGATGTAGTCCACGTTAAAACAGTTACACAGGTACCCAGCACACTGCTCATAACGTCGTTAGAAGCGCATGCTGCTGATTAACGACGCGTTACATCACCGTGACACGGTGCCACATGCAGCAAGCTTTTATCGAAGATACTGACAGCAATATTGTAAACGATCAAACAGTATGTTCTGGAAGGTGCAGTGGCGGTTTTACAGCGGGGAGGCGAAATACGAAAATTCTATTTCACCCTCTACAATAACTAGGCTTCCTTCTGCCTTCTATACTTTTGTTTCTTCTTCATTTCTTACCTACAGTTATCACATTTTTACAGCGCAATATGCAACAATATAATATAAGATAAACAAATCTCTGTACAGGCTTGGACAGGCCCTGAGGGCACCAGGAGTTTGAGGCTCCCAGATTTCCAGACAATCGCATCATGAAGATGACAAGGATGTTAGCCCTACGCACCGACCGTCTTTACCCCCCCCCCCCCCCCCCCCCCCCCCCCCCCCCCCCCCCTCCTTTTTTTTT
>Ga0123357_10014509_pt1 | contig 10289 bp, 5 predicted proteins | sample TergutEmb28metaG_FD_89873 | JGI IMG/M metagenome (GOLD analysis project Ga0123357, IMG submission 89873) | Embiratermes neotenicus P4 segment gut microbial communities from Petit-Saut dam, French Guiana - Emb289 P4 | ecosystem: Host-associated > Arthropoda: Insects > Digestive system > Gut ... | reverse complement strand
GTTCCAGGAAGTTAAGGTTCCCAGATTACGTGACAATGGCCCGTGATGGGGGTAAGGTCAGACTTACGCACCGGTCCCTTTTCCCCCCCCCCCCCCACCAGGAAATACTCCTGGTACTCATTTCTGTTAGAGGCTGAGTCGACCCCAAGGCCGTAATGCGATCGGAAGGATTATATAAATGAAAAATTCCAATAACACTATCTGGAATGGAACCAGCGATCTTCCGATTTGTAGCACAGCACCTTAACCACTCTGCTACCGCGGTCCCCTAATTGACATGTAAAAGGTTTAATTTGTCCCTCTGCGCATTAGGTGGGATGAGCGGTCGGCTTCATGCCCCGGCTGTTTTGTCCCCGTGGAAAGCGGCCCCCCCCCCCGCCGTACAGACTGATACGAGGCTGTGTGGGCCCCAAAGCTGGTCTGGACGTTTTGGAGACGAAACAAATGTCTTGTCCGAGCCGGCAATCGAACCACGATTCCTCGGGCGTATAATTCATGTCATTGTCACTATACCGACTGAGCTATCCTGGTTCAGAGAGGATACGTGTTTTAAGGGACTGCCGTGAGCGACGTGTAATTTACGGCCTGCCCCAACTTTTAGACCTTCAGTTCTAGGTATTGTCATCTTCTTTCATCTTATTTTTCGGATTGTCTTAGCAGTGGCAACCACTGAGCCCCAAACAACCCCTCTAAACCTGAAACACTTGCTCTCTTTGCAGGTGCCACAGTGGATGGAAAGGCCGCCTGTGTAACGAATGTGAGAGGTACCCTGGTTGCCTCCACGGTACGTGCCAGAAGCCTTGGGACTGCCTTTGTAATGAAGGATGGGGAGGCTTGTTTTGCAACCAGGATCTGAATTACTGCACCAATCACAAACCATGTAGGCATGGCGGCACTTGCTTTAACACCGGACAGGGTTCTTACACTTGCAGTTGCCCGCCGGGGTTTACAGGAACGGACTGCGAACGAGAACTTGATGACTGCGCCCACCACCCATGTCAGAACGGCGGAACCTGCAAGGTAACGGAAATTAACTGTTAACGTAACGTATAGTGGCTTACAGAGCAGTCTGCCAAATGCAGTGGTCATGGTAGTGGCTCAGAAAGGAACAACCGCACCGCGCATTGGGTGAAGTTTGGGGGGAGATGCAAAGCTGTCGGTGTGTTTAACTCCCACCCCATTAAGACGTATGGGTGAATGGAGGTAGAGCACCACACATTCTCCATCTGTGTGCTGGATGGAGGAACATAACTCTGGTATGCATTGAATACAAGGCTGGAGGGACGCCAGAGCGGTTCTGGATGATTCAGAGAAGACAAAACTGTCTTCATTCTGCTAGGGATCAAACCATATTTTCTTAATCTTCCAGCCGATGGGTCTTCCATACTCCAGAGTTAATTTGGATGATTGTTGGCATTTGTAGACGGTAGTGAACGTTTCTGGGTTAATTTAGATCAACTTTTGATGTAACACAGTCCGATATTAGCTTATTTGTACATAAATTTCAAAATCAGACTACTGATTTGTTGACTGCTCATGTTGCCAAAAAAAAATGAGTACATGACACACAAAATACAGGTATCATTTAAATGTACAGCTTGTATTTCAAATATCTTTATGATGCGGTTAATATTCCAAGGGGTACAGATGTAATTAATTCCTGTTTTGTTTGTCATGCAGTTTTGGTTGCAACAATAATAAACATTAATGCCTATGACAAATGAAGCATTTGTTTTGATAGCAGAATACAAAATGTTTGTGTGGGGTTAATAGGATTGTGTTGTGGTTTATCTGTAGGACACGGGAACTTTCAGCTACCACTGTGAGTGTCCCAAAGGCTGGCATGGTCCTCATTGTGAGACTTCTGCCCAGACTTGTGAGGATCAGCCCTGCAGACATGGTGGGACCTGCTCTGACACCTCCCAGGGCTACACCTGCAAGTGCCCTCCAGGGTTCAGTGGCACTGATTGTGAACACCAGATAGATGAATGTGCGTCATCACCATGCAAAAACAACGCCAGTTGTGTAGATGGCATCAACGGCTTTGAATGCATCTGTCCGATCGGATTTAGTGGAGATCGCTGTGAGACTAATGTGGATGACTGCAAGGGAAACCCATGTCTGCATGGCGGGACTTGCGTGGACATGGTGAACCAGTTCCGTTGTCAGTGTGTCCCAGGTTATGTTGGACCTCTGTGTCAGAACAAAGTAGATTACTGTAAGACAAAACCGTGTGCCAATGGAGGTGAATGTAAGGACCTTCTCAATGACTATAGCTGTAACTGTCGACCAGGATTCACAGGAAAGGACTGCAGTGTTGATGTTGACGAATGTGTCTCATCTCCATGCAAAAATGGTGGCACATGCTCAAATAGAGTCAACAGTTTCCAGTGCCATTGTCCGCCAGGGTACCACGGTGTGACCTGCAGTGATGAAGATAATATTGTACTTCCCAACCCAGATGCTTCAAGTGCTGGTGCATATCTTGCAACACCTGGTAACATTTCAAGACATGTCTTGGAACAGTCTGATGAGGACGCTGGTCTATCAACTGAACATGTTGTTGTCATTGCAACTTTGTCCACAGCCGTACCAATTCTTGTGCTTATAGCAGCTGTTGTGGTGATGTGTATGAAGCGCAGGAGGAAGCGTGAACAGCAGAGGGCAGATGAAGAAGCGAGGATGCAGAACGAGAGGAACGCAGTGCACAGTAGTATGGCAAAGCGCAGTGGGAGTGGTACAGTAGGTGGAGATGCCCATATGATTAAGAACACATGGGGGAAGTGTATAAATAATGTACTCGCAGCTGGGGATGAAGGGGGTGGTGCAAGTGTTGTGAGTGTAAGTGCAGATCTGAGTAATGGTAGTGACTTGTGCTACCCCAAACAGCAGCAGCAGGTTGCAGACAATAGTGGACCAGTGTATACGTTACAGCGATCGAGGTCACATAAACAGTTGAACACTGATGTCCACCGTGGCAGCCAGTCAAATAGAACCTCAACCGTATTGCTTGCTAGTAAACTGGACAAAGACTTTGATAATTTGTGTCCAAGCAATGCGCAACAACAGCAGAGGACACCATCGTCCACCATCGCGGACAAGAGGATATCCATCCTGTCCGTGGATTCATCACTCTGCAATGCAAGGTGAGTCACATTTGAAGATAATCTGCATTTCTGTGTGAATTTGTGTTTTGACAAACTGCCGTTCAAATTACAAGAGAAGGAGTTTGTATTATTTGGCCAAAGATGTGTAGGGGCTTTGTAAATATAATAACCATGCAAAAAATGAATAATGTGATTCTGTGAGAAGGTAGATGGTTGTTAGTATGATATGTTTTAATTGTGATTTTCCATTAGATTAAAGTAGTTTAAAAAACTATAACTTGATAGAAATCAGCACATTTCTAAACTGTTCATTTGGCTGTGAAGGGAGACGGTTGCAGGCTCTTGGGAAGAATGGAATGAACCATTTGGTTCTTTAAAACATAGGGCCTGTTTTGATTTGATAATCAACTGCTAGTTTCTCAAGGAAGACTGTGCTTTGTGGAGTTTGTTGTAAAACTTAATTGAGAAAATAATAAACATGTTCATCGAAGTATCCAAGTGATGAACATGAAAGCACTTTTGCAAAATGGCACAAAAGTTATTTTAATTCTCTGTATGTTTTCAAAACGTCTTCATGTACTTGAATTACTTAACAGAATGCGGTAGAATGTGTCACATTAATGCCTCAAATTTGTTCAAAAACTTTTGTAAATATGTGCGGCTAATATTGTACAATAAGTACACAACTTCATTTTGGTTCTACAGAGTGTAGTGTTTATTGAGAAGCTAATTAGTCACATGCATCGTCAACAAAGTCCTTGCTTAAATGGAACCTTAAGGTTCACCGCTGTATTCACAGGAGCCTGGTTCTGAATCCTACAAACCTGTAAGTATCTAACTGAAATTAGGTAGATTCCAAGCTGTCAAAGTGTCATGCATTTCACATGCACATACTTCGGTTGTGTAACGTCTTAACTGATGTATCGTGTCTTGTATGTGTGTGTTCTAGTGACCCAACATTAGTCAAGCGATGTCTCGACAAAGACAGTAATAGTATTCTGTCGGCAGCGGCTAGTCCTGGGCCGACAAGCAGTGTGTTTGTGATAGACGAACATTTCCACCACCCAGAGGGTCTTCTTGCTACCGAGGTGTAGCTAGACTGTGTGTATGTATGATGTGATCTCTAACTCCAAGTGACTGGTGACGAATGCCCCCTACACATCGTGCACCCCTTCGTAGCCTCCTCTACACCCCAAGACTGAACGTGTGTACACATCGAACGCCAATATTGACTGAAAGTACACAGCAAATATAAAGGGTTGATTTGAGGATGGTGGTGTGCGGAACTGAGAATATCAAATGAATAAAGAAGCACCTGTACGTTTATTTATTTTTATTGATAACTCCTTTATTGGAAATGCACATTTGAATGTTCTTGTTCCTGTTATGAGCATTGACAAAGGTTCATCTCATATTTAAGAAAAGAAATTTAGCTGAGATGTGCCACCAAATAGAATGATCGTTGTTAATCGTAGACAGATTTAAAAGCAAAAGTATTACACAGAAATTAATATTAAGTGTTGGGCATGCAGAATTGATCAGTTTGCAGGTAGGTTGCCTCACGCATAATTTAAAGAAGCCTCAAAAGCCCCCCTGTGTACCCTGTATGAGAAGGTATATTTTAGACCATTAAGCAATAGGCTCAGAAACTAAAAAAAAAAAATTACATGAACAGTAATTTAAAATGAATTTCAAGAGCCCCCATTGGTGAAGCTGAGTAATAATAGTAATAATTAATATCTTTGTGTGCGTGGTTGTACGTACATAATTTTGTGATCTGTTTGAAATGAAACTAAGTCAGAATTGATCTAAATAATGGACAAGACGTTTTTTGATGCAGTGTTTTTGTTGGAATTCCAGTTTCGTAAATGACTGATGACTGAAAATTGAAATCATTTACACATATATATGTGTGTGTATGTATGTATATATATGTATACATATATATATATGTATATGTATATATGTATGTGTGTATATATATATATGTATATTAATGAAAAGGCAGATTTTGTGAATGAGGGATGTGTGTTTTTATGTGGTTAAGATCTGAAGTATTTGCCATGATAGTTTGTGGAAGGTATTACAAACAGAACCTTTGATTAAAGAGCTGTTTGTTTATAATTTTTTTGAACAAAGTTATCATGTTCCTGTTGTTATGAAAGCTAAGTCATTTTTCCAGGTTTTGAGGAGGTAGCAAGTCGTTTGTTGTTCACTGGCCCTACACTTTCTGAGCCTTATGTTGTTTTAACGTGCACAGAACAACTTGCAACCCTTCAAATAATGCCACTTGTTGTAATTTGTACTTAACTGTTTTTTCCCCCCTCGGACGAGTTAAAAATTGTAAAGACTTTAAAAAACATGTCATGTGACTTTTTCTTTTTTTTTTGTAAAATAATGTATATTTATAGTGCAGAGTGTAATATCATGTACATAGTTTAAACAAAGGAATTGTCATTGTGACAGTTCGACTTCAGTAATAAAATTGTCATTGTTTGGCTATTTTTTCAAGTATTCAAATATTGTTCCTGGTATATAAGATTATGAATATTGTCCAATTGTGTTGTTGAAATCCGGCACAAGTTTAGTAAAACTGATTCTTTTCAGCAAATTGAAAGAAATGTTTTTGCCTTTATCTTTATTCCAGCAAATCTTCCTGTTTTCACAATGTTTTATGTTGTTCCATGGTATACAGTAGCTATTTAGCTGACCCAAGAATCCTGAAAGGTTCATAACCAAATTCACAAACTCCACAACCATTTCCATCTTTGTAACTGTCTTCTTATACCTTTCAGTCCTGTATTTTTTAAGCAGTACTGCATGGGCATTATTTTATCTCACCATATGCATCACTTTTCAGTAAGACCTTTTTTTGAATGATAGCAGGTACTGGTAGTAGTTGCCACAGTCCCAATTTGCCGTCTGTCACCTTCAATGCAGTACAGTTACTATTAGGTTTCTACTTAAATAATGTGTCGCAAGTATTTCGCTTTTGGCTGCAGGCACACATAACATCTAACAAACACATTGTGTTCATTGCCTGTTGAAGCTGCGTAAGTTATGCAAGCTGACACAAGTGACTTCTGACAGTTGTCAGATATAATAATGCCCCTGTATAATCTCCAGACCAAATTAATTTTACCACTGTTTCGTGTATTTTTCCAGAAAAGTACCTTCTGCTACAATGGCTGTACGTGTTTTTGTCCATCAGCAGTTTATGTCAGATGTGGTCAGGTTAATTTAAAGGCTTGGACTCTTTTTCGGTCAGAATTAGAAAGGAAAACTAACACAGAAAGGGTTTATAGACCAGCCTCTTCCACATAACATTGTGTGCAATTATTTAGATGGCAAAAGAACATGTAACAAGGAAGTGGGAAGAGATTGAGAAGACTAGAGTAATGTGTGCCACTCTTGTCCCAGTGTGCAGACTAGGTAGAGGAGAATGTAACTGAAGTTGGTCCTGAAATGGACATCATTCTGTCTATGCAAGGTGCTCCAAAGTTGTTTCTGTCCTTGCTCCTTTTTCCAGAAATTCTTATGCATTTGTTTCGCTACGTGCTGTGTGGCCTACCTATCTTGTCTTTCGGTAAGTAATATCAGATGGAAGAGTGAAAATTCTGAAGTTCATTACCATGGAAATATATCCATTCTCCCAGTAGTATTTCCTATATTCAAAATATTCTCCTCAGCATTTTGTTTATGATTACTCTCTTAACAAATGCAGTGTCACATATCCTTGCAGGGCAATGAGGGAGTATCCCCTGTGTGAAAGGGGAAGATCAGATCTTGTGTTGTAAGTAGCCTGTTACTTATTATTTTAGGGATGTAGTGTATGTTATTTACCCCCAGTATTTTATAATTAATCACCTTTCCTCATTTAGTCATTCTTACTACATAGTTAGAACATCTCCAAACAGCTTCAACGTGAGAGAACACACACTTTGCAGTAATTGTCTCGTCTTGTGACATATTCTCCGTTCCCATACTCTCTGAATGCACAGCTCAAAGAGAAGGAAAAGAACTTACTGGTATAACTCTGTATTAATTTTATACAGCTGTTGTTTCATTCAGTGGGTTTTTTTTTTAAATCTGCAGTCTATAGAATTACGATTTCCGGTTTATGTGGTACATGGGCAGTCGCAGCCTATGGAGTAGCACATCTTTGAGGCTAATGGCTTATAGTACGCCATGTTTCAGCGGTAACGAAGTGGTTGGTGCTGTTCTTTGGTGTTAGTGTGTAAATAAAACCGTGGATTTTAAGTGGTGATTGAGTGAATTAAGTAACTGGGATTATGGAGACCTTTCGCGGATGAAGAAAGACTGGTATGTACTGGATGTAGTAGCTATATTTCTACCACCGTTTCCAGTCGAGATTTTGAAAATGGGCTAGTCGTGTTACGGCCCATGCATGGTACAACATAAACACATGTCGGTTACAGTATTATTCGGCAATCTTAAAACATTTTGACGAGTACATTATTTGATTACTAATCTTCAGGAAATTTAGAAAGTATAAAATGCTAGTTGGTTCTTTACATCTTGGTTAGGGCTAGTGGCGGTGTGCATTCCTAACCTAGAACGACAGGATACGTAGGAATGGACTAATGATTCACACACGTATTTCGCTGACGTGTTGTTCGCTAATTCCACCAAAGAAGAGTGTTGCGTCATTCCCCACGTATTTGCGAGATTTGAGGTTGGTTGTCAGAACGGTATCTGACGATTACGTAGCTCTAGTTCAGAATACGGGAGCCAGTTAATGTTGGCAACCCTGATCCTCAAGAACGTAAGTACTATACTTACGTACCCGTTTTTATTCAAATGTCCAGCTTTGTGTAATTAATAATAGAATTATTATTGTTGTTATATTTATTCGTTACTCTAAGTATTGTAATGAATATTGTGTTATGATACATGTGCGTACGCCACGGTTGCCAACACTGACTGCGTCCCGTATTCTGGGCTAGTTACGATTACCACGGTCTGGGATGTGACTGACTGGTAGAAATGTACTGACGTTGCGGGGATGGTACTGCTTTCTTCAGGGCACACCATCTCCAAACGAAGGACGGGGAAGCCCCCTTGCATATGGAATGGCGGTAGCGCAGTCAGTTGAGGCACTTCGCTACAAGCCTGAAGGTCGCGGGTTCGATTCCTGATGGTGCCATTGGAATTTTTCATTGACTTAAACCTTCTGGGGTCGACTCAGCCTCTAGCAGAAATGAGTACCAGAACATCTCCTGGGAGATAAAGGTGGCCGATGCGCTGGGCTGACAACCTCACTTCCTTCACGTGCCGATTGTCTCGAAATTAGGGAGCTTCAGTCTCCTGGAACCCTCTGGGCCTGCTATAGGCCTGTAGAGGGATTGTTTACCTCCAAACCACTTATTATTTTTCCACGTGCAACCCGCGAACCAGCTTTCAGTAACGGGTAGCGCCGTTTGCCATAAACTGATTGGAGACCCATGATACAGATCAAAAACTGGCAATTTTATGTACTGAATTTCATTTTTCCCCTCTCTCATGCCATGCTTTTTTATTCTGTGTTCCCACGCTTGTTTCCTGTTTCCTATCCTTGTGTCTCTTTCCGTATCACCCCTTTCGCCCTAGTTTATTTTGTTCATCAGCTTATTTTCAGTACGCTGTTTCTCTTATCAATTTTTCTTTCTTCGTTGCTGTGTTTCTTCCTTTCCCTCTTGCGCTCCTTTTTTATATCCCTTGTTCTCCGTTCGTTCTGTCCTTTTCCCCACCCTCTCTCTTCACATCTTCCCTTTTGTCTCCCATTCTCTGTCGTTCACTTACCAATTCCGCGCGCGCTGTACAGGACACAAGCATGAATTACGTAGCTCGCCCAGAGCTCACGTCTGCTGTTCTCAAGGCCCGTTCCCACACAGCTTACTGAGTTCGCTAACCGTGGACCGCGCGTCAACCAGTTACAAGTTTCCTGTCTGTTAGGAATCAGTAGTAATATCGCCCATGTGTATCAGTTGTGTCATCTCATTCAGTTTCTAACCTTCAGTGGGAACATTCAAAACATACTGACTACTAAGCAGAACTGAAGGATAAGCAATTTACTGCAGTACCTGTTCTGTTAAGTAAGAGAGGTATAGGCTTCATCTTTATGCACCCTGAAGATGGAGGTAATATTTTTCTCCCCAGGGAATGTACGGTGTCAGAACCTAAGGGACCGATGTAAGAATCTAAAATCTCAGTATAAGTAAAGTTTTTAAACTTTGGTATGTCTGTGTCGGCTTTTTTTTTACCGTCTGCGTGATTTATTCTTCGACCAGCACGCTCTGAATTCCATGTTACCGTTTCATCATATCCTTCACCAATTGTGGCTACATGCACAGTGGCGTCTGCTTTGTTTTTAGGCATAATGCGTTCCAAACATGTCTGTGAATCTGAAGTCCTTAGCCATGACTAGCCAGTGGTAACTGCTTTTACCAACTGCTGTAAAGTTAGTAACTCTCGATTTTCTATACGAAGCCTGTTATTAATCTCGTACGATTTTTACAACAAGATTGCCCTATACAGCAATAGTTGTGTTTCCTGTGCGGGAGCAAGTGAAATTTTAAGCCATCGACAGACTAAGATAACCTGAATTATATGTAGACATTCAGCGCATACCGCGCTGTGAATACGTGCGGTTTGGGTTATGAAAATCAGCCAGTTAATGCTGTATAGGGAAATAATCGCTGTTTGTTCTGAACTGCACACTAAAACATAAATGCGCTGTGGAGCATAACGCAGAATTTTTCAATGTTAGGAAGCTGAAGTGACATGAAGTAACCGCTGGGCATTTCAGGGTTACACAAGGTATTATTGACAGAAACGTCGTGCTGGAAAGGGTTAAATATGAAATGAATCAGCCTAGTATACAGATAATAGGAAGGACGAGGTAAGGGGAATGGAGGAGATTGCATAACAAGGAGCTAAATGAGCTGTACTCCTCACCCAGTATTGTGGGGGTGATAAAATGGAGAAGAATGAGATGGACTGGGCATGTGGCGCGTATGGGTGAGGAGAGGGGGGTGTATAGGGTCTTGGTGGGGAAACCGGAGGGAAGGAGACCACTGGGGAGACCTGGGCGTAGATGGGTGGATCATATTAGGATGGATCTCCAGGAGGTGGGATGTGGGTATATGGACTGGATTGAGTTGGCTCAGGATAGAGATAGGT
>Ga0123357_10014507_pt1 | contig 10289 bp, 19 predicted proteins | sample TergutEmb28metaG_FD_89873 | JGI IMG/M metagenome (GOLD analysis project Ga0123357, IMG submission 89873) | Embiratermes neotenicus P4 segment gut microbial communities from Petit-Saut dam, French Guiana - Emb289 P4 | ecosystem: Host-associated > Arthropoda: Insects > Digestive system > Gut ... | reverse complement strand
GTCGGCGTTATCAAAGACTGGGATTCCCGGTGGTACGCCCGCGAGGACAAAGTGGGCGACTTGATAGTCGAGGACTATAATATCCGGAAATATCTCAAAGAGCTGCTGTTTTCCGCCGGTGTTCCAAAGATAGAGATCGAGCGCGACAACGCCAAGGTCAGGATATTCATACACTGCTCCCGCCCCGGCGTAGTTATCGGCAAGGGGGGCGCCGAGATAGAGAGGCTTCGGCTTGACGTTGAGAAAAGGATAGGCAAACCCGTGGCCCTTTCGATAGTCGAGGTAAAGAATCCCGACACGAACGCCCAACTGATCGCCGAGGGCATCGCGGCAAAGCTGGAAAAGCGCATCGGGTTCCGCCGCGCCATGAAAAACGCGATGAGCAGGGCGATGCGGCTTGGCGTGCGCGGGATAAAAGTAATGGTTTCGGGGCGCTTGGGCGGAGCTGAAATCGCGAGAAGCGAAACTTATCACGAGGGCACAATACCGCTGCAAACGCTCAGAGCCGACATCGAATACGGGTTTGCGGAGGCGGCGACGACATATGGGCGCATAGGCGTCAAGGTATGGGTATATAACGGCGAAATATTGAGCCAAACGCTGCGGACGACCCCGAGGACGATGGATACGTCAAGACCTCCGAAGGAGAGGCGCGACAGGGGAGACCGCGGCGGACGCGGCGGACGCGGCGGCGCCGACAGGGGCGGGCATACGCCCCAGGGCGGCGGGTACAACCGCGGGCCCCAGGGCGGCGGCTACAGCCAAGGCGGGCAGGGCGGCGGCTACAACCGCGCTCCACAGGGCGGCGGCCAGGGCCAGCAAGGCGGCGGTTACAACCGCGCACCCCAGCAGGGGCAGGGTTACCAAGGCGGAAACCAAGGCGGAAGGCCGGCGCCGTATACTCCGAGGGAAGGAGGCGGCAACTGATGCTGTTACCGAAAAGAGTCAAACACCGCAAGGTGCAAAGAGGCCGCATGAAGGGAAAGGCCACGCGGGGGAACACGATAACCTACGGCGAATACGCCATGCAATCCATGGAGCCGGCATGGTTGACGTCGAACCAGATCGAGGCCGCGCGTATCGCGATGACGCGCTATACAAAACGCGGCGGCAAGGTATGGATCAAAATATTCCCGGATAAGCCGGTCACGTCAAAACCGGCTGAAACCCGGATGGGGTCGGGAAAAGGCTCGCCCGAATATTGGGTAGCTGTTGTGAAGCCCGGCAGGGTGCTATTTGAGATTGCCGGGGTTACAGAGGAAGTCGCCCGCGAAGCGATCCGCCTGGCGGGGCACAAGCTGCCTTGCAAGGTAAGGTTCCTCAAGCGCGAGGCGGTGGCCGAAACGGGGGGTGAATGAGATGAAGGCAAGCGAGGTAGTAATGCTCAGCCCGGACGAGCTTGAGGAAAGGCTCAACGGACTTAAAAAAGACCTCTTCTTTTTAAGGATGCAGCACGCGACGAATCAGCTTGACAACCCAATCAGGATAGCCCAGGTCAGAAAGGATATTGCCAGAATCAAAACGGTTATCCGCCAGAAACAGCTTGAACGGGCAGGAGGGTAAGGCATATGAGTGAGAATAGAACGTCCAGCAGGAAGACAAGAGTTGGCAAGGTCGTATCAGACAAAATGGATAAAACTATTGTCGTCGCGGTTGAGAACCGCGTACCGCACCCGCTGTATAAGAAAATAATCAAGAGGACATATAAGCTCAAGGCCCACGACGAGAACAATGACTGCGGCATCGGGGACAGGGTCCGGGTAATGGAGACCCGCCCGCTGTCAAAGGATAAGCGCTGGAGGCTTGTGGAAATCATCGAAAAGGCGAAGTAAATAAATTTGAAAATTGGAAAGTGCGGGGCAGGATAGAACCGCCATGCGCGGGCTGCTTTAAAAGGTTGCCGTGACGCAAGGGAAGGAAACGGCCCTCATCGTCAGTTTTCAATTTCCTACAGAAGGGAATGGTCATTAAGATATGATACAGCAGGAAACATATCTGAGGGTTGCCGACAATACGGGCGCTAAGGAAATAAAATGCATCCGCGTGCTGGGCGGCTCCGGCAGGAAATACGGAAGCATCGGCGACGTCATCGTAGCCTCCGTCCGCAAGGCGGCGCCGGGCGGCACGGTAAAAAAAGGGGAAGTCGTTAAAGCGGTAATAGTCCGTACCGCCAAAGGCGTCCATCGCGCAGACGGCACATATGTGCGCTTTGACGAGAACGCGGCGGTTCTGATAAAAGAAGATAAAAACCCGCGCGGCACGCGCATATTTGGGCCCGTGGCGCGCGAGCTCCGCGACAAAGACTATATGAAGATCCTTTCGCTGGCCCCCGAAGTTATTTAAAATAATAGAAAGCAAGGAGCGCGGCGCGGTTTGAAATACATCTGCGCGCGCGGTACGGCAGCTTTCGTTTATAAACTTTCAACTCTCGATAGAAAGGAATGGTCCTTTACATGCATATAAAGACGAACGACACCGTCATTGTCCTGTCAGGCAGGGACAAAGGCAAACAGGGCAAGGTCGCGAGCGTCGATCCTAAAGCCGGTACGGTTGTTGTGCAGGGCGTCAACGTCGCTAAAAGGCATAAGAAACCGCGCAAACAGGGAGACCCCGGCGGCATAATCACTATGGAGACGCCGATTTACGCTTGCAAGCTGATGCGCGTGTGCCCAAAGTGCGACAAACCTACAAAACCAGCGCATGACGTCGATGAAGACGGCAATAAAGTCCGTATCTGCAAAAAGTGCGGAGCGAGAATCTGAGAGGGGGCGGCATAATGACCAGGATGAAGAAGAAATATATGGAAGAAGCCGCTCCGGCGCTGATGAAAAAATTTAGCTATAAGAGCGTTATGCAGATTCCGAGGCTAGAAAAGATAGTCGTAAACGTCGGCTGCGGCGACGCGCGCGACAACCTGAAGGCTATCGAAGCTGTCGTCAGGGACATATCAACTATTACGGGGCAGAAGGCAGTCATAACAAGAGCCCATAAGTCGGTCGCGAACTTCAAGCTGCGCGAAGGAATGCCGGTTGGAGTGAAGGTAACGCTCAGGCAGGATAAGATGTGGGAATTCTTGGACAGGCTGTTAAATGTCGCGCTGCCTCGCGTGCGCGATTTCCGGGGCATCAGCGGAAACGCCTTCGACGGGCGCGGCAACTACGCGCTCGGGCTCAAGGAGCAGCTCGTGTTTCCGGAGATAGATTACGATAAAATCGAGAAAATCCGCGGGATGGACATCGTGATATGCACGACCGCGAAAACAGACGAGGAAGCCCGCGAGCTGCTGACATATTTGGGCGCTCCGTTTATACGCGCGTAGCGGCCGGGACCGCCCTCCCGGATTTTAGGGGCGGACGGCATAGCGGTGCGCATCTGTACAGCGCGTGAAACAGCCCATTGGTTGTATACCTTTTTAAAGAAAGGAATGATCAGTTTTAAATGGCAAAGAAAGCTATGATCTTAAAGCAACAAAGAGAGCCGAAATTCTCATCCCGGCGCTATAATCGCTGCAAAATCTGCGGCCGGCCCCACGCGTACCTGCGGGACTACGGCGTTTGCCGCATATGTTTCCGTAATCTCGCGTACAAAGGGCAGATCCCGGGCGTCAGAAAAGCCTCTTGGTGACACGGAAAGCGGGCGGAGGAAAATGCCCGCGCCGCATTGCCCCAACAATCGACGCTAAATGGTCAATCTCGTGGTATTGATACCTTTAGCGCGAAAACAGACGCGTGTCTGTAGCTCTATCTTGAGGAGGGAAGTATCATGCAAATCACAGACCCCATTGCCGATATGCTGACGCGGATAAGAAACGCGAGCTCGGCAAAACATGCGACAGTCGATGTCCCTGCGTCGAATATGAAAAAAGCGATTGCGGAGATTCTGCTGCAAGAGGGTTATATAAAGAACTACCAGCTTATTAAAGACGGTGTTCAGGGCGTTATCAAGATAACGCTGAAATACAATGGGACGGAGAAGGCTATAGCGGGGCTGCGCCGCGTCTCGAAGCCGGGCCTGCGCGTATACGCGGGCGCGGAGGAACTCCCGTATGTTCTCCGGGGGCTTGGCATCGCTATAATATCAACATCCAGGGGCATTATGACCGACAAGAAAGCCAGGGCGGCCCACGTCGGCGGCGAAGTCCTTGCGTTTGTGTGGTAAGGGGGGCGTAGCAGCATGTCGAGAATAGGAAGGACCCCGATAGTTTTGCCCGCCGGGGTGGAAGTGAAAGTCTCGGAAACAAACGTCGTAACGGTCAAAGGGCCTAAAGGGACGCTCGAAAGGGCTATCAGCCCGGAGATAGGCGTCAATATAGACGGCGCCGTCTTAAATGTGACGCGCCCTTCGGATATGCCGCGGCACCGCAGCCTGCACGGGCTTTCGCGCTCGCTGTTAAACAATATGGTCGTCGGCGTTACGGACGGGTTCAAAAAAGAACTGGATATCAGCGGCGTCGGTTTCAGAGCGACAAAGGAAGGGAATAAGCTCGTTATGAACCTTGGGTATTCCCATCAGGTAATAGTCGAGGAAACAGACAGCATATCGATAGACGTACCGGCTCCGAACAAGGTGATAATAAACGGGATCGATAAGCAGGAGGTCGGGCAGTTCGCGGCTGACGTAAGGAAAAAGAGGCCGCCCGAACCTTACAAAGGCAAAGGGATCAGGTATACTGACGAGGTCGTTCGCCGTAAAGAAGGCAAGACCGGAGCTAAATAAAAGGAGGTGGGCCTAAGAAATGATTAAGAGACCTGACACGAGCGCACAGCGCAAGAAGCGCCATAAGAGAGTCCGCGGTAAAATTTCGGGCACGCCGGAGCGGCCCAGGCTCAATGTATTCCGCAGCGAAAAACACATTTACGCTCAAATCATAGACGACACAAAAGGGGTCACGCTTTGCTCCGCGTCGTCGGTGGAGAAAGGCTTCGAGGGGTCGGGATCAAACAAGGAAGCCGCCCGTAAGGTCGGTGAAATGGTTGCTCAGCGCGCCGTAGCCAAAGGGATCGGGAGCGTTGTATTCGACCGGGGCGGTTATATCTATCACGGGCGCGTCAAAGAACTCGCGGAGGCTGCCCGCGAGGGCGGGCTCACATTCTGACGGGGAGGAGGAAACAATATGGCTTACAGCGGCAATAGTAATAGAAGAGATAACAGGCGAGATAACCGGAAAGAAGAAGTCCAGTCTGAATTTACGGAAAAAGTCGTTTCCCTGAACCGCGTATCAAAGACAGTCAAGGGTGGGCGCATCTTTAAATTCGCGGCGTTATGCGTCGTCGGGGACGGCAAAGGCAGGGTCGGCTTCGGGCTTGGCAAGGCCGGCGAAGTGTCCGAGGCTATCCGCAAAGGAATTGAGGACGCAAAGAAGAATGTCACTACCGTGACGATTTCGGGCAGCACTATCCCCCATGAGGTAATCGGCGTGTTTGGCGCGGGCAGGGTGCTTTTAAAGCCAGCCCCTCCCGGCACCGGAGTCATTGCCGGCGGCGCTGTGCGCGCCGTGGTCGAAGCGGCCGGAATATCCGATATCAGGACGAAATGCCTGCGCTCGAATAATCCCCAAAATGTCGTCGCAGCCACAATGGTGGGGCTCAAGACTCTGCGCGACGCCGTGCAGGTTGCGAAAACAAGGGGAAAGACCGTAGAGGAAATCGTCGGTTAGAGAGGTTTTATTATGGCTAACTTGAGAATAAAGCTCATAAAGAGCTTAAACGGCAGACACGACAAGCATATTGCGACGGCCAAGTCCCTTGGGCTTACAAAAATCGGAAGCGAGACAGTCCAGCCCGATAATCCGCAGACCAGAGGAAAAATCGCGCAAATCGGCTATTTGATCTCGGTTACGGAAGAGTAAGGAGGATGCGATAATGTATCTACACGAGCTTTCGCCTGTGGAAGGTTCAACCCACGCAAGGAAGCGCAAAGGCCGCGGCCATGGCACCGGCAACGGGAAGACCGCCGGGCGCGGGCATAAAGGGCAAAAATCACGCAGCGGCGGCGGAACAAGGATCGGCTTTGAAGGCGGGCAGATGCCGCTCGCGCGGCGCGTCCCCAAAAGAGGATTTAACAATATTTTCGCCAAACCGCTGACGACAATTAACATTGCATCGCTTAACAGGTTCCCGGACGGAGCCACGGTAGGCATTGAGGAGCTTTTTGAAACCGGCGTGCTGAATAAATGCGAATACGGTGTGAAAATACTTGGGAACGGTACCCTGACCAAAAAGCTTACGATCAAGGCCGCCGCATTCTCAGAGTCGGCGAAGCAGAAGATCGAGGCGGCCGGCGGAAAGGCCGAGGTGGTGTAAGGTGATAGCAACCCTTCGCAATGCCTGGAGAGTCGACGAGATAAAGAAAAAGCTGCTCTTCATGATGTTTATAATCCTCCTTTACCGGTTGGGGAACGCGGTAACGGTGCCATATGTCGACACCACGCTTCTGAGTTCGTACTTCCAGCAGATGAATAACACGATACTGGGGCTTATTAACACAATGTCCGGCAGCGCGCTTGAGAGGGCGTCGATTTTCGCGCTATCGATTCAACCGTACATAAACGCTTCGATTATCATCCAGTTGCTAACCGTGGCTATACCTGCCCTCGAACGCCTCCAGAAGGAAGGCGGCGAGGAGGGCAAGAAGAAGCTTGAGAAGGTAACGCGCTATTCCACCATCGCCATCGGCGCGCTGCAGGGATACGGCTATTACGTCCTCATCCACAACAACAATATGATAACCCCGGACGCTACGGGGTTTTGGGTTCCCATCGTGATTATCGCGACGTTCATGACGGGCAGCGCGCTGCTCATGTGGATGGGCGAGCAGATAACGGAATTCGGCATAGGAAACGGCATTTCTGTCATACTGTTCGTAAGCATCGTGGCGAGGTACCCGACGCATATCGGCACGATGGTCAGATCAGTCATCAGCACGCCGTCCGACTGGTGGATATACGCGCTCATGCTCCTTGGCGCGCTGGCGATAATAATACTTATCGTTATCGTCAACAATTCAGAACGAAGGATCCCCGTCCAGTATTCGAAACGTGTTGTTGGCAGGAAAATGTACGGCGGGCAGTCAACGCACCTGCCGATGAAGGTCAACATGTCGGGCGTCCTGCCGATCATCTTTGCCCAGTCTATAGCGTCGATACCGGCGACGATTGCCGTATTTGTGCCGACGCTGAAAGATAGTTGGGTAATGAAGTTCTTTGATACCACAAGCATTACATACGCTGTACTTTATTTCCTGCTTATAGTGTTCTTCTCATATTTCTACTCAACGGTCCAGTTCAACCCGATTGAAGTAGCGAATAACCTGAAGAAGAACGGAGGGTTCATCCCCGGCTTCCGCGCGGGGAAGCCTACGAGCGAATTTATCCAGAGGGTGCTGACAAAAATAACGATGTTCGGGGCGCTGTATCTCGCGGTCATCGCGATTACGCCTATACTCATCGCCCATTTCTCGGATAAGGCGTCGAAATCCGGCATCCAGCTCGGCGGCACCTCTATAATCATCGTCGTCAGCGTTGCGCTTGAGACGATCAAACAGCTCGAGTCGCAACTGCTCATGAGGCACTACAAGGGCTTCCTTGAGTAAATATGTCCCCGCCTTAAGCGGTGGCGGCGCAAATTCCGGGGCTGTTGAAAGATTTTGATGATCTCAGATCGGAGGTATGCATGTGAATCTGATACTGATCGGCCCGCCGGGCGCGGGTAAAGGCACTCAGGCGGATGTTCTGTCAAAAAAGCTTAATATTCCGCAGATATCCACGGGAGACATCTTGCGCGAAGCGGTCAAAAGAGGGACTCCCGTGGGATTGAAGGCAAAATCATTTATGGATGCGGGCGCGCTTGTACCCGATGATATTATCATAGGAGTCATCGTAGAGCGCCTTGAAAGGGACGACTGCGATAAGGGATATATACTTGACGGCGTGCCAAGGACCATCGCGCAGGCGGAAGCGCTCGACGCGCGGGATATCGTGATAGATTTCGCCCTTTCGATAGAAGTTCCGGATGAGGTTATTATCGAAAGGCTCGGCGGCAGGCGAGTCTGCCCGGCTTGCGGCGCGACGTTCCATGTACTCTCGAACCCTCCGAAAAAAGAGGGGATTTGCGATGCTTGCGGCGCGGCGCTGATAATAAGGAAAGACGACGATCCGGAGACGATCCGCAACAGGCTCCTGACTTTCCACAAGGAAACGGCGCCGCTTGTCGAGTATTATGATGCTCAAGGTAAACTGAAGAGAGTGGCCGGCGATATCAGCGTCGCGGAAACCACCGCGTACATATCAGAGATGCTGGGTATATCGTGAAAATCAAAGAACAAAAAGGACCAAGCGCGGAGCCAGGACCAAGATTATTCATTTCCGGCAATATCGCCGCGAAGGCGCGATATGGAGGCTAGAATGATAAGGCGGAAAACTGCCCGTGAAATAGAACTGATGCGCCTTGCCGGCTGGATCGCGGCGGTTGCCCGGCAAATAGCCGGGGAAATGGTTTGCAGCGGCGCGACGACAAAAAGCATCGACAAAAAAGTACGCGACTTCATCCTTTCACAAGGCGCTGTGCCCGCATTCCTGGGTTACAACGGGTTCCCGGCAAACATATGCGTATCGGTAAACGAACAGATAATACACGGGATACCATCCCACAGGAAGCTGGTTGAAGGCGATGTCGTCAGCATCGATATCGGCGCGGCAAAGGATGGTTATATAGGAGACTGCGCCGCTACGTTTATTTCGGGCCAGGGCAGCGCGGAAGCGAAAAGGCTCATAGAGGTCACGCGGGAGTGCTTTTTTGAGGGGCTGAAGTTCGCGCGCTCCGGGTACAGGGTATCCGACATTTCGAAGGCGATCCAGCAATATGCAGAGGGGCATGGGTACTCGGTCGTCAGGGAATACGTGGGGCACGGCGTTGGAGCAAAGATGCACGAGCCCCCGGAAATACCGAATTATGTTGAGTCCCCGAGGAGAAAAGCGGATCCGAGGCTGCTGCCCGGCATGACGATCGCGGTAGAACCGATGGTGAATGCCGGGGGTGCGGCGATCAAGATACTCGACGACGGGTGGACGGTCGTCACAGCCGACGGAAGCAACTCCGCGCATTATGAAAATACAATCCTTATAACGGAAGGCGAACCGGAGATATTGACCATCTGCGAGGGCATGACATGAGGATCGAAAAAGCGGATGTCGCCATATCGCTCAATGGCCGCGACGAAGGCAAATACTTCCTGGTGGTAGGGACTGAAGACGAGTATTCACTGATTGCGGACGGCAAGGGCAGAAGGATCGAGAAGCCGAAGCGCAAAAAGAATAAGCACTTAAAGTTGGAGGGTAAAGCTAACGACCAAATCGCGGCAAAGCTGACAGGCGCCGAAAAGGTCACAAACAATGAAATCAGGCGGGCGTTAGCGCAGTACGCCGCCAACCACAACGGGTCAGGAGGTATGTAAAAAATGGCGAAGGACGACATGATTGAGATTGAGGGAATTGTAGTCGATTCGCTGCCTAATACTATGTTTCATGTCGACATAGGCAACGGGCATACGATTTTGGCGCATATCTCCGGAAAACTCAGGATGAACTTTATACGGATACTGCCGGGCGATAAGGTAACGGTGCAGATGTCCCCATACGATCTGACGCGCGGCAGGATAACATGGCGCAGTAAATAGGAGGAAAATATGAAAGTAAGGCCGTCTGTAAAGCCAATGTGCGAGAAATGCAAAGTCATAAAGCGCAACGGCAGAGTAATGGTAATTTGCGTAAACCCCAAGCATAAGCAAAGACAAGGATAGAAGCTTCACTAATCATTAGAATGGGAAGGATGATTGCATAAAATGGCACGTATTGCCGGCGTTGATTTGCCAAAGGATAAGCGGGTCGAGATCGGGTTGACCTATGTTTTCGGTATAGGCAGGACCAGCGCGAACAAAATCCTCGAGGCGACGGGAATAAACCCTGACACCAGGGTGAAGGATCTCACTGAGGCGGAAGAAACCGCGCTTCGCGAGTGTATAGACAAAAATTATATCGTCGAAGGCGATCTCCGCCGCACAGTTGCCCTTGACATCAAGCGCCTGACCGAAATCGGCAGCTATCGCGGAATGCGCCACAGACGCGGACTCCCCGTGCGCGGGCAGCGGAGCAAAACAAACGCGCGCACCCGCAAGGGACCCAAGCGCACGATCGCCAACAAGAAGAAGTAAGGGAGGGAGCATTCACATGGCAGCAGCACCCAAAGGCAAAAAAACAAGGACAAGGCGGCGTGAACGAAAAAATATCGAGAAAG
>Ga0123357_10014505_pt1 | contig 10290 bp, 3 predicted proteins | sample TergutEmb28metaG_FD_89873 | JGI IMG/M metagenome (GOLD analysis project Ga0123357, IMG submission 89873) | Embiratermes neotenicus P4 segment gut microbial communities from Petit-Saut dam, French Guiana - Emb289 P4 | ecosystem: Host-associated > Arthropoda: Insects > Digestive system > Gut ... | reverse complement strand
GTTTCGTAAATTTTAAGACTTTTTTAAACCCATCTCCCCCCTCTTTCTAACCTGACCCCTAACCCCCAAAACCCATGTCCAATTTGCCTCCCCTCCCCCCCCCCCCCAAGTTACAGCACAGTTACGGCTTAATGGTTCGAATCCAAAAATATCACACAGTCGCTGGGAATATTCTGATTAGCACAATGCAAGTTCCTGCCTACATAAATGAATCAATACTGTTTATTATTCAACTGCTGTGCGCGCTATAACACCACCACCACCACCTCCACCACCACCACCACCACCACCACCAACCACCAGCAGCAGCAGCAGCAGCTTCGAACGTCACACCAAGCCACTCCTGAGCGGTCACTACCGCCAACTCGCGAAAGAATTTGTTTTTCCCGGAATAGGTCATTTAACGTACACTGCGCTATAATAAATAACTCGGCACGCGTCGAAACGCTTCGAAAGTGCGCGAAAGAACACATTAACGAATCAACAAATACAGCAATACAAATAGCTGAATGAGTGGGCGGGTATTCCACTAGACAAGCGCGCAAACAGAATGTCAAAGTGGCGGAAATTAAGCAGCAATTAATAATGATGTGAGATATTCGGTTCTCACACAGCGTCTACTTCAGTTACGATCTTTGGGATGCGAAGCCGTCTGCTTTGTTGAATGGGGTGGTTATTTGGGTGGAAGCTGCTGCCTTATCTTCTGACGTGAATATAAAAGCGTTAAGTACCTCCAAAACGTCGCTACGAATCAAAAAAACTAAAAGGTGTCACATCCTAGTCGACAAGTCAGCTCATACTGTAAGGCGTTACATAAATAATACTCATCTTCTGGGCTGTTACGCTGTGTGGCGGGTAACTGAACATACGCTGACGTTTCGACGGAGCCAAGTCTTTGTACTACAAACTGTTCGTGATAACGGCACTACCGCTACCACAGCCTAATATCCCGGACGACCAGAATCCTCATCATCAATGTGTGGAAACCTCAAACCTATTTTTACTTGGACTTCGAACTCCCTACGAGGGTACAGTTATCTTTACGTAAATACAAATATTACTGCTTATCGCAGTTTCTATACAGTGTGTTTATATATTCGTACCTAACTGTACGATGTTAACACTGTGTAGTAACTGTAGTAACACAATTCCACGCAGGATAGTTTTCCAGGGGCAGATGACAGTCACTCAAGTGGTCAAGATATTTCCCGTCTTTGACGGAACCAGTTCCAGACCTGCCCGGCAGTGGATCTACGCAACGCCATAAGAAATACAAAAGAAAGAAAACTACTAGGACACAAATTCTGTAACTCATGTAGTACACAATAACACATTAACGACATACATATGAACGTTCGGGCTGGCTGGCTTGCAAATGACATCCCGTCACAAACATGCTAGTTGGTTACAGAAAACACGACTGCACGTGCTCAGTCATTCAATATTGGCACATGAGGAGTTCATCTGCAATATAATTCAAACATTATATGCTTATGTAGCGACTGTGCTACGGGCTGGACGATTCAGGGTTCGAATCCCAGGAAGCACAAGCAAGAGAATTTTCTCCGCTTCAAAACGCCCAGACCGACTCTAGGGACCACCCAAACTCCTACTGAAGCAGTACCGGGGATTTTAATTGATTGCAAAGCGACAGGAGCGTGAGTATAACTACTCACATCCACCCAGTGCTGAGGTTGAGTATGTGCGGAGCTATACCTCCACTTCTAGCCATATGCCTTCATGGCGTGGACACGAAAAACCGTAATTTTTTTTTTTTTTTACCTTTTAACACCCGCCAAATTCCGAGACAACACCTCGACCATGCCACGACTGATACCTTCCAAATCCTTCTACATTCATAACCTTCGACGCTGTATGGTCAAAGTTACTAAAAGCGTCGTAGAACAAAACAAAAAATGAAGTGTCATGAAACTTCAACCCAGCACAACTGGGGGTGAACAGATCGGGGCCTGAATCTACTCGCCTTTCAATGGATGCACACAGGATGGTGTAGCACAATCGAGCACCTAGGGTCGAAGGTTTCCAAAAAAAAAAACACATATGCCCAGTGAACTACCTACTTTCTGGTTTTCTTCACACGTGGTGCATATAGAATTAACACACACCGCGCCCAAAAGTCCATGTACTTCAAACAACTACCCAAAGCATTTCCATAGATATTAGAACCGGTATTTGGAGTCCACAACAAAAGTTTCCCTAAAGTTCTCACCGTGCAGTCTGGTATCATTTATCGGCGTTTCGGAGGAATATGCTTTCTTCGTCTTCAGGCTAGAAAAGAATCAGCCGAAATCCCATTAAACTCTACCAGACTACACCAAGTCGAATCACACAGAACAGTGTTTTCTAACAGCACAGTCTGTGGGCAATTACGATTTTTGTTCATGTCAATAAAATCCTGTTTTACATTAAGCTGGAATAAAAATTCGTTAACTGTATCAGAAAAACATGACTGTACAAAAGTAAACTGGTACAGAACACACAAATAACACTTCATAAATATCTGTAACCTGTAACCGGTCGCAGATGTGGAATCCTGATACTCTTCAAATGGACAAGAAACCCTAAAACATTCTACTGGTCCCCACGATTATTAACCACATTTTGCTCCATTTACAGCGACAATTATATGCTACCAAAACTGAAAAGTACCAAAATGGCGGAGAGATTTCATGCCTATCTCGAGATCATCCCGTTTTAGGATCACAACTCTGTCAATGCAGTGTGATAAATCAAGAGCATTCTTTCATTCCTCCTACCAGACAGCGTTCATTAACACTGTCCACAAGATGACCCTGAGGCCAGAACACATTACAGTACCCACATGAAACAAAACTAGGCCTACGCAATGGTGGAAACTGCAATGGAACTGATGTTACAGGCGCCAACAAGATTACAAAGAAACCAAACAAACAACGAAATGAGGTCAGCCGCTTGCTGACTGACATACGGCACATAAAACAAAACGAGTTTGCGGAAATCCATCTTCGTGGGCTATTCCTTCGGAAGAAACGCACGCGTAACTCGTACGTGATAACCAGCACGTTGATGGCGAAGATGCGTGCACGAATGAGCACAGATCACACTGTGCCAAATCGCGAAAAATGGATGACAGCAATGAAGAGCAGGTACTTAGGCTTGCGGCGGTCGGGGCCTGTCTGAAGGGTAAACTAATTAATACCAGGGTAGGTCGGGACAGAATTTACTGAGCTATCCAGGTTCCGTATTAGTAACGGTCTTTATCCGGGAATTTTTTTTGCAACGTAATGATGACGCTTCAATTACAGACAAATGGGTAGATTAGACGTAATGTGACAAAGTCTACCAGTGATAAAGAATCCTGGAGTAGACGAACATGGACCGCTGACCGAAATTTATCAACGACAAAGTTATTGTAATGTGACAAGGCCTAACGATGGTTACAGGTATTGTGTCATGAGTTGCGAAAAGAAGTGCAAGAAGATAGGCAAGATTGGGTCGGCATTTTGCTGAAGTGGTGCCAGGATGGTCCCTATAGTACCGCCTGTTACGTTTAAAGGTTTGTTATTAGGCAATGCAGACTGATATAAAAACACACCTTAGTTCTATCACGCGCTCCACGGTTTATAAGGACACAGCAAGACACTCCTACTCTCACTCCAACAGAGTATGTGGGGAAAAAATAGAGTATTCCAATGTGACCGCGTCACTAAACACACAAATACTCTTACCCGTATTCAACCAGCACGATTTGTTTACATACCGACTTAATCTGAATTAATGCCAGTAGTTCCAGGTCCTTATTAGGCGCATTCGTGAAAGTCGCAAAGAGGCGCCTTTCAGCTTCGTCATGTCTGTCTGCCAGTCTGAACGTACATACTTATGCATCAACTCGGCTCCCACCGAATGGATTTGCGTGAAATTTGATATTAGAAACCTTAACTAAAATCTGAGACGAAAATCCAAATGTAGTCAAAATGTGATAAAACATCGGGAAATTTATATGACAACCCACGTTAGATTTATTTTATTTACAAACTGAAGGCGCTGTTGCGTTCCTAAGCAACGCCCTCAAGATTTATATTCTTGTCAGCGACATATTTAGCTCAACACTGCAAAGAGAGTGCAGTGTTGCATTTCTACAGCAACGTGTTTAACCATTTAAAGACGCAGCGCAGACTGCTATATTTATAAAGACCTAGTTCGTACCGCGCAGTAAACACTTTCTATCTCGGTTATTAAAACCAATCAGTTTATGCTGTAAGTGGCACAACACGCTCTTTGTTCTCCGATAAATAAAAAACACAAATACAGTGTGGGCAGAGCGTACAGTTCTTGAATGTCAAACTTGTTGGTGCATCAAGTAACCAGTAGGCTTTAAAAGGTTGAGAGAATTCGCGGCTCGTTCCGATGAAAAAGGTGACTAGTTAGGTGAAGGATCCACAATGCTACGGTACATGTACACAGCCTATTTTGTATCTATGTGATGCCTTCCAAATTCAGTTCCGAGATATTACGTTACGATTTTCAAGTTACTGCCGATTTTTGGACAAATAACTAAGAACTGGGAAGAAAGCAAGTCTGCAACAGAAAGTGTTTATAAGGTTATTTAACCTCTGAATACAGAAATGAATCTATATTATATGCTACATATACAGTTCAAACAGAACACCGTGTACTTCCCTTAGAACGACCTACGAAAAAATGCTTAGCACGAAAGCAGACGCTGTTTGTTGAAAGAATTGCACGGAATACACAAACACAACGTGTGGGCAAAATGGAGTTCTACTGGTTACACCTGCCAGTACACGTACTAACCACTAGGCTTTAAAAGGTTAGCAGTACGTTTCCATCTGGCAAGTTCATGTATGTCGATCGAGATGGTAGGTGATAGTCATCCTCATTCACATCAAGGCATGGAGGGGCAGTAGTGGTACGCCTCCATTCTTTATTAACCTCGGAACCACCAGACGAAGGTAATTGGTCAACTTCATACTCCAGCCGCTTTCCCCAACGAAACAACCCTGGAACCCACTGTACAGACGGCTGTTTGGGCCCCAGAACCGCTCTGTATGTTTTGGCGAAGAGAAAAATACTCGAGCCCCGGATCGCCCAGCCCGTACCCTAGTCCTTACACAGACTACGTTATCTCGGCTCCTAAATGAGATTAGGACTCATGTGTGTTCTGTGTATGTGCATAAATATTAATGCCAGCAGTTATTTCGAAGGTCTGACCCGATGTGAACTACCCAAGAATTCGCTCTAGGGGACACTGAGGAAACTACAAACAGCCCAATTTAAGATGGCAGTCAACAAAAGAAATTCGAAATATTCAAGTCTACAGTCTCACTGCTACATCGGCGGGTGGAGCGTTCATTCAGTTACTCTACTTCAGTCCGGGCTTTACTAGTCTGCTACTATATATAAAAAACTCATCACGCCCTTTCGAATCTTCTTATATGGCATCATTTATTACAACTCACACGTGTGGTATAAATCCACTTTGCATTAAAAACTGATGACACAAAACGCAAAACTTTTGCGTTAAAATAACCCAGAAACGCATCCCAGTTTTGACCAATAATGTGCATACCTTTCACAACGCTACAGTGCCCAACAATCTAACCGTACTGAGTAGCTCAAATACTTGACTGAATTAAAAGACGTCAGACAGGTTACGCTCGGTCCGCTCGGTTGGCACACAACTTGACTCTTGTACATGCAACAATCTAAAAATAAAACTCGTAGTACAAGTACTGCTTTTGTTGCGCAAGAAGCCTGCGGGGAAAACAGGTAGAGCTGATGCTGGCCATTCCAGAGAACGAGTTTGGTTATGAATAGATGCATAATTGTTATTTCCAAACGGGCATTTTGGAGGCCCACGTAATTTAACAACGTTAATAACGGTGCGACTGACTACGTATATGTGAAAGTTCAGGCTACATAAAAATGTGCTTGCTTCCTTCCTTACAGTGGTACAATTGTCACCGTGCTTAAAGGAGTGTCACCCCACAAAAAAGTACGCGGGAGAGGAGGTATAAGCCCACACATTCTTAATCTCCATACTAGGAGCTGAGTAATCAGACTCACGTTCCAGCAGCTTCCCTATTGGGTGAAGAGCCCATGGTAACTAGTGGATTGGACACAGAACCCCAAGACACCTGGTGGCGGTAGTGATAAAAAAAATCCCCTTTTCTGTCTGCCGTCGAATCCCGACCTCCAGGTTGTAGCTGATCACTACACTGACTCAGCTACCTCAACTCATTAAAATGTTATCCTATACGCACCATAAGAATGAGGTATGCATTTTGAAAATACCAGTATTTTGAAAAGTTTAATTTCAGTGTCATATACAGAACCGTTAAAAGGTAATTATGCGTACCAAAGGGGATTTCAACCGCCTACATGTCCCTATGTTTCACTTCGCACCATGCCATAAATACGGATGTGGCAGTGGAAAACATGAATGAATGAATTAATTCTTAACCTCAACACCAGAAGGAACCGACTTCAAGGGTCGATTTTCAAATACAAAACCAAAATCCATACAACAATGACAGTCCTGGACGATAAACAAAAATGATCTTTGTGTAGCGAGTTCAAATTACGTAGTTAGTGCAAAGACAGCACAATAAAGTTTTATGTACTACGTACGCTACAGCAAGTTATCAAAGGACGACTTCCACTTTTGCACTGTCATTAGGAAATCTAAATAGATACACGGCATTCGTGCTCCCCACCGAGTAGACAACGCCACAGCACCGTCACCATCACGGCAATCCGCGCAGCAAATTGACAATTGGCATTGCGGAACTGAACGAAGTGTGTCCTGCTACCACGTTAAATTCTACTGACATGGACATCATCCAACTGCATAACAATCCATGAACAATGGAGTGTTAAGGCTCATCATAAATTAAGCATCCGGGATATTACCTCAGGCCACGATGGCTACACTCCCCTGCACCTACCACTTCACTCTAATATAAAAAATCCTCGCACAAGCAGCAAGCCCCGATGGTAACGTAGCTAAATAAACTATATTTAAATATGGGACTATAAATAAATTAAACAGTGCACCGACGAAACTGATATGACCTCCACGTTATTTTGTACCCTACGCGTCTAGTCACTTGCGTTCTGACGTTAAAATGCGAAGACGACAGTCAAAACGAAGCTAATGAGAGGTTTTCGGCTTTTTCGGAACTCACGTAACAGCAGTATCTAAAAACACCTCTGCCGGAGTTAGTGCCCGCAGTAAGGGTATAACAAACATGACGTTACAGGTGTGATGTTAAACCTGTAACAGATACGATCAAATAAAATAACGCAATCAAGTCCACATTCAAACTGTCTCCTGTACCATGAACATGTTTATATTTGTACTGATTCCACTTTTCAGAACTTCAAAAAGCAGAGTGACGGAATGGGGCAATATGAAATCATATTCCTTTTACGACAGGCTGAATAACATAGAGCAGTAGAAATGTAAGCCTGCAATCCACTATCCATGGCGACACCGGAAAAAAAGACACAGTTGTTCGAAATTCCATAGCTTTATCACGTTACAGACTTCCCTTACCCAGAAGTCAACAATCCACAAAACAATACTACCATCTTAAACGTTTACACCATATTAATTTGCAGTTTATCCCTCTAGACAAGGGCCGTTTCTACATACGAGAAATCTCATAAATTTTAACTTTTCAACCCGATCTTACGGCAGACAAATAAATACCGGGTGTACCCAAACGAATATACTAAAAACGAAGTCCAATAACGACGCTGGTAGCTAAAATAATGAAATGCGTTTGACAAGAATGCAAGAATTAGATGCGTTAAATTTCAGTCTGCTTTAATTTATAATGGTATTGCTTAAGAAATTCTCGAGCTATTAATAAACTTCCACATTTCCAGAATTTAATATGATCAATCGAATCACAACATCCCACACACAACAATCCGTACACACCAGCCAATTCGTATATCTTCCTCGAAAAATCAAACGTTCAGAAATATTTCAATGGGGAACGCTCCTAAACATTCCGGGCAGCCTGCTCAAAGCGCTCTGTCACTAACTGCCAAGATTTTCCTGCAGTGCTGGAGTGCAGAATTCTGGTAGGTCTGCGAGATACAGAGCCGAAACTCGTACATCTAATGCTGGTACTCTTGTTACAACCAGTTCATAATTACAATTACCAATAAAGAGCTTACTTCGCGGAGAAATCTTGTTGGGTTACGTAATTTATATGTCGCACAACACTGACTTAATATATCCATCCAGACAGAGAAGAAATTTACAAACTGGCTTGGAATATCCAAAAGTATTCTACAGTATACAATAAGCAGCTATATTCTGCGTAGGTGTATTAAACAGACGTGCTGGGTTGACAGCTTCTCCACCATTCAAGAAGGCTAAAACACAGCAAAGCTGGAGTTCTGCACCTAAGGCCACAAAATGTTTATTTTCCAATTCTCTACAGATGAGCCCTCAACAAGCATCGCGGCCAATCACCCACGACTTACTCAAAACAGTGAAACAAAGAAAGGCGCCCGTCCCACGCAATGCTCTCGATATGTCAACGAACAGACGAGAAGCCCGCTGAAACCATGAATGCAGGAAACAAATTTCCGTTCAATTTACCATTCTGCACGCCTAAGTAATGAAAAACTTCCTGCTATGAAACCCTACATCTTACAGCCTGGAAAGAAATTCGACCACATGCGAGTAACGAAACGACCTAGCCCTAGAAGTGTGATCAGGAAATGAACCACGACGTTCTGATACAAGAACACAAAAAAAATTTTTGATGAAACTGTAAAATAAAATCAATTCTTCTTCACCGTCGCAGTTTAACAAGACAGGCAATGTACGTAAAACGTAACACTGACGCGCGTTCGTACAATCCTTGTTGCAGTGGGAAAGCAAAAAGTATTACATATTCTGTGTGTGCGTGTGTGTGTGTGTGTGCCGCCTTCTGTATCCAGCATGCAATGCACACGCGCCATATTGTCATCTGGGGCTTGTCCGGCTCCAAAATATTTTTCCACATAATCTCATAAACGGTACGATTTTCGAAAAAGTTATTGAGTATAAAATGCGTCTTTTGATTTTCTCTACAATTGTGTCCGAAACATTTCTCATTCTAAGAAGAACTGAGCAAGACATGATCAAATATGTATACTAGTCTTCATGTAAAATACCCGTTATTCTTTTACGATTTTAGTGAAACTCGAATTTTCTGAACAGAATTTCGAAAAAAAGAATACCAAATTTCATGAAAATCCGCCCAGTTGCAGCCGAGTTGTTCCATACGGACGGAGTGGTGACGAAGCTAAGATTCGCTTTTTAGAATTTTGCGAACGCGCCTATAAAACTGCATCCTTCCACGATGTCATAAGGGCACGAAAACAGAACAGCGAACAACATTCTAACCGGAAAATGTAAACCAAAAACCCATTTGAAAAACCTAGTCACAGACGGGACGATAACATTACAATGGATCTTACAGAAACTGGGTGGGATATTGTGGACTAGCTAAGGACAGGTTCCAGCGGCACGTAATTAAGGGACTGTAATAAATCATTAAGTGCCACAAAAGGCGGTGAATTTATTGAGTAACGAAATCACTGTGAACTTCTCAAGAAGACATTGGCGCAGTCAGTTATCGTCATCCCGTTCATTATCACCACAACCACCACCACCACCACCACCACCACCACCACAAAAACAACAGCAGCAGCAACTCTCTTCAAAATCAGTTCTCTCTACATAATCTGCCTCTATATGGAGCACATCCGCGTCAATAATGATCGAAAACTAACCCACCGGGGTCGAAAATAGCTAAAAGTAATCCACAATAATAGGTAATCAAGAGTAATCCAAACAACCGCCGTTAATCTATGCCATACAACTCATTAAATTAACGCTTAGTTTGCTTTAACAATACATAATGAACAGCTGATAGAGGCCGTGTAATAGCGCGTGCATATACAGGGAGGCCATCATGAATACTACTACTGCTACTACTACTACCAACGAAAAGAAAATTTTTCGCATCCTCAAGGAAGGAAAAAAGAAAAAAAAAAAAAGAAAACAAGAAAGAAAGAGGAGAATATTCTTTTATCTTCCTTATAGTAGTAGCAGTCTGTGTTAGTGGGTCCCTGGCGCCACGGCATGGCGCGTCCTCAGGTTGCGGATAGAGGAACGGCCTCCGATAAGGAGGGTAGCTGCGAATAAATTGAATAAGCAGTCGCGGACAGCCGACGAGGGGTGGTCCTCCAGCTTGGGGG
>Ga0123357_10014504_pt1 | contig 10290 bp, 9 predicted proteins | sample TergutEmb28metaG_FD_89873 | JGI IMG/M metagenome (GOLD analysis project Ga0123357, IMG submission 89873) | Embiratermes neotenicus P4 segment gut microbial communities from Petit-Saut dam, French Guiana - Emb289 P4 | ecosystem: Host-associated > Arthropoda: Insects > Digestive system > Gut ... | reverse complement strand
GTTTTTTTTTTTTTTTTTTTTTTTTTTTTTTTTTTTTTTTTTGTTTTTTTTTTTTTTTTTTTTTTTTTTTTTTTTTTTTTTTTTTTTTTTTTTTTTGTATTTGCATGTTTGGTGGAGAATTTTTTCCCACGCCTTTAGGCGCTACTTAAGACACTTTCTGGCTAGATAGTTTGTGGACGACAAAGATTTTTGTGTTTCTGGTTTCAAATATTTGCGTCAGGTTGCGTCAGGTTGCATCAATTTCTAACAGGTGCAACTCCGGGGTTGGTATTATCATCGGTATTGTTATTGTTCAAAAAACTATTATTATTAATATTATTATGTTAGACCTTTACCCAGGGTACTTACAATTATGTACCTGAAACAAACCATGTTTCAACCGTATGTAATATAGCAGCTTTTCTGTGGTTACAGTTTGTCTCACACGTAATGTTATTTCGCACTACAAATGTTGTGTACTTGTTACATTTGTACTTTCATCAGTATGGCTGTTTTCTGTAGTGCCGTCGTGTCATGCTTTCCTGGTATTTTCTGAATGATTTTGAGAGGGTTCCAATTACCCCCATTGTTACTGGTATCACTTTTGTTTTTACATATATATGTGCTGTGTTTATATTGTAAGGTCTTTACATTTTAAAATCTCCTAACGTCGTCGTCGTCATCATCAGCTTCGTCTTCATCAACTACTTTACTTACTTCACGGCGGTTTAGCTGGTTCTCTAAAGGCCAGTTCACACATAGCATGCCCTGCCCATGCCATACCCATGCCGTGCCCATGCCGTTTCCCTGACATGCCGTGCGTTAATTCACATATGCCATGGCCGCGCCGCTGCCATGCTCCGACAGTGCCGTGTCCTTCGTGAAAGTCCGCGTGATAGCCGGAAATACCCGAACTGCTAGTCCAGCAGTTTAACAGATCGTGTTTTTTGTGATGTGCTGCTACCACTCTTTACAATCGTAGGTATGGATCGTTGTGAGCAGGAATGGTATGCTTTTGATAACAATCTTCGTGGAACACCCGTGGTAGCCCAAAGAAGCTGAACGCGGGCAGGTAGCCCACAGGCTGTCTCTCGATGGCCGTGCTGTGCCGTGGCCTTGAGAAGAACAGCATGGTCAGAGCATGGCATGGGCGCGGCATGGGCATGAGCACGGCAAGTGTGATTAAGACACGGCCGCACTGTGTAAATCAAATGGGAAAGACACATTCAAAACCGTTAGCGGCACGGCATGGCAGGGGAACGGCATGGGCGCGGCAGGGGCACGTCGTGCTACGTGTGAGTCGGCCTTGAAGAGTACGTATCGCACTGACCAAGCATTGTTCTGCCAGAAACTTTCTAACCACACGGAATGTATCGTTACTGCTTTCTGCGTTAGGATATTTAGAGCGGGACGAAGATTAAGCGGTTTCAAAATTTCGTTTACTTTGGGGGTAATACCTGTTGTGGATGGTGCGGTTGGAGCTACGTAGGACGTTGTCCGTTCCCGTATTCTTATAAGCTCTTCTTTCAAGTCTGTATACCACTGGAGCTTCTTGGTAATGGTGCAGTGAAGGTTGTGACTGTTGAGAATTTCCACGTCCATTAAATATGTTGTTTTGAAAATTTTGTCAAGTATAACTATGTACGGCCTTTCGATGTTTTGCTGACCGTGCATCTCAGTATAATCTTAGTAATTAACCAACTTAATCCACAATTTCATGTTTTATAATAAGTTTATTAAATGCCTCTACATGTTTCGAGCACTATTGTGCTCATCGTCAGGAGGTCAAAATTGTATTATACAGCATCTGGTATCGTCACACCTGTAGGTGGCCGTCCCGTGCACAATCCTCTCTCAACCTGTGCACCGGACGGCCACATATAGGTGTGATGATGCCAGTTGCTGTATAATAAAATCTTGACCTCCTGGTGATGAGCACAATAGTGCTCGAAACATGTAGAGGCATTTAATAAACCTATTATAAAACAAGAATTTATGCATTAAGTTGGTTAATTACCAAGATTATATACGGCCTGTTGCTACGGATAGTTTATTATGTCTATTGAATTATTATTACTTAGTGTGAGTGATGTGTAGTTCAATTATCATGATTACATTTCAGTTTTAAAATTATATGTCCATTTAGTTATGAAATTCGGCCACTGGAAACCAAAAAACAACCCCCCCCCCCCCCCCCCAACTAGGTCACTGCCCACATCACTAGACTCCACACCCAGGCTATATGGCATGTTTAACTCCAAATCCTCGATGATGAGATCTCAACATCGATACGCTGCTGCATGCCTTATATAAACACTCTTACAGCATACAAATCTTTCGGATGAAAAACCTGATGATGGCCAATAGTGGCCGAAACATGTAGTTTTATCTCCTTCTAATAAACATCAATTAGATCTACATTGTTTTGTTATTGAGTGTAATTACGCTACCTATGAAGTCCATTTAGTTTCCTTAGAGCATCTTTTTGTACGCCCGCGTGCTGCAGACCCGCAGTATAATAATGTTAGTTGGGTTGACTACTGGGGAGATGCTGTATGTACTGCGACGTGTTTGGATTTGGTGGTCTGGTGTCAAGAGACTTACCTTCCTCACTCACTGCAGCGCTGGCACACCCAGGTAACGCCCCATTTACACCTCATTGCCAACAACTTATTTACGAGTCGGATGATTCTGTGTTTGTAGTCACGAATTGGCCCTGTGCCGGAAGCATTTTTGGGTCCTGCTTTCTGTAATGTACGTAAAACATGGGCCTTGGAGCATAAATGTTCAGCTGTCAGTACATTTTATTCTTTTTGTTAGTCTGTAGCTACGTGTGGGACTGTAGCATTGATCAGTGCTGCTTCAGGTTCCTTACATAACTGAGCGCGTGACCCGTTCGATTCATTGATGCTTCTTAGCGTCTTAGTTCCTGCAGACAACGTTAAGAAAAACAGGACTCATTCCTTCTTGGACTTGACGTCATGTCGTTGTTGATGTTGTGTTAGTAGTAGTAGTAGTAGTAGTAGTAGTAGTAGTAGTAGTATTTGTAGTATTAGTATTAGTAGTAGTAGTAGTATTTGTAGTAGTAGTAGTATTTGTAGTATTAGTATTAGTATTAGTAGTAGTAGTAGTAGTAGTAGTAGTAGTATTTGTAGTATTAGTAGTAGCAGTAGTAATAGTAGTAGTAGTAGTATTTGTAGTATTAGTAGTAGCAGTAGTAGTATTAGTTGTTGTTGTTGATATGTAACAGTTGTTCGGAAGACGGTCATCGTGTGTTTGTAATAGACCATGATGGTGGTACATACCATGTCGTTTTACGTTCAATGGTTATTTATTTATAAACGCGCGAGAAGGTATACCTTAGTTTTTACATACCTGTATATATGTTATCCCTGTCAGTGCCATGAATACGTATACGGAAGTAGGGGTATAGTTTCAATCATTCTTAACCTCTTCACTGTATGAAGGTGAATGTTTAACTTCATGCCACGGTCGTTTTTACCCCCCCCCCAAAAGAACACCTTTTACTCACTGAGGAAGAGGGCGGGTGGGCCCCAGAACCAGTCTGGACGTCGCGAGAAAAAAATTCTTTTCCTTTTTGGCTTTCGAACCCGTACCGTCCAGCCGGCAACCGAGTTGTTACACGGACTGCGGTACCCCGGCTAACGTTTGTGTGTGTGTGTGTGTGTGTGTGTGTGTATATATATATATATACAGTATGTATTTGTGTGTGTATGTTTGTTTATATGTATGTATGTGCATGTATATATGTATGTATGTATGTATGTATGTATGTATGTATGTATGTATGTGTATATGTGTATGTATGTGTGTGTATGTATGTATTATGTATGTATGTGTATGTATGTACAGGGTGCAGCAGAAATAGTGAACTAATTATAAATAAGAACATATTACTGAAAGCAGTTGATACCAATTTTAGCACTTCACAATTTACTAAGGTGCTTAACTTTTTTTTTATATACATATTTTCACTTTTTGTGTCCAATGTCTTTAGGTGGCCACCACCCTCCTCAGTGCACAGGTGCACACGAGTTACGAAGGTGCGCATAAGGACTTGAAGTGTTTCTTCTGAAAGTTTGGCGACTTCTTCCCTTATGTTTCCTTTGAGTGCATGTAAGTCTGTAGGGCGAGTACTGTACACTTTACTTTTCAAATAACCCCACAGAAAAAGTCTCGAGCTGTTAGGTCCGGCGAACGTGGAGGCTTTGGCACATCACCAAAACGAGAAATCACCCGCTGCGGAAACAAACAGCGAAGCGCAGCGATGCTAATCACTGCCGTGTGGGCCGTAGTACCATCTTGTTGAAACCACAAGGTGCCATTGTTTGGTGGAAGATTCGGGGACATAAATTCATTGATCATCTCTGTGTAACGTTGCGATGTGACTGTGATGGCTTTTCCGTCTTCATCCTCAAAGAAGAAGGGTCCAATGACTCCTCTGGACCAAACAGCGCACCATACGGTAACTTTTGGGTCATAAGTGGGGCGTTGATGAAATTCGTAAGGACTTGCAGCTGGCCAGTATCAAAAGTTCTGCTTATAAACTGTGCCATGCAAATGAAAATGTGCCTCATCACTCTTCAGAAGTTTGTTCGGCAGGTCTGGATTTTCAGTCACTATTTCCACAAACTGACGTAAAATTGCAAGCGCATCTCTTTGTCCCGATTACTTAAAGCATCCACTACTTGCAGTTTGTATAGGTGAAGACTCAGGTCAATACGCAGGATGCGCCGTACACTCCTGTCAGACGTGCGTAAGGCTTGAGCATGCTTACATGCAGATCGCCTCGGACTGCGGCTGACGAACGCCAGCACTCGGGCAATGTTGTCAGGTGTGCGAACTGAGGACGGCCGAACATGTGGCTTTTTACATGTGACAGAGCCTTCTTCACGCCATTGCCTTACCCATCGACGGATTGCATTTGGAGATGGGGCTTCCTGTTGATTCCGTTCACGGCGAAATCCGCGCTGAGTTTCTGTAGTTGACCTCGTCCGAATAAACAGTTCCACAGCACACAAGTTCTTTTACTCCTCAGCGCTCCATGTTGACTATATCTGCTTATGTTCAAATACCTGCACTCCCCGATATCCTAGCGGAGAAGCACGTAACTAAAACTTTAAAATGCTTCACTATTTCTGCAGCATCCTGTATGTATGGATGTATGTATGTATGTATGTATGTATGTATGTATGTATGTATGTATGTATGTATGTATGTATGTATGTATGTATGTATGTTTGTATATGTGTTATGTATGTATATACGTATGTTATGTATGTATGTGTGTGTGTATGTATGTGTATTTACTCGTATATATGTAAGTGTGTGTGTGTATTGTGTGTATGTGTGTATTTGTGTGTGTATGTGTGTGTATGTATGTATGTATGTATGTATATATGTATGTATTATGTATGTGTGTGTATGTATGTGTGTGTATGTATGTATGTATGTGTGTAGGTGTGTATGTATGTATTATGTATGTGTATGTACTCGTACATATGTAAGTATGTGTGTATGTATGCATTTATATATATGTATGTATGTATAAACGTCTAACATTTGTGCTGTTCATCTTGTTTGAAGAAAGAAGCAAAACCCCGTGAAAAACGACGGATGTTCGTTAAATTGCTTCTGTGAGGTTTGAGTGTTCTTACTTGAAGCTTGTGGGATATGAGTGATTGTACTTCGTAGGTTGGTACCAACGTTTCGATGTAATTTGGTTTATGTCTTCAGGGTAGATTGTGGAGGCGACAGGTTACTCCGAAACGTCTGTGCCTGTATCCCAAACTGCGCTGGACTGTACGTGTATCCCCAGAGATCTTAACACTTCATTTGTACCGCCGTGAGACCTCACATCCCACAGGTTCTGTACGTGGTGAATGCGTTCTAGGTCAATGTGAGTTCTTCTCGTACCCTTAGCCAGGCTGTGTCGTGATGTGGGCGTGTACCAGGCTGGTGTCAAAATAGATTTGGATTTGATTGTGACGCCCTGCTGCCCTCCATCCACCGTGATTTGTTTGTGCAGTTTTACGTGCATCTCTGTTCTTGGAAAGACAACAGAGTCCACTGTTACAGTCTGTTTGCTTGCTGCCCACATTTTCTCTTGTGTTCATTGCGGTTGAAGATTTAGTTAGGTTTGATTTATTTTGTGGTTGCGGATTGGTATGGCGGTAAAGTGAAGAAGGGTGTGGTAGCATGCGTGGCGGTGTTAGAAATTTAGACAAAAGTGGAAGGGATTAGTGCACTTCAGAGATTTAAGTTTAAATGTGAGGGTAATATTAAAGTGAAATTCAGAAAAAAAAAAAATTGTTATGAGAATATGGGCTGGATTCTTCCAGGTCAAGATGGGTGATCGTAATGGCGGGGTTTTCTGAAAACGCCACTGAATCTTCGGGTTTCTTAAAACGTGGAAATTTCATGTTCATCCGAATACTGTTAGCTTTTCAAGAAGGCCTTTGATTCATGAATGTAATAAATATAAGTGATATACAGGGTGGTGCAAAAGGAACTTGACCCTAGATGTTCAGCATGTTGCCTCCTGTATCAAGTGACTTTTGCACCATCCTGTGTATTGAATTTTACCGTTGTGTTGCTTTCACTTAATATGACATTTCGGAAACTGGCTGTACTACCATCATCAGGTAACAAGAAACTATGGAATTGTTTTTGTTGGGTCTAATGGATTGAGCCTGGAATGTAGAGTATTGTAACAGAATGAATCAAACAATAGGCCTTATAATTTTCTTTTTCCCTGATAATGGGAGCACAACCATGTTTCGAATCGGCGCGTGATTTTAAAAGTCGAACGTGGACGTGCCGTGAATTATAGAGGGTGACACAAAAAAACGGGAACTTTTGAAATGCGTAATGGCAGCCATGTACAGTTGGCAGCTCTACGGAACAGGGACCTTGAGCTACAGACAACATTTGGATTACAGTCTCTTAAAAGGGAAGTAATAATGGTTCAATTTCTGTCAATAAATTTTTTTGTTGGATTTCTTCAATTTTTGTTGGGTTTTTCAAAAATTTCCCGTTTTTTTTGTGTCTCCCTGTATAAATTTAAATTCATAATTTTTTTTTTTAAAGGAAAGTATTTCGAAGTCCTGGGACGAGCTGTATGGGAAAGTTATCGCCATTTCTTTCACTGGATGAACTTACGGAAAAATTAAAACTTTTTTTCTTCTAAATAACGAATAATGTGGGATTTTGAAGAGTCTTTAGGTGTGTTACTTTTGCCAGTGAAATTCCTGCCAGATGCTTCAAACCCAACAGTTATGTCTTAATACCCTTTGAAGATCAGATTACCTGAATTATAGTTATAGATTCAGTTCGTACCGCGCATTAAACACTGTATCGGTTATAACAACCCATCAGCTAATAATGTGTAGGGAAATAATTGCTGTTTTTTTCTAGAACCATACATAACACACAAAAACACTGTGTGAGCAGAATGTTGAATTCTTGAATGTTTAACCTTGTGATGCATGTTGTAACTGGTGGTCTCTGTAAAGGGTTAAAATAGAGGCACATGTGTGGTAATATTACGTGTCAATACCTGTGCTGAAACGCACATTTTCCTTTTTTTCCGTCACTGTGTCAACTACTTGCATTTTTTTTAATGTTCAGTTAACATTTTTTTATGGTTATGGACGAAGGATTTGTAGAGACCGAATTGGGCACAGATTTTTACAAAGGAGAACAGGCAAAGTGTGCACTTCCATATCAGTGGATCTTACTAGAACGTAAAGAAGAAATTTTACTGGCACATGCGAGAGCATCGATGTGTGGTGCTTATAATACGAGTTCCTTATTTTATGTGGTAACTGTCGTTTGTCCCTTTCCGACGCTAATCTGCAGCTTGCATGCGGTGAGCTGTATTTGTTACGTTACTACAAGACGGGCGAGCTGATAGGATGTAGCATCCGATGGTTTTCAGGTAAAATAATGACCCTGTAGAAGGGTATCGTCAATCTCTGATGAATGCGTTTTGGCCCGGACTGCAAGAGTATTGTCAGCATCATTCCTAACAGAATCCGGAAGGCATTTTCACACTTCCAGAGGTGTGCCTGAAGGTTTTCCGCTGACTGGGGGTTACTTGGAAACGGAGAGTACGGAGCTGAACTGGATGTGCAGTAGCCTGTAGCGTACTTCTAAACTTTTCAAAACTAACTGCTCACTCGCCAAGTTCATTTGGGGCCTGTCCCAGTGTTTTGACTTGCGTAAGTCAAGAATCGTGTCACCAGTTGTTAGTTGTTTTTGATGTAGATCCAGTCTCCACCATCGGCGATGTTTGGACGAAGACTAGTCGCTGACACTGGCTTTAACTGTTCATGTTCTTGTCACTGCGTGGTTTGTTTTAAACTCATTGTATTTACAAGCTCTGTGTTCCGTTCCGTAATGCGTACTTTAAAGAGAGACAAAACTGAACAGACAATATCAAGTCGTGCTTGACTTGGCAGCGATATCTCCGACGGATGTAACCGAAGCGCCAGGCTGCTGCGGTAGGACACCCATTGGTCCGCGGCGGAAGACAGGCTTCCGACTGGCAAAGTTGTTCGCCTCCCCCATCACTGTGCTCTTAAAGGCGGCATGATACTTTTGAACCATATTTTCAAAACATCTGCATGTAATGTACGTTATTCTCTATTATAGCACATCTGTTTTCAAGCAGGGGTTTCGAAATTTGAATCAAATATTACTGTTTCCTTGGTAGTCTTCACATGTAGAGTGTCATTCCAAAATAAAGTAAATACAGATACTGCTGTCCGCTTGCTAGCAAGCGGATAGCAGTATCTGTTTGACAAATGCCTGTTGCTGTATGTAGTCTTGAACTCCTGATGATGGACGGAAAGACCGTGCGAAATACGTAGATTGTCATTCCAAAATAAAATAAATTTGATACAGCGGTGCATCTAGTTGGTTTTGCTATAGAAATAATATTACGATGCACGGCCCTATGAACGTCAAATTTGTTTTTAAGCTTCAGTTCCTGCCTCACGGAGAACACCTTCCCTCCAGTACATAGGTCAACCGATTAGTGCTGTTCGTTGTGAAAAGTGTATGAAACAAAGTTGCGCAGGGTGTCTTGAAGAGTCAGCGTGTTTCCGGTCCTGCTGCAAACCCGCATTTTGATTGTTCGCTATTTATCAGTTGCTTAGTTTCATGTACTTTTTAGATGCGTTCGTAAATTTGCGGATTGCGACAGTTAAGTTACCTTCGTCATGTCTGTCTGTCTGTCCGCATGGAACACCTCGGCTCCCATTGGACGGATTTTCGGGAAACTTGATATTTGAGTATTTTTCGAAAAATTGTGGAGAAAGTTCTAGTTACATTACAATCTGACAAGAATTACGGGCACTTTACATGAAGACCAATGCACATTTTTTTTTATTATATCTCGCTGAATTCTTCTTAGAACGAGAAATGTTTCAGACAAAAGTTGTAGAGAAAATCAAAACACGATTTTATTTTGAATAATTTTATTTTTCTCGAAAGTCTTGCCGTTCGTGAGATAGTTTGGGAAAATATGGTATAGGCAGCCGGAGAGGCCACCGATGACATTTTAGTACGGCGCATGCGCTTTGCATGCTGGATAACTAAGACTACGGACACTCTCAGAATATGTAATCCATCCATCCACATATGGCGCTACAGCCCCTTCCGGGCCTTGGCCTCCCTCATAAGATGCCTCCATTCTTCCTTATTTTCAGCTCTTCTCCTCCATCCTCTTATCCCCAGCAGTTGTAAAGCATCCCTCTGAACCACATATCCATTATGTCTTTGCCCAGCCATCTTGTTTCCTGTAATGCCGTTATGGCGAGTCTATATTCTTTTAACTAAGAGAGCAGAGATAACAGTGCTCCGGTTTTGAATAATGTTCGAACATTCCATGTGCCAAAAATCAATTCCTTTTCCTTGCAGCCAGGTCGTCGTCTATTTGTTAAACTCGTCAGAGGCATCTCTGAGGTTTCCTGAACGGAAATTCTTTTCCGGGGTGGGGTCGGACCCCCACGCCCAACCCCCAACCTAGAGGACCAGGGTGTCCCTTTTTGTCTGGGTCATCACCTTTGACCTGTCCGGCTTGGGTGACCTTGCCAGTAGTTATGCTACCGCCGGCTTATCTCAGGATCATTTGACCACACAAGCCCCACCACTGCGTCGAAGTAGGGACACCTTCGGGGGGGGGGGGGGGCCAAAAACTTAAAAATTTTTTACTTCCCCCCCCCCCCGGGGGTCAGGAGACGCCCTTTACTCTTTAATTAAAACTCTTACCTTGTCTTTTTTTTT
>Ga0123357_10014503_pt1 | contig 10290 bp, 12 predicted proteins | sample TergutEmb28metaG_FD_89873 | JGI IMG/M metagenome (GOLD analysis project Ga0123357, IMG submission 89873) | Embiratermes neotenicus P4 segment gut microbial communities from Petit-Saut dam, French Guiana - Emb289 P4 | ecosystem: Host-associated > Arthropoda: Insects > Digestive system > Gut ... | reverse complement strand
TTATTTCTTTTCTTTTATAAAGTTCGATTAATTCTATGGCACTTTTCTGAGTCCACTCCATTTCACAATTACCAAAACGCTCAAGAAACCGCACAGCACTACAGATTCACACCACTTTTCAAGACAGAAGCATCATGAGTGAAAAGAAGGGCAGAGGGGCGGACGGTGGTGACGTGTCACGCTGCACGTCCACACTTGCTCCGGCCGTAACCGTATCATCCCTTTGATGTGACGGCCAAATACTGACAGCGCACTGAACAAGCCCGTAACGTGACCGCGTAACCAACTTTTGATACCATACGCGGTCACGAGTCCCGTCCACACTGTCACGATACGGTGTTACGATACGCGGTTACGTTACAAGTGTGGACCCACCCTTATATATGACGCTCTATGTACCGACATTTCAGAGGAACCTAATGCCTCCATCATAGTATTAACCGCAGAGATAGCCTGAAATATATCGAGTGGGAAGTGGCACTATAATGTTTATTTTTTCTGATATGGCCAGGTTAAATAAATTCAGTTGACTGAAGGTTAGGACATCTGATTGGGAGATAACCTGTTTGGAAACCAGATATCCTAAGCATAGGCGAATCTCGGAACAACTTGTGGCCTTTAAGAAACCTTCCATATACGTTGTGTAGCTTATACATTTGAGAATGCATCGTAAAATAGAACAACTAGTCTTCACTTAAATAACTTGCAAGGATCCACATATATAATCTGAAATTTCTGGGCTACTGAATTCTACGCGATCACCCTTCGTAACTTTGTTGTCCCGACGCGCTCAGTCTGGTAGGTGATCCTCTTTAGGGAAACGCGTGTGGTTCACCGAATCACATTTAGTTTTAATTATTTCTTTTTTATTTGTTGTTTTATTTACTCAATTTTTTCTTGATATAAAATAATGGAACACTATATGCGGGAAACAACTAGATCATTTCTAGGAAACTGACACAGTCACTTCTCTGTATTCCTACTTACACCACACTCGTACGCGACTGACTTTCTTACTGGACTGATAGCGTCCGTTATCAGCTCCTAACGCTTTCTGATTTAAATATCTCCACTCCTTCCTATCGCCAACGGTCCCGAATATACGATGAAAGATTAACTTTACAAGGCATGCCATGAACCGTCCGTAACTGAAGCCAGCAATCCTAAGTTACAGCTATACTAAAAATGACGGGCTATAGAATTTAATACAACTTTCTCGGGCTAGGAGACGCGTCTGGTGGTTCAGCGGCAAGTAAACCAACGTTTCGGGAACCATCCCTGTTCTCAGTGATCTGTATTGAAGTGTCCACATGTTTGAACTATGAACCGATTACTCATTTGCATGATAAGGTAGGTTAATTATACGGAGACGTACCTATGAGTTCTTTCTCGCCAAATAGTTGTTAATATGTTTGGTAAGGACCAACAGGATGCACTTTTCTCTCTTAATTTATTTCAGTAATAATCCTCTACATGTTTCGAATAGATTAACTATTCATCATCAGGAGGCAGTTACTGTATATGCAGCGTATGGTGTTTAACATGCTGAAAATGTGTTAGGGTATTATTATTGAAAAAGGAGAAAAGTGCATCTTGTTGGTCCTTATTACGTAATTATATCACGATGCACGGTCCTCAGAATGTCAAATTTAGTTGTAATTTGTTTCTTTCTAATACTCCATCCGCAGTCGGGGTTTTCAGTCGACGTAATAACCTCTGTGGTTGATAGAGCATCATTCCGTGACTAACAACATGCATGAACTAATCATGCCCGGAATTAAGCTATGATGTGGTTGTGGAATAAGCCTCATTTAATTTGTAACAACCGATTAGGGGTATGCAGCCTGTGGCATCTCCATGTTGGGAAAGCCGTGGATGAATGAGTACTGTGTTGTTTGACCACAGGGGTGTGTAAGATTTCGTTATAATTCCGAAACATGCCCGAATGACTACCAATTAGCGCAGGCATTCTTCAGAAGACGGCAAAAAGACGTTGATGTGACCGAGGCAGTTCAGAGTGCATGCGAATGTTCTCGCTACGGGTTCTCTTTCTTTTGTTGAGGAAACTGAAACAAGTATATGTATTACGTGACACATGCAAGGTAAAAATATTCGCACATCACGTTGAAGCGGTTGGAACGCATTGGTCAAGAACGTGAATGAGGGTTAATAAACCTTCTCCACTGTATGTTATAGAGTCGAATGGTAGGATGACTGAATCACAAATTGTGGAGTTCATGGGGAAGAAATAGTTTGTGGTCTTCCTTAGGTCCAATGTATTATCGCCGCATTTGGCAAGAGATACTGCGGGATGCGTCGAGAACTCCAAGTCACGTGCATTGAATTTCGAACGTGCGGCCTCCCGATTAAGAAACCGACTGTTATTCACAAGTCCTGTAATCAGAGTGCCCCAACTGCGAAACCTAATATTTGGTACTGTGTAATTGTTTTGGTTGTCAGGATTCAGTCTTGGAACCTACGCCCACCGAATAAACACATTATCTCGGGTATATTAATGAGGCGAAGTGATATTGTGGGGTTCTATAGCCAGACACGGGATAAGCATAACATCTTGAAATTTCACAAGAACATTTGTCGCTATGTCTGTCTGTCTGTCTTTTCATTCCCAGCTTATAATATTGCGACACTATATTACGCATTCTGTCTGTTGAAAAGTGTCTACAATACTAATCTTTACACATAAAACCATTCGCTAGATATTTGTGGATTAATTACTGCGGCATATGACGATGAACATCTTCTCTGATGGCTGCTGCAACAGACTTCCTTCCTCAAGTAGACAATTCTGATTAGATAGGATTTAAAATGTGGTTACCCTGCACTCGAGTTACCAGTTGCAACTTACAGTTCTTCGAAACGATTTACCTCACGGAGTATATTCAGCTGTTATTAAACGACGAACTGGCTAATCATTTTGTAATTGTTTAAGAATTTATACCGAACACATGAAAAATAAGTGACTAAAATGTACTACCAATCCACTTCCACAATCTCGAGACAAGCGCTGTTGTAACTACAAGCACACCATGGCATTTTGTGCGTAGTTCACAGCCTGAAGCAGAAGAGACTTACAAGCCTTCAGTTCAGGAAATTTTCGAACGCGGCGTTGCGCCATATTGTAAGCCTTCGCTGTTTGAAATATCAGATGCCGTAAATCGATGCGTTTTTGCTAACATCTGTGGAAGAGACGCTGTATTGGTAAGAGCACAGAGTAAGGCGTCGCGACGTTTCATTCTTGGTTGAAGTGTCTGCAAGCTGCTGCCTTGGCCCGGATGAGATAAATTCACCCTCCGTCTGCAGTGGGAAACTGAGTGTATCGCTTAATTTGCGTCGAACCGCACTGCATGCTGGTTTTACATACGGTGCTACTGCAAGGTCCCAATCACTCATGAACCTGCCATTCTTCCAAATCGCGCCCGTCCCCATAGGCTTTCTTTCGAATGATTGTCGTAAGGTGACGCGTACTGTATATCCACATTGTCCGATTTTAGTGAAACTCGTGAAGATCCTGTCGTAATTCGTATATGCCTGCTCTGTAGACTTCAATCCGTCGTCTACTCACATTTAAGGTGACCTTGTTTAATTCACTCTGTAGGGAAGCGTTGAACTCACAAATAAGCTGTGTCCAGAAGGAAGGTACTTTGAATACAGCTTGGTCCGTGACGAATATAATTCGAATCACCCCATACTCGTCGATTCAAAAGACTGCAATGTTGAAAAACGAGATAACACATTGCCACAATTTTGCCTTTAAACGAGTTAATTTATTGCTAACAAATATGAACTTTGTGGATTATCGAAAAATGTGTCAGAGTGTACAGCAGATAACCCCACCCACGCACCCACCCCATTCCCCACGTTATGGCTCGTATGAGTATGAAATCGCATACCACGATAATCCATATTGCGTGTAGCGATAAAGAGAGACGAACAGGTTGTGACTGAAAATGCACAGGACTGGACGGCTGCATCGTCCTGTGCCGTTCGGACTTAGCGTGTGCTTGCTGTCTAGGTTCGGGGAGTTACTGCGTTGCAGGTCAAGTACACATCCACTGGACTGCTCTGTGATTGTGGGAACTTGTACAGAGTTGTTGATGACACACGTATTATGGATAATTTTGTATTACTGTTTTTTTTAGAAATAACGAGTTCTGTCCAAATATTATAGTATAAGGCATAGACTTACGTATTTACTTTATGAATTCCCATGATTTTAATTCAGTATATCTCCAGATGAAGAATTTAGAATATACGCGTAGAGGTGTAATTAGGCCCTTCAGTACTGTGTACCTTAAATGCATGAAAATTAAGATAGTCTAATAATAATGATGATGATGATGATAATGATAATAATAAAGGCAAAACAGGATGTGGACAATAGTTTTTTTTTTTTTAATTTGTGTAAGGACACCAGGCCTATCACGGTCGCTGCGCGGTCTCAGGTGTGGGTCTATGGCCGCTTGCTTGCTGGGATTTCGGGTTCGAATCCCGCCTGGGGCATGGATGTCTGTCTGTTGTGAGTGTTGTGTGTTGTCAGGCAGAGTTCTGTGCGATGAGCCGGTCACTCGTCCAAAGGAGTCCTACCGAGTGTGGTGTGTCTGAGTGTAATCTCGAAACCGCAACAATGAGGAGGCTTAGGCGTACTCGGGCTGTCGAGCCATAAGAGAGAGAGAGAGAGAGAGAGAGAGAATAAAAGACACCAAATGTGTACTTAAAATTTACTCTTGTGTGCAGCCGTGTTTACATGTTAGTGTCACTGGTTCCTATCCTGAGCCATTTGAAACCCGTGAATGCTCTCACATTTCTTTGTCTGCTGTCTGGTTTAATATTAGCCTCCATTCTACGCCTGTAACGTACCGTAATAATGGAAGTTTGTCACTTGCAGCCAGAGCCACATATTTCGCAGCGCTGATCTAGAGAGATAAAGGGCAATGTGACCAGTAGGCACAGGGTAATTTGTAAAGTGAATAATCTTTTGTTGAGTTTGTATCGAAACTTCCCTACATCTCCCACCTACCCCCAATATTGAGTCTGTATTCTTTAAAAAAAACTCTGACGTCAGAGTAGTCTGCTTTGTTATTGTGGTGGCTTGAGCTACACGACATGTGTACAAGGCTGTGTGTTCGCGGCAGCGAAAATACCCGAGTAAGGTCAAATGAAGAGGAAATCAATATTTCGTGCACGGACAGTGATGCTACTTTCTCAAATTTACAATGTATTCGTTTTATCAAAAACAAATCCCGTCGTTATATATAAAAATAAAAGGACAAATATTGCTTTCTGTTTGTTTGGTTCTCTTGGCATTCATTTTTATGACGTTTGGTGCTGATAAAACGTCTCGTTCATACCTTTGACCAGTCATCCAGTTACGGGTAGGCCGTGAAATCCTGAGTGCTACAGTAACTGGCTTCGGCTAGATGGCCATTGTTCGGAACCTTGCAAGCGTGTTTGAAATCCTTTTCATTATTACGCTCAGAGCATTCCCAAAATGTACCCGATGTTTTCCTGGTGTGTAGAGACAGTCCATGCGTGAATCTGACACTCATTGCCAGTTCAGGACTGAGAATGCGTGGAATTATAGCAAGAATGATAAATTGACTGTATTACCGCTGTTATTTTACTGCCAGAACGACTTTAAGTCTGTGTACTGGCTGACCACAATACGGAAAGTACATACACAGCTTGTCGCCGAGTGAGTTTATCTGTTGCAAGTTCTGAGGTTTTCGTAGGTGTGTGGCGGAGGATTCCCATCTTCTGAAATATGACGCCGCGTCACTGGGTAAGCCTGATCGGTTCCCGAGGTTTGGAAGCAACGGTGTGGTCTCATTCTGAAAGGGTCAGATTTTCTAAGAATGTTTTAAACGAAGCGCAAAGAAGACGCGTTACGGGAATGTTTTGTGTGTGTGTGTGTGTGTGTGTGTGTGTGTGCGTGTGCGCGCGCGCGCATATCACTCCCCCCGGCTCGTTTCTTTTCACTTGCGAAATTATTCTGCAGCTTTCCAGAATGTATGGTGTTTGGAATGTAAAGGGAACATTTGGAGAATTCTGTTTTTTATCACTGTCACCTCAGTATAGTCACAGGTTTGCGTTATCTCGCATCAGAGTGTGTCTCTTTTCTATTCTTGCAGAAGTTTCGTCGTGCAAAGGAAGAAATTGGTGCATGGGATAAAATAAAGGACCGATTTCTTTATGAACTGAAACTTTCACTTGCAACGCATTTTGGTATAGTACACGAAATAACAGGAAGGACAATTTGTGTCGTTTTACAGCATCATATCTGTGCTGTTTACTGCCTTTGATCTCGCCTGCGTTAAATTAACATACAACGGAAATCAGAAGATATTTGGAATATGTTTATTCCATTGATTACACTTGTGTACTCTTCTGAAATATCTGTGTTATTGAATTTCAGGGACTACATTACTCTTCAAATGTCTTTTAATTGGAACCGCGACAAACCACATTGATATTTCAGTTAGTTCGATTGAGTGTTCGTGAACCACGCAACCAGTCGGCTTAATCGAACTGTCTCGCCGTGGCTTCCCTCTATTCCGCTTTTACCCACCAGTTCCTCTGCGTGTTAGATTTTCGTTCCCTTATCACGGTTGTCTTAATTACAGTATACTGTGCCACCCCACACTCAGAATCACATTTCTTTGAGGTTACTGGATGACCAGCGTTCACCTTACACGAAACTGCATTCAGTTAGACGTCGTTAGAAATAGCACACCTGGGGCAATTTCGAGTAGGTATGCGTCGGTACCTGAGAAGGTGAGACTGCTTGGGAGACAGATTTAAACTAAGACCGGCAAGAAGTTTGCTTTCAGACGCGGTATAAATGCATGTTAGGTCTTTTGAAAATTGTGATGTCTGAGGTCCAGAGAGCATATTATCAATTTTCTTTGACTCTAACGCTTGATGTTGGGTTTCGTATACAGGCTATAAAATATGGGTATGAAATACAGGGTCACTGTCATTATTGACGAATCAGTGTACATTGTCTTTGAACATTGTCCTCTGTCACGGCATCAGATACTGATGTTAATATGCAGTAAATTTTCCACGGAATAAGTGATTTGATGCTTAATGCCCTGAGCATTGTACTGAATTTGTGTATTTGAAATGAGGCAGTCCTACTGTTCCGCGGTTCCCTCGGAGTGTTCTGTACGTGTGGGAAGGGAAGAATTTTCTTGCTCTGTGTTGGCAAACTTGGCGTGGTCATAGACTCATTAAGGCGTTAGGCAAGGTTCAGTACATTTTGTTGTCGAGGTGTGCGGTGTGTCGATGTAGATCAATACATTCACCATTCCCCGACTCGGACATACACCGTGCCCAAACCGAGTTAGGAAGAATAGATCACAGCTGCTTTAGTTGAGTTACTTGAATCTGTCCCTTCACATTTGTTACTCGTAAAACCACTTTATTGTTAGTCTTCCACATGACCTTCTAAGCGGTCTGTTATCTCCAGGTTTTCGGCCCGAAATGTATGCATTTTTATCATCTGCCATATCTATGGTACACGTATTGCCCATCTGATCCTCTCTTTAATATGGTTTATAGGCTACTAATGCCAGGATGACAAAGTAACGAAGTATTCGTCGATGTTCGAGGTCGTTTTTACAGGGTACGGCGGATTAAACATGGCGGTCTTTAAAATGAAGTGGCGCCGTAAAATTTTACTTCCTTGTTTAATGTTTTTTATAACTGAAAATTACGTTATTACGTGCCATTTTAATACTTCAAAAAAGTATGTCGCTGCAACGCCTTACGCCATTTCTCAAGCACTTTTTCAATCACGCTCGAAGGTTTCGCAAGTGCTCGCCGCATTATTTCTTCTGGGGTCGTCGAGATTTCTTTCGTGTTTGTTTGCTCGAGGCCCTAGACAGAGTTGTGGACACTACTTTTAAGGTACCTACAAACGAAGTAGACGCGAATAAATCGGGTGAACGTGCAGGCCACTGCACATCGCCGTTCCGCCTAACGTGTTGCGGAAACATTCCTCGCTCCACATTCTTTGATGCCCTCATTGTATGACAATCATACCGCCTTGCTGGAGTTATATTGTACGGACATGAATTCTCGACGTAACTGATGTTACCGGTCATATCAACACTTCCTTTCGCTTTAGAATTTCATATAGATAATTTTATATCCAAAATTTGCATACCGGTATACCATCTGTCAATATTGGACACGAATCACTTGCTTTTGCAAAATCAAGTGGAACTGCGGCGAGGAGGAAGTGCAGTTAACATTAGGCGTAGGGGCGAAAACACGTGTTGAAACACCTGCGCTTAAGTGCATGCTTCGGTGTGCGGATTTCAGTCACGGAAATAATGCGCGTGATGTCTTCCTTCATAGACTCGGTCTGTAAGGAGCTGTGAATGCGCGTAGAGCGAAATATTTTGAATGCATTAGGTAGATTTGTTGTAAAGAAGCGGAAACCTAATGCAACGAAGCTGAAAGTGATAATAGGACGGCAGACGGTTCAGTTCCAAATGTTTCTGGCACGTGTCTTGCTTGTAGTGCTATTTCCGAAACCCTTACGGGTAACCGTTCTATTGTAGACGTGCGGCAAAGTCTCCTATTGTTGGAAAAAGCAGGATTGACTGTATGAGTTAAAAGGAGAATGGAGGGCCAGTAGTACAGAACGATTTGTTGGTTGTAAAACGTGCCGTGCAGTTGGAGGAAGGGATCGAAACAATGTAACGGCTCAGACACATCCAAGGCACATGTTCTTCAGATCCTAGCGGATGCTTATTTTGTACTAAATTGAGGCTTTTGCTGTGTGCACGGACGGAACGTGAAGGTCCGTCCGTAGGTGTACAGAAGCGTTATTCATTAGCGATAAGCGCTCGTGAACTTAGGGAAATCAAATACCATGTGTTCGAGTCAGTGCGCTGTATTCCAGGAGAGCACTCTGAAGTGGCTGTGCTTTCCACTTGTACAGAGATTTTTCAGTGTGTCATTTTTCCTAGAGGTAAAGGTAACATAAATAAAAGTAGGCAAATTTTCAAGAGTCTCTGCGAACATCTAAAACTCAGGACGGCGAAGATTCGCTCGTATGGCCGTGCATTTCATTTCGAAAATACGCTTTTCATCCAAGTTCAAATTTTTTCTGTCACTTTAGCCAAACAGTGTGTAAAAGTTGCACTGATGGTAGTGTATGTCTCCTTACGTTCCAAACTACGTTTTTAAATGTTTTATATTATACTAGTTTTCTACTGGTATATCACATTTCAGATAAACTTTTTTTTAAACCGAAATATGAATATCGAAATAAGCGACTGTGGCTTACCTGGGCAATAGGGGTTAGTAGCGATCGGAAACTGGGGTGTGTGCATTATTTGCCGTGCGGTTCCTCAGAGACGTCCAATACGATACGCGATACTTTAGGGAGACGTAAGTTTAATATTAATACTCCTACAAGTTCAGGCCAGTTTGGGCCATCATCAGGCAGAATATGTAAAATACCAAGTAGAAGTTACTCGAGTTTGACATAAAAAGCTTGTCTTAAATCAGCTGACTTATTACTGAATGTAGTTAACGTTAAAGTTTTGTCAGAACGTATATAAAACGTTCCATTACTCCCGGGATTGATGTGTTATTTTGTGCGAAAAGTAGGATGATCAGTATCGATTATAGAGGTAAATTTGCGAGGTTTGAAGTTCTCACAGCGGTGTAGCTGTGGTTTATGTTCTTTTGGGACGTGACTCTGCTTCACGTCTCAGAAGAACGGAATCCGACATTAAACTCAAATAAGATAATACGTGAATGTTAAAGAGGCGAAATATGTTTTGGTTGTTCCTAAACATTGTGCTCAACTGTTCTTAGAATTATGTCACGGTTTCATGTTCATCCATAGGTGCTTAGCTTATAATCATACAAGGATGTATCAAAAAGTTCTGAGACTGGACCTATAGACTAGAATGTATTTACTTGATTTAAGTTTGGGCAGCATCCCCTTCAAAATAGCCCCCTTGTGCAGCGACACATCGATCCCAGCGCTGTTGCCACTGCTGGAACGCGTGCTGGAAGTCATGTTCTCGAAGCCTACCAAGAACATTCTGCGATTCCCGCTGGATCTCCTCCACTGTGTCAAAACGACGACCCTTTAGCTGCAGCTTCATCTTCGGGAAGAGGAATAAGTCGCAAGGGGCCAAACCTGGCGAGTAAGGCGGCTGCGGAAGTGCGATAATGCTGTTGTGGGCGAGAAACTCACGCGTTACGAGAGCTCGGTGAGAGGGTGCATTGTCATCATGGAGCAGC
>Ga0123357_10014500_pt1 | contig 10291 bp, 4 predicted proteins | sample TergutEmb28metaG_FD_89873 | JGI IMG/M metagenome (GOLD analysis project Ga0123357, IMG submission 89873) | Embiratermes neotenicus P4 segment gut microbial communities from Petit-Saut dam, French Guiana - Emb289 P4 | ecosystem: Host-associated > Arthropoda: Insects > Digestive system > Gut ... | reverse complement strand
AGCCTTACGCACCGGCCGCCTTTACCCCCAGGAAATACTCCTGGTACTCATTTCTGTTAGAGGCTGAGTCGACCCCAGGGCCATAGTGCGATCAGAAGGATTTTATGTCAATGAAAAATCCACCGACACCAGCTGGGATCGAACCAGCGACCTTCCGAATTGTAGCACAGCACCTTAACCACTGTGCTACCGCCTACATACATATGTACATACATATATTCATCCAAACAGAAAGTATTCGGAGAATGGTAGAAGTTACATAATATGCAAGTTGATAGTTTGTGCTCAGACCCTAGTAGCAAGGACACGAGTTCATGAGAATGTAGCAAATGTATGTAAGGTTTCGGTTTGAAAAGCTCATTTGAACAGCATTAAAGGATTCAATCGATCAGTGAGTCAGTGTGATATTGCACCTAAGCTGTAACCAATTAACATGTGGCAAATAATGAGAAGAAACAAAACCTAAATCAGATGACGACGCAACATAATGTTTACAGTTCATATTACGGCTTTTAAAGCAGAATGGTAATTATATGTACCACCTACTGTAACAGTGAAAACCCTGCATTTTTCCCCGCCCAGTGTATTTATACCTTTCTTATGATCCTCGCAATAAAAACTATGTTCTAACAAACACTGATCAGTCTGTCTTCATACTGGAGACGCTATATGTTTGCTGTGAGGCGGGAAATTAATGTTTATATACTGTTCAGATGAACTTAGGCTTTGCGGCTGTGCCATGGCTCAGGCGGTTAGTCGCTGGCCTCCTACCGCGGGGGCCCAGTTTCAGTCCCAGGAGAGTCAATGTTATATTTGTGATGGTCACAGTGGCACTGAGATGGGCTTTATCCAAGTACTTCGGTTTTCCTCTGTCAGTATTATTTCACCAGTGCTCCATGCTCATCTTCATCTACATGTTTCTGTTATCAAATGAGCAAACGGTAGAAGTCGGGGAACCTTCCAAAAAGCAATGATATTTCGGAAGAAACCGGAGACCATTGAATAGAAAAGTACATTCACTTCAGGCTTCATAAAGTTAACTTGGACAACTACAGTAATATTACGTAACGTAACACTGTCGCTTTTGCTCAATTCTGTTTCATTACATCGAAACCGTAAGGCTTACAAAAGTTGTGTACCAAACATTAAATAACCATCTAATTTTTCTGTATGTCTTTGCTTGAAATATTTTTATATTACTCAGTAGAGTGGAGCAGAAACGGGGAAGAATAGTGTCCTTTATTGTTCTTCAATTTTAGCCGAAGTGTAGAATTGTCAACACACTTCGTAAAACTTTTCAGCACAACATTTTTACGGATATCCGGTCTCAAGCCTCGAATTGTTATAAGGGATTATGGAGGTTCCAGTTGGCCCAATTCTGCAACATTTTTTGCACCAAAACCTTGGCTTCAAGACACTTCCATGCCGCTTGTCATAAGGCTGTCAAACTGTGGTACGTGGGCCCCATTAGCCGTACGTTATCTTCATTTAAAGCACACGTCGCAAAGGAACTGATATCTTTCTGTTAAACACTACCGCACGATCTGCAGGTCACTTGTACGCACTCTCTTTTGGATTGCTGGATAATTTTTCAGTTGAGTTACTTATGTAGCGTCGAATAATCCGACAATTATAAGTGGTGATTGAGAATGACGTTAAACAATATGTAGTGGTCTATTTTAAGCACTGTACCAGACTACGTCCAGGGACAGTGGGAAAAACTACGTAAACCGTGTTGTGTGCGCCGATATATGCAACAGGGACCCCTCTAACACACATGTGATTATACCTGTTTCAACCATTTGGGCTACAGAAAACTTTCTCGCAATATTTCTTGCCCCTTTGAAAAAGTATTTATTATTATTATTATTATTATTATTATTATTATTATTTTAACTTTACTATTGCACATCTATGACATAGCTAGCTGTTACTGCATTTTTCTTGTCGAGTATCTCGGTGATGATGGCTGAAAGAGACCGAAACATGTAGAAGGACTACCACATGTCTGTATATTACTGTATCTAATTATAGTGCAATTGTTGGAATATATGCTGTCGCCTTCTTGCCCTTCTGTACTCATTGCTTAAAATTTTGGTGAAGAACGAGGCAACTCATATACTGCAGAACAGAGCAAGTTTACGAAGCGGTAGCGCTTGTGACCTGTTTAGCATGCGACCGGTTCAAATATAAGCCGGGATACCCACTACCATGAGGGCATCGTGGTTTTCCTCAGTTTTCTTTAGATAAATTCCGGGGTTGTACCCCCATTACAGCACCAGCAGTCCCATTCTAAATCGTTTCTAATTCAGTATTCGTCGTCATGCGTCCTACCATTCCAAACTATAGGGCATCGTTAAACAAACCACAAATAACCGACGAGGTAGGTGGATAATATTATGGTTTGATCAGTAAGGCTGGCGAGACGAACACTTCTGCAGCAGCTGAGCGACGGAATGACGTCACACGAACGCGGAAGAAAGACTCAACTGCCAGTGAGGGCCGCGAGCTGTGAGGGCGTGCGCCACCGTTCGCGCGTGTGTGTGGCAGCCATGTGACAACGCGTCCCTCTGTGTAGAACGAAGCTCATACACACGAAATATACTGCATTCACGTGACGATACGTCACTGAAAGCGCACTCCGTCTCGATTACGAAGACCAGTCGGTTGACACTGTTTAGGGAAAAATCGCGGTTTGTAGTGAGAAAACTACGAAGCTCATAAATGCACTGTCTGGTAGATATTTAGTTTTTCTTGTTACTGCAAGTAGTACATGCATTCACTACGATTAAAGCTACACAATTCGTGATGGTTTTGAGTAGGAATCCCGGGCGAAAAATTAAGTATTCGTGTTATGCCAGCCAACTATGGCTGTACTTCACGAAGCTTCTGTTACCCCTTAACGCGCAATAAACTGAACAAATTCCGAGCTGGAATTATTTTTTGTTTACGTTCTCACATCGATGGCAGTGAAAGTTACTGTCATCTGGAATGAAACGCTGTGTAATCTGGTTCCGTTGCGCAGGAACTTACTAACCCTGAAGATAGAGGTAGCAGGCGCCTCCGAAATCGCGGCACAATTCTACTTCACTACACAGTATCACATTCCAGTTATAATATTATTCCAATTTACTGTTTCTTATTTCATTCAGCCATACTCGCCCAGCTCCCTCAGTGACCTTTACTGACTGGTTAGAAAGGTTTAAGTCAACACGGATTACTTTTATTAAGAACTGATAAACTTATACCGTCTACCGTAACAAATTCTATTAGTCTCGTCAACACATGCGTCATGTTTCGGTCATTACTAACCATCCTCGGGAGCTGAGTACATGATATTTATAACTCCACATAACATGCATATATATATATATATATATATATATATATATATATATATATATAACACACAATTTGTGAGATCTCACAAATCGTACAAGTTATATTTGTTACATGCAAGACTTGAAATGTAGGTAATCATATATTCTGTTTTGTTTTTTTATCTTTTTGTTTATTTAAACGTTGTTAAATCGTTTTTAAAACCATTGTGTACCTCGAGTACTTCGTTACCAGATTGTGTTACGGACAATCGTAAAAGTTTTTAAAAAAAATATATGCTAATTTGGGTTTACTGTGTTGTTGTTGATTATTAAGAAGAATCCCCAGACAGCGAACGTATGTTCTACATGATTTGATTCTTTCTCAGTAATTTCGTTAAAATTCTCCACAACCGTTGCAAGCCCGGTTGTAATACGCGTAACAGATTTCGGCTACAGGCACTGCAACATGCGAAAAACCGTACAGTCTTCGTAGTCTACCCCGACAGATGGCAGGCAACACTGCAGCAGTTCCGGCATATGTTTGCCCTTGGGAGAAAACTAAGTGTGCTTAACGACATCTTGCGGCAAAATCTGTACACGTCTCCGTATATACCCATCTAGTAGTAACCGAAGCAAATCAGCGAGACACGAAAATCGCGCTGTTCTCTAGCTACCAAAACCATGTTTAATCTCATTTACGAAAGTAGCTGTTGTTGCTGCAAGAATCATGCCAAACACACATACACAAGGAAAATGCAAAGTGTTTAATGCCAATGTAACCAGTGTGCTTTAAAGGAGTAATGACTGGACAGTAACAGCCAGTTTAGACCCCTGTCACAGCACCGCAATCTTATTGTCCCGGAGTAAATGTTGACAGTGTCGCCTGCTTAACCCTTTAAACGCCCAGTTAAATCCCATCTTCCAAGTTGCTGGCATTATTAGGAGCTCACCATATTCTCCACGTTAGCAGGATAAGGGTTAATGAAGGTGATAAGTTTGTTGAAAGTATATTATTATGTACTAGTGAAACGATAGATGCTTTTGCAGTCGCAAAAAGCGCCTATTAGCTTCGTCATGCCTGTCCGTTCGTCTGTCCGCTTGTATCACGTCGGCTCCCACTGGACGAATTTTCGTTAAATTTCATTAAGATAAGTCGAAAAAACTCCGTTTGGTTAAAATCGGACAATAATATCTGTTACCTAAGTAAATTTTCTATTGTCGACAGCAACATATGTAGCTCAGTAATACAAAAGAGTCATTGCTGCGCGTGCTTGTCCATACCTAATATCCGTGCCTTGTTTCGTTGCAAAAGTGATCGAACAAAGTGCCTCGAAGGATGCATGACTAAAGGAGAGCAAAGATCCGGTCGCACGATAGTGTAATGTTACACGTATGTGGCCTGTCTTCTTTACATTTAAATTTATTACTTGAAATAAATACGCATCGCATCTTCTACCCTAAAAATACGGGCAGCGTGTTCAATTCGGATGAAATGCATCATAGCGGGGCCTGCAAGGGTGATCGACGGAGCACGCGGGATCGGTACCGTGACTGGGAAGAGCACACGTTTGTGCTGGGTTTGGCGCTGGAGTGGAGAGTGTGAAGGAACAAATATGCAAGGAAACTGGCGTGCCATGTGATTCCCACTGATGCTAGTGGTAAAACACAAGTAGGGAGGTTAAGGATGGAAGCGTACTAGGAAGAAATAGGCAATGAAATGAGTCAAAAACAGTATGAACAACGAGCCGACATCGATCTGTAAAATCTTCGTCGAAAGATACGTGAAACGGGTAGATACGGACAGCTGACACCGACCTCTGTCGGGCAATATACACAGACACAAGTGACACGTACCCACAGATCATACACGTACCTAGGACTGGTGGTGCCACTGTGATACATGTTCATGTTCTCTGTCACTGGGACTGGTCTCGCGTGCTCGGTCGTTCAACCGTCCTGGCCACGCTGTAGAAGAATTTTGCGAATTACTCGTTCGTTACTCAACGTACATTGTGCGATACTGACAGCACCGTAAAATATCTCACAATTATGCATTATGTCACGCACACCATTGGAGTGTGCATGGATTAAATGGAATAAGGAATAAGGGAACTGTAAACCTTGCGGTTCTATTTACGATGACACTGAAATTAATGTTATAAATTCCGAGTTTTGCGTGATTACAATTACGTATGTCAATACAAAGATTATTTGAATTAATAAAGAACCAATTATTGAAGATGTGGTTATGTACAAAATTACAGAAGTTATGATCTCAGTTGTCAGAATGGCCGAGCGGTCTAAGGCGCCAGACTCAAGGCTAAGCCTTGCCTGATAGCAGGCAGTGTAGAATTCTGGTCCTCTCTGAGGGCGTGGGTTCGAATCCCACTTCTGACACATTTTTTTATTCACGTATTTTCGTACTCGCAGGTCACAGGTACAGGTACCTGTGAACAATTTCACAAAATTTATTTAAAAAAAGACCAACAAATGCACTAGACTTTACGAATTTAATTTTATTACACAGTGACCACCGACATGTTTCGGCCACTCGTGTGGCTATCTTCAGGGTGGGAAGAACAAGAATACAAACATATTTTATGTGTCAAGACCACTCCAAACTTAAAAATCTTATAGTTTAATTAAAATTCCGGTTAAATAGCAAAATAGCGATGAGAATAACATATTAGAAGTTGAAAACTATTGTCTGGGGTATGGATTTGCGGAATGATGTACATAGAAGTTACATATGGTGGATTATGATCCGGATAGGTGAGTGATGATATAGTCTGCACAGTGAACTAACTGGCGCTCACCAATCCGGAACATAATCCACTTTTACTGTACCTTTTATGTACATCACTCCACAAAAACTTACTCCAGACAATGATTTTCAACTTGTATTTTATGCACATCGCTGTTCTACCATCTAACCGGAATTTTAACCATAACTATGTGATTTTTAACTGTGACATGTTGACATACAAATATATACGTATTCTTGTTCTTACCACGCCGAAGATTGCTACATGAGTGGCCCAAACATGTCGGTCATCACTATGTAAAAAATTACATTCAAAATGCATTTGATGGCCTTTAGTTTTTTATTTAGTTGAGGCATCCCCGTTGTATATGTAACAATGAAGTAAAAGAGCAAAGTAAGTCAAACACAACTAGTTTATTGGTTGGGTGGTAATGAAACGATTTGCCCTTTTACTGCATTTTATGCAACTAATTAATGCACGGAACATTTCATACGTTGCCAGCTTTCCCCGATGTAGTGCCGGCTACGTATCGTGTCCAGTTATGAAGCGTAAGTAACAGTTGTATGTCATAACAGTTGCAACATAATTACATGTTCAGTGTCGTATCTGATGCCTGGAGAGTAAACTACTTGCAGCAGAGTTCTTTATGACAGGTTTACACAGGCCAAGAAATTTCCCGCCTTTGCAGAACTGAAACTTTATTACGATGTTCATAAGAGCCGTCCGCTGGATCCTAATGTGGGGCCAAATAAATCCAGTCCACGATATCCGAACGTACCCACAGAAAACCTGTTTCTACCCCTTTAATCGTCCGTTGTTTGGGCTCGTTTGCAACTAAGAATTATCTTCTTGTGTTTGTCTGCCTAGCCTCACTTCCATGAAAATGGATACTGAGGAGTTTCGTTAATGTTTCTTGACACACTCCAGTTTCGGTCGAGATCGGACAAAAATTACTAAAATTGTACGTGAAGACCAGCACGTGTTTGTGCGCATATCTCTAGCATAACAAGGTCGTAGTGGAATCTGTTATCCCCTCGAAGATTTCTGCGTAAATCTTGTGGTTCTTGACACACTTATAGAGAGGTGAACGGACAGGTCAGTATTATTACGCTGTACGTTATTTCCCAGTTTATTGTTGTATTCGAAGAACCCGGAGCTGCCGATCATCTGATGGTCCAGACAGTCCAGCCCTCGGGGCTTAAAACCATCGGACAAATCGCTCTTTAGGGGCTGTAAATTTGTGCAGAGGAGGTGAGATGTTAGGGACCTTAAATCTGGGGGAACAGAGTGAGATGACGTCTGCTCCAGGTGATATGCGCTGCGCTGCTTCTGAGGACAATATATATATATATATATATATATATATATATATATATGAGTTATAGCGTTTCGTTTAATAGAAGGTAATTTGCGTAAGCATAATAGACAAAAAATTATAATTTTCACTCGACTTTAAACCGGTTCCAAACCACAGCTGATGTGGGTTGGTTTCTGCAGGTAGGGTTACAGCAGGACGCAACTCATGGTCACAGAGGATCCTGTTTCTACAGCCAGGTTCGGTTACATATATGCAATCGGTCCTCACCCACTATTATATTTCTGCAACACGAATCGCCAAAGGAAGGTTACCTCAATATGCTTCATTTGGCGCGTTCGCAGCAGAAGTTGCAATGTACGTCTATTAACTTCTCCATGTCTGTCTGCCAGCATGTCCAGTCTGGAGAACAGCTCGATGGATATGTTCGTGAAATTTGTTGATAATTTGTCGATGTGTTGCAATTTGCATTACAACAGGAGACTCTTCACTTAACGCAGTAGCAAGGACGTCGTTCGCACGCTCAAGTCACAAATTTGGTACGCATTTAACAAACACTACTGTACTCGTACTGTACATCTGAAATTACTCTGCATGAATACCCATACACATCTCCAGCTTAAAGTAAAAAATATTTGCCACAGAAGAAACTAATCTGAACAAAAGAATACGCATTAGACACATAGATCAGACAAAGAAAGGGATCGAGCCAAAATGATTATATTCTGATTGGGAAACTCCACAACTTTAATCTTCGAAGACAGAAAATGACTTTAGGGACACCTTGCCTTTCATTATATGTGCTACGTAATTGACAGCGGTTCGACAGAAAAAAAAAAAGTGGCAATACCAAAACTAACATTCAGTTTACTAAGCCTTCTACCCAATGGGATTCTGAAGCATTTTCCCCCAGGAATTAAGACGTCGGAGTGCGACGTTAACTGCATCGCTATCAAATCCCTTTCGTGACTACTTGGGGTGTTATTCAGATAGCATTTAGGCTATATAAACCGTGCACCAGGCGCGTGGAATTTGATATGGGGAAAGACTGTGAGCACGAATTAAATAGTTTTCTGTGAACAAAACTATATGCTTAAACGTAACAAAACCGCAACGGCATAAAAATAAAATTTTGCGTTTTCGAGACAAACCGAAACTAATGTAACAGACCTGTTGCTATGACAGAAGGATGGAGAAACTGCATAATGAGGAACTTCATGATTGTTATTACTTACCAGGTATTATTAGAGAGATAAATGTTAGAAAGATGAAACTAGTGAGAAATGAGAGCAGGTGTTGGGGGTATGAGAAATGAGAGCAGTTATTTTCAAGCGGCAAACCTAAGAAGAAGAGGCCACTCGGAAATTCCACGCGTACGTGAGAGCATAATTTTGAAATGGATTTTTAAGAGATAGGGTTGAATTGTGTGGACTTAATCAGCCGCCCAGGTTAAAGACCAGTGCTCGTATGCACCATGCAATGATTCTTCGGGTTCCATAATAGGTGCAACATTTCTGAACTACTTTACCTACAACCAGGTCTTCGCCTTCTCGTTTCTTATTAATGTACGACACAAGACAATATTTCACAAGTTAACTTAAACCAGTCTAAAGTGGTGTAATACCTTCTTGATTTTGTTGTGTGGAAATGAGGCTGGAAAGTTACACCAACACGCATCTGGCTTCATGTAACTAGTGGGGCTTCAAACGACCCTTCAGCACTGTCAAAAAGCTGTGAATCCCTTTCGTACAGTAAGTTTAAAAGAAGGTACTATTACTGACACAATACAATAATATAGCTCTGTTACCTGGGACAACTTCGTGAATAATAACTACATCACTTCATATTGCTATTTATGGATATAACGAAACAATTAATCACATTCACCATCAAATTCACACAATATGATTACAAAATGTGCACAAGTGTTAGATAACTCTTACACGTTTCGACGCCGAGGCGCCATCCTCAGAAAGTCTGAAACACAAGAGAGTACAAGCACCAGTGCATCAATCTGGGAAGTACATACAATGCCAAGTATTAAGTACTTAAAAAGATTTAAATTATAATGTATTTGTCCTTCTATTCGTTTGTATTGGAGAATCCCTGAGGATGGCGCCTCGGCGCCGAAACATGTAGGGGTTATTTCAAAATTACATACAGTTTGTAATCCTATTATATGCATTTGATGACGAATGTGATTAACTGTTAAGAATAATTCACGGTATCAATAACATTAAATAACAACAATTTTGTGGTTGCATCACTTACAGTCTTTCAACAACATGTTTAAAAATTTTCAAAATATAAGGACCCACTAACATATAAAATTTAGAATCCCGCTTCAAATGTCGTTAATTTACTTCCATCCGAGAAGTTCATAAGACTTCCACATTAGTATTGCTGAAGGTTAGGAATTAAAAATACAATTATCTGAAGCATTTAATGGCACGGTCTTCATATCGAGCTGCATTATAATAGACTTTCCTTAATAAATGGACACACAATGAGACTCGTAATGTACCCTTAGATATAGACATATACCTGTGTAATTGTACACTGAAACAATATTATCACCAAATACATGTGTGTTACGTAGGTTTAAAGTGCGGCCACATAAAAAGACAAATTATTTGTTTCTGGAAAATTTCGAAGACAATTTGTGTCACAAGATCGCGGACTGTTGTAAGACTGGACTTGATTTTAATTAAACAAAGACAGCAAAATAACCCAACGAGCCCCTGTGTCCACACTTTGTCAAATAACCCAACGAGCCCCTGTGTCCACACTTTGTCAAATAACCTAACGAGCCCCTGTGTCCACACTTTGTCAAATAACCTAACGAGCCCCTGTGTCCACACTTTGTCAAATAACCTAACGAGCCCCTGTGT
>Ga0123357_10014498_pt1 | contig 10291 bp, 9 predicted proteins | sample TergutEmb28metaG_FD_89873 | JGI IMG/M metagenome (GOLD analysis project Ga0123357, IMG submission 89873) | Embiratermes neotenicus P4 segment gut microbial communities from Petit-Saut dam, French Guiana - Emb289 P4 | ecosystem: Host-associated > Arthropoda: Insects > Digestive system > Gut ... | reverse complement strand
GCTAGTGTTGAAGACTAAACCTTGAAAGATGTTGCTGGATGGATTCTTTTTAGAGTTGTACTCTTCAGGCTAAACTTTCTTCGGAATTCAGTGCAGGCAACTAGTAGAAAGGATGGAGATATCGACTAGAATTTATGGTAGAATTTTTGGGTTTTAGAATGCGATTATGTTTAGTTTGTTTATAGGTACCATCTTTTGGAGGAAACTTCTGCTTCTGTCTTCCTACCTTGAACATGGAAGTAGCAGATTCCCCTGAAACAGTATGGTTCACATCCCAGACCACTATGTGCTGAATAGTCACTGCTATCAGAACATCAGCTCTTGCGTATTTTGCAGGGTATTTTTTTTTTATCACTTTGATGGGAACTAAAGACATGGCCAGGATAGTACATGAACCTCAATTCTGAGGTGATATGAACTGCAGAATACAGATGACATTAACATGTAACCTAAGGTATGATGTGAATGATTGTGTGTACCTGATTTCTTTAAATCCCTATATTCATAATGCTTTTCTCCACCCCCCTGAAGGATGAAGACAAAAACCTAACAGCTGAAGAACTGAATCGTAAAATGGAGCGCCTCATGCGACAGAGTGAGAACTCTCTTCAGGCTCTCAGCACATCAGCTCAGCAGCTCCGAGCCATTAGCTTTGGTCAAGATCGATACTGGCGACGCTTTTGGACATTGCCATGTGCAGGAGGAGTTTTTGTTGAAGCGATGGAGTCAGCAGAACCTGATGTCTACAGTGACTGTGAAGAGAACAATGGGCAAGTGACTCTGAAGCAGCCATTTTCAGAAGGGACCAAACAAGAGAAGGAGGTATGTGGGTGAAAGTGTTTGTGCTTTTATGGATAACATGCTATAATATGACAATTAACATAGAGTGACTTTCAGTGGGGGCTGCTCCTAGTGTTGTTGGGGATGGGTGCTTTCAACACATGTTTATGAAATGGCCAGAATTGTTTTGGCCATTTTGATTCTGACTAAGTTTGGTATCAGAAGCCTGTTGTTTTCTTGCTGTGTGGTGTGGAGACAGAACTAGAAACCACATCAAGTAGCATAACAGATATACATTGCAGGTTGTAACTTTGATAGTGTCCCTGGATGTAAGAAAGTATGTGCTGCTGTTGCCAAGGCAAAACTGCCAAGACTTAGTCCTTTTTGTCCGCGTTGGAACATGATATGGGTGTTCAGTCACGCGCGCATGTGTGTAAGAGGGAGGGGGGGGGGGAGGAATAGGTATTATGTTGAACAAAGAGTGTTCCTTTACAATACTTTTACAACTTATATGTCATGGAAAAACGTGACCACAAGTTGTGTAAAAGTACTGGTTCAACAGCATCATGTAAAATAAGTGTATACTGCATACTGGAAAAATATAAAATGACAGGTTTAGTGCTGGACACAAGAAGGTATGAAAATGTTACATTCTGACTGAAAAGACATGCAGGTGGCTTTAAGTATCTGTAGCTGTGAATTTAATAACCAATAAATAATGTTGTTTTCTGTGATGGGTATGGTTTACATCCAGTGGGACTGTGGACAGCCATAAGAAATTCGTGTTCCAAAAGTCTCCATCACTGAAAATTAGAGTTTATATGAACAATCCACATTCCTTGCAAGAACTGAAAGATGCTCTTCCAAGAGAAATTGCTAATATCCCAAGACAAGTGCTCCATCCTATGTTGAGAAATTTTCAGAAGGTGCTGGGCATGCTTAAAAGCTGGAGGTTGGTACTTTTCAATGCAATATGGTATGCTGAGCTGCAAGGGGAACAGCAGATGTGGAATTTTGTGTGAAAACCCCATCTTTGATAGCTGTTGTTCTCAGGGACACAAAGATACACTGTATTCCTTGAAAATTACAAACGAGTCTTACACCTTCTGTATAATGAAATTAAAGCTTAATTCAGAATGCAGTATAATTTTGTGGTTTACAATGTGCTGTGATTCACTGATTGTCGAAAATACTATATAGTGTGTGTTTTCCATTATGTGCATGCCTTTTTCATGTGTATGTTTCAGTTTTATACAAGAGCACAGTATATGTTGCCTGAATATCGAAGTTGTCACGCAATGATACAAAACATGTAGGCTGCATTGAGTGCACTGTGGCTAGGTCACTGTGCTTGCATCTTTTATGCAAAGAAGTAGTTGGGTGTGATATATGCTGACACATAGATAATGGTATGCCCCTCAGAATTTGCGAAGAATTACTGCAGGGAACCTGAATATTTGCATGTGATACATTTACTGATGCAGATACATTTGGAATATTGTTGTTGTGTGTGCTGTAACTCAAAATATTACAAGCAGTCACATTTGTTTCTGAATTACTACGTACTTTTCATTTTTTATGGGCAGACAACAATGTCGCATGTTTCTTGACAGTAGATCAAGTCTGCTGATCTGAGTTTGCTGCAGCTCTTGATCTTTCACACAGCATCTTACATGGTAGTCATATGAGGTCTGTATCAGCTGCTCCTGAAATTTTCATTATAATTCTCCCAAAAGACACATGGATGATGAAAGTTGACAGTGACCTCATCAATGAAGTGTAGGTAGGACCCTTTTGACCCATTTGCAGGTCTGTCTGCTTTCACCATAATTGGTGTACATCTGGTCTTAGTTTTGTCCACTTAACCTGCATGGGTACTATAGTCATGTATTGGCAGAGTTATCTCTGAAGTCTCCCTGTGCCGGTAAAGCATGAAGGTTGGTCAGGACATAAATATGTCATTTTTCCTTCCAACAGATTACTTCATACCTGGGACACTAGATTACCTTTGTTCATCTTTAGGACCTTTTTTCTCAAAACAGGTTGGCAGATTCTTTCTGTACTGGCAGACTGTACATTATAAATTTATTGTACTTGTATAGACATCATTAAGTAGTGCGGGTAAGGATAGATAGTTGTCTGTCTACAATGTACAGCCCAGTCTATCCGAATTTTGGACAAGCTGCAGTAGTGTGCGGGGGGTAGATGTGATGTCAGTGGCTATAAATCCTTGCTGCTGTAATCAAATATCATGCGTGCAACAGTAAAGAAATTATTCTTGCAGCAAGATATCTCTTGAAACAAAGATGCTGTCTCTTCCTCTTTTTTTTTATCTCATTCAAACCATTAGGACTATGGTAGATTATATTTAATTGCTCTGGTTTGTTGAGGGTAGAACATGGGATAATTACTCAGGTAATATAATGGACTCTGTGGCTTTCAGAGGTGTGATTCTTGGGACATCAAAGGTAAAACAATTGACTGCAGGTGGTAAGATACATATGTGCAGAATGAAAATACTGTTGCAGCACATTTAACCTACATGCCAACACAAGTAATCCAGAAATTAGCTACCCAGATAGAACAGAATAGAAACTTATTTACACTTAATGTAGAAAACCAACAAATGCACACATATAAAATATGCTTTATCGCATATTAAAACTGACCTACTTGTTTTGGTTGCTTTTGCGACTGTAATTGGGTTGCTTGACAGGATTACTGGTAAAATGTAACACTCATCCAAATTGCATAAGTAAAACCACTTAATGTTACAGTGAATATCTTTAAGCTGTCCCTATGGTTATAAAATTTTGGATTATATTGTAAAACAGTTAAAATTTATGTTTTTGTTAGAAACATAAATTTTATCTGTTTTTGTAACATGGAGCATTTAAATAATAGAAACTACTTTTAGTTGCTGTATATAGCACTGATCTGGAAGAATGCTGGATGATTGTACCATTGTAGGTTGTGTTGCCTGTCATAGTACAGTCTTTCCTTTGCAGACAGTTTGGGATGCATGTACTAAAGTCTGAAGATTTGCTGTCCCATGGCATGATAATAGGAACTGTGAGTTTGGATCAGTAATACTGTTTGCTGAGCTGCATGTTGGTATACAAAGTGTAACTTAGAACTGCCATTCAGTTTGTAGCTCTCTGGTGTTTTTAGAGTTATAGTGCCTGAACACTGTGCTCTCTACAGGCATGATGGCTAGGATTTGATTCCTTAAGGAGGACTGAATCATGCCACCACATCCTGAGTTGGGTGAACCAAGTCTGCTGTCTTATTGGTACAAGGTTTCTCTCCCTGCAGATAAATTGATGAGGCCATGACGACCTGTCTTGCACATAATGTGGGAATGCATGAAATCTTACTTTCACTGGCTATATACACCTTCATAGCATAGTACTTAGGTATAATTACATATTCATATACTGTACATGAACACTTACTGTATTGATGCACACTTAATCTTGGTTCTTATATTTGTGCGTACTTGTGCTTGTAAGAATACAGTTGTGCTGTCAGTTTATTTTACAATTCTGCTTGTCAGGTGTGATTGTTTGATGATATCCTAGCACATTTAAGGTTTTTAGAGTGTCAGAAATTTTACAGATTCTCGACTATGAAGTGATTCTGTATTGATATTTCTTGTATGTTCTTAATTGCAGGAGAAAGAAGATAAGGAAATAACTAACAAAAGTGAATCAATACAAGAGCCTGCAGATGAAGAACAAAAGATGAACTGTGAGGAGAGGCTTAAACACAGCGTGGAGTTGTGTGTCAAGGAAACCGAAGATGAAGAGTTGGAAATGGATGTTGAGGAACTGGATGGTGCTCAAAAAGAGGATGTGAAAATTGCAGGTGACAGTGAGGAGTGTGGGGGTGTAAAGAATGAACACAGGAAGAAACGAACACGAGAGAAAGAGGATTGTATGGATAGGGGAGTGGGAACAGATGAATTGTCTTCCTGGGAAAGAAATGAGGAAAGGGCAAGGTTAGTAGGGGCAGAGAAGATCGAGAGGATAGAGGAATTTGCAGGGGAGCATAAAATGGAAGTAGATTCAGATAAATTACAGGGTGAAGGTGAACAGGTTGTGAATGAAGGGAATGGAAAGGAGGAAGTACTGGTCGCTGTTGAAAATGAGGCAGAAGATATTACAGCAGGTGAACCTAAGTGCAATGCAAAAGGGCAGAGTGAAGAAACTTGTGATGTGGTTATACGTAGAGAAGGAGAAAAGACAGGTGTAAACAAATTAGGAATGGAAGTAGGGGAAGTTTCCAGTTATGCCAAGAGACCATTGGTGACAGAAGAAAGTGCTGTTAAGTGTGAAGAGAACATTATTACTGAAATCACTGATGGCAAGATAAAGATAGAGGGTGATGTGATCTGTGTCCCCAGTGGTTTAACTGTGACAAAAGCAGATATCAAGGATGCTACCAGTACTTCATATATCAAAAATGAGGTTAAGGATGATGGTTTGAGTGCTGTGAAGGTAGAAATTAAGAGTGACTTGTTTAGTACTGAACTTAATGCTATTAAAAAAGAAGATAAAAGTATTGGCACAACGTGTATTGACAGTAAGGACAAGAGTTTGGTGTTTGGTAGTAAAACTCAATTGGAAGATGGTGAAGACAGAATTCCAGCAACTTTTCTAGTCCATAGACCGATCCAGTTTGAACGGTTAGGAGAGTGTATGGAGAAGGCAAATGCAGAAATAGGACCTGTTATAGTTCCAAATGGTGATAAGTTCAATGCTCTCAATCATTTGTACAATTTGAATTCTTCTACTGTGTTCAGTAATGGAAAGGAATTGAATGGAACTTTTCTGCTCAGTGGTACAACCGGGATATTGACTGGTGAAAGAAACTGGTTTAGTGTGTTACCAAGGGATGCTTGTGACTCTACATCGGTAACAAATGGTACCTGCCCTACAAGGTAAGCTTTAATATTTGCTGTAAAATGGTGCTTCCTATCACACTATTAATTATTTCCTTATGCAAATCTGAGTGTAGTGTGCATTAGGGTTTTTTTTGTGGGGGTGTGGGGTGTGATAGAATGTTCATATGTTCATGTCTTATATGTCTTGTTCAGAGTAATACTGTGTATGGTGTTTATGGTGTCCAAATGAATGTTCCTCAAGTCATTAACAGCTTAATGCTCACATAAAGTTTTTTTTTCTAATGAGAGTATCATTTTTGGGTGCATTAACAAAATTGCTTTCTGTCTGTCTGTGTCTGTCTGACTGACTGACTATCCATCTGTCCACATAGAACAACTGAGCTCGCAGTGGACTGGTTTTAATGAAATTTGATATTTGAGTGTGTATTGGCTAACAAAACTTGAACATGACATCCTCCTGATATGAACCATCGTAACAACCTATAACACTACTACTTAATAATCTTATGGACCAGTTCTACACTACTACAATTGAATTTTATAATGCCTACAAACATTTTATGCACCAGTTTTGATGTAGTAAATAATCTGTTTTTATAGATGCTTTATTAGTGTTCACTCATTCTCTGACGGTGATCAAGATAGTTTGAAACATGTCGAGTTTATGACAAATTGTATATAAAAATATGAGTTTAACAACAGTGCATTTGTTGGTTTTATTGTGTGAATTATAGAGAAAATAAGAACACACATTTTACATTCAATAACTTTTTCCCAATGTTGTGCCGTCTGTGAGATAATGTGTAAAAATGTGAAAGAGCTGGACAGGCCACAGTTAACAGTATAACATGGTGCTTGCATTGCATAACTAAGGCAATAGATACACACTCGGAGTATGTAATACTTATTGCTTTTCCACAGCAAGAGTGATTTTGCAAATGCGCCTCAATGTTACATTGTACGTACTTTGCCTGTTCAAATATCAGTTAAAACTCCAGGGTTGTTTGTAAGATTACTAAAAGAAGAAGGCAAGAAAGAAAGAAATGGCAAGTGATGTTTCTGTTAGAGAAAGTGAAGGCACAGCATAAGTTGGACAGGAGAATGAGCATTGCTGTTGTTGGATGTCATTATGATAAAAATAAATTGGCAGGTCATTTCATGAATAAAGAAAAGATTAGGAAAAGCATTAAGACCACAGCTTCAGTGATCTTTCCTCAAAAGATTGGCAGGCCCTTGTCTGTAAGATAGACACAAATGGTTGTCTGTCAGTGGTATTATGGCGAGTGAGTAAGGCCACGTCACTGATGGCTGTTTTAAAAAGTACCTGAATTCAAAGACTGGCTATCATAGTACTCCTTAATAATGTCCCAGGGAATCCACAGGATCTTGGACTCACCCATTGGAATATCCATATTGAGTGTCTGTCGAATGCTGCCACCTTACTCCTGCAGTGGCTTAATATGACAACATTCAAGAGCTGTCACATAAGCTGCACCTTTCACACTATCAGAGTTTGAGGTGCAGGAGAATATTATTAGTGTCAGTGTATGCTTGAAGCCATACAGCATAGTTGAGTGCATATGAACTGTCAAAAGAACCTATGGATGAGCTGAAGTCCGCAACTGTGAATGGCTGCTGGAGAAGCTTTGGACTGAAGCTATTAATGACATCTGGAATTTTTTTGAACTAGCAGGACAAAACAAGAAATGTACTTTTTTTTTAACCTCTGAAGTTCCTGGATGAGGATTCCCAGAGTTGGAAGGGGCTGATATCCAGAAAGTTCTGGACATACATTCCACTGATTTAACTGAGGAGGAATCTGAAGATGTGACAGTGCTGAGTGAACAAGGAGATGAAGATTCTGACGCTGCTGTGGAGATGCCTCAGCTGACTACCAGAACTCTGAAGAAAGGCCTTCACATGGCAGATGACTTCACCATTTCTATGAGGTTGACTGTAGGAATGCCAGCATTCTCCAATAAACACCAACACAAATGTCTTTGTGTTTATTAATCATTGTGCAAGTCATTTTTTTAATGAGTTTTGGTTTCCATAACTTTTTTTTTCCTATAATGTATTAATGCATTGTGGTATCACCATTTACATGGTTTTGCACAACTAAATACCACAACCAACAGCAAGATTGTGCTCTGATATGTAACATGTATAGAAACATTGTGAACCTTTAAATGACCTACATTTGCATATGTGAACATACATAAAAAAACACATTTAGAAAATAATTTTATGTGTTTAGGCAACATGGAAGTTTACTGCATTTTTAGGACATGCTGCATAACATCTAGTTTATTTTCCACAGAATGCTGTTTACTTCATAATTTCATCTCTTTCTGTTTATATAATACTTTTTCATAAACCATGCACTACAATATAAATACCAACCCAGTTGTTTAGAAGTTAAACAAGCATCTGAAGTGGAATTTCCGCTAATGGCAATCTGATGTTAGCTACACTCTAAGATCATTTTATATTATTGTGCTATTTCTCATTGACACTATATAAACTCTGCATTTGACGCAACTTCACTACATAAACCAAGAGACACAAGCATCTGAAATAAGATAGTATTGGGGTTAGATGTAAAGATATTCCTACTATTGAACAGGTGTGTGGAAAATGGCACAGAGCTGCGCATTCCAGTGTTCCCTCCTCCATCAAGACTGTCCTCACCTTCACCAGGGGGCAGCCAGTGTGAGTCACCAGCACCACTTATCCTTACACCAGAGGAAATGGTACAGCTTGAGCAGCTGAAGAGGACGGGACCTATGGAGCCTGCAGAGGCCAAACCTGTTCCATGTGGTAAGCATTGCAGTAGATAAAACATATGTGACAATTATGAATGTTGCTGAACAATACTGGTTCCCTTCAAAATAATGGTACCGTACAAATATACTAATGCAAATATATAATGCACTTCTATCCAAAAAAAATGTCACATTGAAGGCTCCAGATGCATTTTATAGGAGTATCCCTACTTTGGTGAATCAGCTTCCATTGAGATAGAATGCTTTGACCATTGTAGATGTATATCCAGCTGAGTGGACCAGATTGGTTATGCACTTGGTCAGAGGACTAATATTCTCATAGAAGGGTGTGTAATTAATTTATGTCACTGGTTGTCATGCCTTCATTTTATATAATGCTCAGGTGTCACAGAAAAGAGACCAGCTGGGAGCATCTGCCATTTTTGCAGGACCAGCACACAACATTCTTTCCCCACCAGAGATATCCTTGTTGTATGTGATGGAATTAACAACTAATGTGGTATTTGTAGCAAACAGTTTACAACAGGAGAATTTGCAGCTCTGAATTGTTGTTGGTAACTCTAATTAGTACTGCATATTTACAAAATTACTGCAGTGCAAGAGCTGCCAGGTCATAGAGATTGAATGAAGACTATTTTACCATATACACTGTATGATGACATTGTGTAATATGAGGGTTAAAGGTAGATACATTGTTGTTTCACTTTGTTTGTCTGAAAGTTTATATTTGCACACCTTCAGGAGTGTGTGGTATGTGGATAAATGTTGTGTTGGTGACAACTGGTAGCAGTGGTGGTGGTGATCGTAGCAGTAGTAGTTACAGTTACTTTGCAGTAGTACTAATAATACATAATTTATTCTTGTATTTATGAGAGTGGCAGAAGGTAAGATGAACAGAAGCAGTGGCAGAGGATGAAGAAACTAATACAGTACATAGCATTGTGATAAATAGTGTGTGAAATAAAAGTAAATTCAAAATGTGATTGTGTGGATTTCCACACAATCATAGTAGAAGTGTCTGCAGTGAAATATGAGTCTAATGATGCTACAGGCATAATGAAATCATGTTTGCTTGTGCACTGAAACTAGTTAAAAATTTCATAATGATAGTCATGTTCATGTTAAAAAGGCAAAATTATTATTTTGCTTCCTAAAAAGTTATTAATTTTTTTTGGTATGGCCCATTTTAATAATAATTTCTTGTTAAATTCCTGGAGAATTTCTGTACCCTCCTGTGCTTGTTTGTTCTGGAACATCTTTTTTGGTCGTTACAAGGCACTGAAGACTTTGTACCATGTTGGTTGCTTCTGTAACAGTAGTGACAGATTTATCATTACCATTAACTTGTTCCTTGTCCTCTGGTTTTATGTCATTGCCACCATCCCTGTTTACTTCTGTTAAGATTCATGACACAGTTTCATCCCTTGTGGATGCTTTAGCAAGAATGGCATTGTTATCTGCAGGAATAAACTGTGAAGAAAGTGATAATAATGATGAAGAGCCAGATGAACTGCAGTTTCCCACATTTGGTGAGGCACTCTCAGTCCTTTAAGTTGTCAGGTAATACTTATAAACTGCAGGTTCCCATATTTGGTGAGGCACTCTCATACCTTGAAGTTGTCAGGTGATACTTATGAACTGCAGGGGCACACATTTGGTGAGGCACTGTCAGACTCTGAAGTTGTCAGGTGACACTTTTTCTCCTTTAACTTTTAGCGTACTATTGTGTACTTTTGGACGAGTGACTAGTATATTTGAAGTCTTCCAATGGGTCCTTTTGGGCGAGGTAAAAGTGTCAACACTGAAGGTCCACTATGTG
>Ga0123357_10014497_pt1 | contig 10291 bp, 8 predicted proteins | sample TergutEmb28metaG_FD_89873 | JGI IMG/M metagenome (GOLD analysis project Ga0123357, IMG submission 89873) | Embiratermes neotenicus P4 segment gut microbial communities from Petit-Saut dam, French Guiana - Emb289 P4 | ecosystem: Host-associated > Arthropoda: Insects > Digestive system > Gut ... | reverse complement strand
ATAATAATAATAATAATAATAATAATAATCCCAAAAATAAGATCATACAGGTTATGTGTGAAAATCTGAATGCTTACTTCTCTTTATTGCCATCACTTGATATCTTTTTATTAGGATTCTGATCAGACCATTCCTTTGATGCCTGTCTCTTGGTAGAAACTTTAGGTCCTGGAATGTCTTCGTCACTGCTTCCGTCACTTAAATAAGCACCCAACAAGGCCAACGAGCCTTTTGAGCAATCCGCCATTTTCTTACTTATGTACCAACCTATCGCATGAATATTGTTCACTTTGGCAAGTTGCAGGGAAAGTAATTTAAAAAATATAAGTTTCATAATGGTTAAGAAGCTAATGAGCATTACTTACAAGCATTTTATTATTAATACCGTTTACTTTACAAAAAAACAATGTTTCGTTTAAGCGGGGCATGGAATCCTGAGATTTAGTGGTGCAAACACTACTTGGGTGTTTGTGACATTGTTTTTGTACTACCAATTCACTAGCATTTGTTAAAGCATATTGCACTGTTCTCAGCAGTTATCTCTAATCCATGGCGGCGATCGAGATGATCTGTGGTAGGTATGATCTGTGGTGCTAGCAGAGGTGGATCAAAAGGGTAAAATGGAGAAGTGTGTGTTGGTGGAATGTTGTGTGCTCATTATGTAGGCTGTCAGCCCAAACCATTACTGAACCATGAAACCAACAAATTTGTAATGGAGTGCGTTTCTCCTGCAAAGTAAGGTCCTTTGTACATCATGGAGATGTTATAACGTTAATATATGTTGTATAAGTAATTCATGTCATTCATTACAAGCACTGAAAATAGACGGTAACCAAATGGTCGATCATGTGCCGTTGATTTATTTTCTTTGTTATTTTACTTTCAGACCGTCACATCATATTCATCATTCGAGAATATTTTTCAGCGTATTCCTACATAACCAAAGATAATTAGGCGTCTCCTACTAGTCCTAATTAATAACTTTTCGTGCATTTAATTACTGTTGGCAATTTATTAGGGACTCAATTCAGTTCTGAAACCAGAATGTTCAAATAGAGTTCCCGTATTCCAAAGTATGAAAGCTTTAGTTGCCAGTATGTTCTGAAGTTCTGAATACACAATGTATTCATTGTAAAGAATTGCATGAAATCAGTATGAAGTGAAATACAATATTAGAATAGTTCACATCTCTAGTCAAGTAATGTGCCACAGAAGCTGTAACAACCCACCTACAAGGCCAAAGACATACTTCATTTTAAATAAATTATGTAAATCTTGATCATGCATTGCAATGCCTGGCCCTAAGTATGAAAAAGAAACATAGAATATTGAAATTCATAACAAATATGAAAGATTTTATGATAAATATATGAAAGTTATTTATACATAGCGTTTATTAGGTTTGTTCACATGTTTTATATGGGGTAATCAAGATAGAAAGTATTCACACTTATTTCTTTGTCATATGAGCCAAAGATCTTGCCATATTTAGAACATGTAAGTTCTTGTAGCTAGTAACTTTTGTTATTGACCAAAGCCATAGTAGGATAGGTCCCAAGAGGGTTAGACTTTTTTTTTAGGATCAAGATGTTAGTAGTTTTTGAAGTGAAAAAATGACCAGTGCATCAAGCATAAAGGAAAAACGCCACCGGTGTGAAACATGTAGCAAGGCATTTGGTACAAGTGCTGATCTTACAAAGCATAGACGTGTGCACACTGGTGAGAGACCATACTCATGTGGAGACTGCGGTGCAGCATTCAGTCAGGCAGGGGGTCTCCGCACACACATCCTGAGTCGCCATAACAGTGATGGTCCAACTTTCCATTGTCACCATTGTGGCAAGACATTTCCTGTGAAGGAGCGCCTGAGACTACATCTGCGCACGCATACGGGTGAACGTCCTTATTCTTGTGGCCTTTGCAATAAGACCTTTGCTCGTGTTGGTCAGCTTGCCCAGCATTCACAAACACACTCTGGAGCTCGTCCTTATCGTTGTGATCAATGTCCAGCTGCTTATTCTTGTGCAACCAATCTTAAAACTCATCTCAAACGTCATTTGGGGCAACGAGATCATGTGTGCCATGAGTGTGGGAAAACCTTTGCACGCCGTGATGGCTTACAAAAGCACCTTTCTTGTCTACATGGCAATTTAAGGTCTTTCCATTGTCCAGTATGTCGCAAGGATCTGAAAGGGCACCTTCTGCAACACCTGCGAACACATTTGCACGAGAAGCCTCATGCGTGTTCAAATTGTAAGGCCAGGTTTGCTCAACGATCTCAATTGACTGTACATCAACGTACACACTCAGGTGACAAGCCGTACAGGTGCCCTGTGTGTCGCCAGGCATTCTCCCACTCCACAGCCCTAAAGCTGCACCTGCGACTTCACACAGGTGAAAAGCCATTCCGCTGCCCTCTTTGTCCCTCCACTGGATTTGTCCAACTGCCACACTTGAAGAAACACATGCGCTGCATTCACAAGACTGACAAGCCCTACCTTTGTCTTGGCTGTCGCAGTTTCTTCAAGACCAAGAATGAACTTGACAGCCATAAGCAGAATTCGCCAAAGTGTCTAGAAGCCCGCTCCTCCAGCGCAAAAACAGAGTCTGCCTCCAAGGCTGCAGATGCCTCAGCTGTTGATCCTGTCATGCCTGTTAATCGAATGCGTGTACTTTTAGCTGTATTGCTAAAAAAAATATCTACTCCAGCACGTCTCGATGCATTGGGATTTGGTAGACGATTGATTGATGATGTTCTTCGTGAATCTATAGAGAGCTCAGGTCGTAAGGCTTGTCTGGATCTTGCAGATGAAGGTGAGTGTTTACGTAAGAATGTCGAAATCCTTCTAAATTGGACAATACCCAAACAGTATATGGAGAGGTTTCGACGGGAAAGTCGTTCAACGGAAGAGTTACTGGAGGAGCTGACATCGTGACGCATCTTATTTCATGTTCACGAATATTGCCTTTACTTGATCTTTAGCCTTGGTTACTAGTAATAGTAAGGTAACTGCCAAAATATGCCACTGTGAAATAATAACGATCAGTGGTTCTGCACAGAACTTTTTCTATACCACCATTAAATATGTTGCCTCATCTCTGTAAGTTCATGAATTCCTTTTCTTGCACACATGTCAGATCTGTATAATACTTTCTTTTTAAGTGTACACTGATTTGTGTAGGTAACTACTAGTGTAGGGCTAGTGGACATGGGAGAGTGCCTGCAGTTGACTTGGAAATCAATGTTGACTGATATGTAACCAGACAGGAATTTTAGTATTGTCGGATTGTAATGGCAGCAGCATTGTTTACAGAACATCCAGAGTTTAAATAATACTTAGTTAATGTTTATTGCTGTAAACAAACAATACCATATGAAGAAATAGATTATTTGTTTTGCTGAGTATGTTTGCATTGAATGTCAAAATACAATCTGTATATTTTCATATTTACATATTAGAAAGTATACTTTTCATTTCATATTTAGTCAGAATTAAGAGTAAATGGATGGCTTAACTTCTATACTGATTACCAAATGATTAAGATTGCAGTGTGCAGGTATGTGACACCGTGTCTGACACCAAGTGATTAACATTTCAAGGATGGTCACTACTTCCACATCAAAAGCATGAAACAGTTTTGAAATTTAAGGTTCTCACAGGAGAGTTGCCCAGAACTCAGTTCTTCGGGAATGTGATACTGTGTCACTGGGTGAGTTCTTTCTGACATTTTGAACTTCAAGGATCAAGCAGTCCAGGGATAGATATTGACCTTTGAAGATGAAGGCACTATAATCTTTCTAAATATCAGAAACTGCTGGCCCAGCAACAGAGCATCATTTGGGGATGTGATGTCATGTAGTTTGCTAAATGGGTACTGATAACTTCAATGAAACTGTTTCTCCCATCTTCAGCCAAGAAGAAGGAGCAGGTAGTAGGTTTCTCCAAGTTACTTGTACCTGTCAATCAAACCACATTGTGTTGAACCAAGGAGGGCTATAATATTAATATCCATCATTGTGTGAGCCTCAGATCTCATAAAATTATTAATTCTTTAACATTTTGGATGATGATAATGATTTGAGGTGCTAAGTTTTGGTTGTTCTTATAATGTTAATCGTTTCTTGTCACTTGTTCACATTGTGTAAGGATTAGTGTCTCGTGCACTGGTGAGGTTGGAATTACAAATGATGAATGACAGAGTATTGAGGCTATTGACATTTTTTTGAAAATGTGTAACTGAAGTATGGTACTGAAAATGAATTTATTGTTGTAAACATAGTAAATATTTTATGTTGATTTGGATGTTACAGATTTTTTATTTATACATATTTGTTAATGTATATAAATATGCATTATTTCATGTAAAAATTGTGAAATGATAGTCAAGATGTAAATGTTTTATTTTATTTGGGTATAGGAAAAAATGTAAGAACTTTTGTTCATGCAGTTATTCATGGACTTAAGTAAGTGTTTTCACTTGTTCAAGCATGTGTGTCCATAGCTTTAATTCATAATTTTTTAAAATGTCATTTCAAATTAATAATTTTATATCTCCTTTCATGTATAAATTCTGCTGTGTCTCATTCAGTAAAAAATTTCTTGTAGCAGGCATTCATATGTGGCAGATTTGCAACTTTTGCGCAGTGGATCAATGGACTGAATTTTGTCAGGTATCAGCTGCATCATGGTTGTGCTGAAAACCATGTTTAGAAGCTTGTTGTCGTCTCTTTCATGAAGGTTTATTTCACTGACTGCTTGAACAATTGAAGTGCTTTTTAAAATCATTCTGTTTGCAGTTACTCTGTTTACCCAAATATAAGACAGCTTTTTTTTTACCCCCTCCCCCTAATTTGTCATCTGAATAATAGGTGTTTGCCTTGTAATTGTGCACAAAGTTAAACATATAACTCTGATATTTATTGGACCCTACATCATTGTGATAACTGAAGAATAAAAAACCAACTAGACACCACTTATTATTTTATTGTACTTCTTATAGACTCAACATGTTTCAGGCATTACTATGCCCATCATCAGGAGCTCACGACTATGTTGTTGATTACCACAGTGGTCGTTTCGCTCTTGGTTTGCTGTATGTTGGAGGTTAGGTGCGGTAGGCTGGAGTAGTGTCCGGCCTGCAGGCTAAAGCACAACCAATGTGGTAATCAACAACATAGTCGCAAGCTCCTGATGATGGGCATAGTAATGCCTGAAACATGTTGAGCCTATAAGAAGTACAATAAAATAATAAGTGGCATCTGGTTGGTTTTTTATTCTTCAGTTAAACATGTGATGTGTGTGTATTTTCCTGAAAATTGAAGACTGTGAAGGGGGGTCATCTTATGTTAGGGTAAATGCAGTGTGTAACTGTGGTCGTTTCTTGATTATTGTGCAGTTTTGTGCTGTGTTGTGAATTTTAGTAACTTTACTGCTTTACATAAATATTTGTGAGGTATTTGACTGCCAGACTGTACATGAATGATTGCTGTAGGATTCTGTCAGTTTGTGGAGTGCCATAGAAAGTAGCCCCATTGTATGAATATAAATGTTATTGCCCTATGTACAAAAGTCTGTCTCTTTCCTTATGCATGGAAACCTCTAGTGTTTTACCATCTTTCATCTGTTCTTGCATGAAATATGGGTTTGAGAATGTTTTAAATAACATATTTATACACCTAATCATTGCTCTTGCATACACATTTGGCCCTTTGTTTTATTTCCATTCATAAGTAATACTTTTTCAATGTATATTTTCAGCATGTTGTCAAACATTTGTGGGTCTTCTAAAGGTTTAATCATGGACCACCGCAAAAGTATGCATTCTTACAAATTGTTTTCATTCTGCCTGGTAGTGTATGTATTCATATCCAGTTCATACATCACATTATGAATCAGTATTAGCCTGGTGGTAATTTTTTCTTGTTACTTTAGATAAAATATTGAGACAAGGCAACGTTGCTAAATGAAATGTAATAATTAATAATAAAGCCTTATTGTCTCATGTAACAAGTTTTAATAACATATCGAGGGGATACTGAAGTACCGATTAAAACAATGGGTTTTCTGAAATAGATGTAGGCAGACCAGGTGACTGGATGAATTACGGTGGATCAAGTTTGTATGTACTCATGTTGTACACAATGGTGACCATATTCCTGACTCTTGGAGGTAACAAGGACCTGGTATGTCTGCTCTGAGCAGGGTGCTTGCTATAATATGTAACTGGTGTGGGTTCACTTCTTCTGGGGCTGTTGGTGGAGGTTTGTTACTCTTATCTTTGCTATGGTCTGTGTCATTTTATTCGTTACAAACTGTGTTGGAAAAGTGAAGTAGAAATTTGTATAGGTTTTTACTGTTGTAGGTCACAGTTTGTAATGAAGTCGTGTGTGGGTTTCCAGATATAAAGTTCAAAGCTACTTACTGTGTGTTGACTGGCCTTGTGAGTTTATGTTTTTTTTTTAATCCCAGACCAAATGGTGAGATGTATTTTGTTTTTGTACCATAGTGAATTGTCATAGATGCTGATGGGTGTTGCAGTACCCACATGCCATAGTAGACACATGACAGTGGCAGAGAAATATTTCCAAGCAATAGAGAGGAGACACCAAACACCCTCTGTGCTGTCACTTTTGTGGTCAGGCAGTCACTACTCTCCCAACACTTTCTACAGATGCGCTTCTGTCTAATTGTTCATGTGTACAGTGTTAGTATCTATGCCATGGAGACACTGACAGGAGTGGTCTTGCTTTGGTAGTTTCTGAAGATGCTTTTAAGTTTTCTTAAGGACAAACCATGCCTGATGTGACCAAATTTTAATTGAAGATAGTGTGAATATTCAAGGGGCTGGGCTGGGAGTGTGTAATCAGTGTAGTGACTAGGCTAGGGGCTGTATGATCCACAGTTGGATTCCCATCAGGTGTAAGAGATGTTTCTGTTCACAATGTCCAGAACAGGTCATGTCCAGACTGAGAGAGGCAAGGCAGATATCTTGTCATTCTGGTATGATAACACATTGTTAACCGACTTTCTCTCTGAAGTGGTTATTTGTCCTGTACAAGCAACCATACAACATTTCCAAGATGCTGTCACATTCTTTCTTACGTTGTGCTAACATTTCATTTTGTCATTAAAAGGTGGTAGCATTACACTCTTTATGTTCTATTTTTTTTTTAATTACCAAAGAGTGGGTTTTATTTACCACTGTGCACCAAAGAAGACAGAAAAATGGTATAACATTACAATGGCAGGGACTTTCTGCTATATAAGTGTAGCTACAGAGACAGGTAGGGGCCGGAAGGAGGATAAGGGTGGCATTTGGTTAAAGGAAAGGTACCGGTCTGAAAACTTCAAACTATTCACAGCTTGATGATGCCATTTTTGTGTTTATAAGATTTCAAAACTTTTGCAGCAAATGGATGCAGTGAGGAATTTTTTTAACGGTTACCTAGTCATGGAAATTCTTTACATGTTGACATGGCTGATTTCTGAATAAAACATTAATGCATTGTCACATTGTCTGTGTCAGCACACTCTTCCCTGGTTCATTGTGATTGCAAGGCCTTAGCATTTAATTTGCTTTATTCTAGTAATGATGGTGATTCCCCTTCCTCCTGCTGATTACTTACAGATAATAATGCCTCAGAAAAATAAGACATGGGACCTTCTTATTTTTCGTGGGTGGACAAGAATAAGCTGTGGATCCTTGTACATTTTTGCTTTATTCATATGATCTGTTCTTGAACTAAAATGAACTTTCATGTCTTCCAAAATTATATTTAATTCCTGTGAAATTGTGTCAAAAGAATCTGGGAATTTAAACCATTTGTGTTATGTGCTGAACATGAAGGTGTAAAAGCTGAAGTGTAGGTATTGTAATAATTGGTGCAGAATTACAGTAAATTCATAATATTAACTACAATTCTGGACAGAATTTCTTTGTAAATTAGAATACTGTATATTACTACATAAAACAAAAGCCTGTTAATCGGTGCAAAAATCTGTAATTACATAAAACTGACTTGCAGAACTTTTTTAGTGCTTAACTGTCTTTGGTTCTTGGTTAGTGTATTTTTTATGCTGTGTTTTGGTTTTGGGACCTTTCTCCATTAAGCTTTGGTTGGTGGCTCTTAGACTGCCATTTCAGTGGAATGCCTGTTTGAATTAGACAAACGCAGTCTAATGTAATGATGTTTAATGCCTTACCATAATGTCTTTTCCCAGAAATAAGTTTGCTTGGGTCTCTTTGCTACTCCTGTTTAAAATTATTCCCTAGGAAATATATCATAATCTAGTCCAACCTAAGAACTTCTTATTTTGAATGGAACTTATCATTTGTTCATTTCCTTGCAGGTAGCTTTAAGTCAGTGGTGTCCAGAGTCCATGATGAAGGGCCACGTAATAGAATTCTTGATCGCAGTACTTTGTAACAGTCTTACAATGGAATGTGCCTTTTTTTCTGTATATCATGTTTACATGTTGTGGGAAAAATAATATTCTTACATTCTAGAATGGTGAAATATAAGATGGAAAAGTGATCTGCCTTTCTCCTCATCGTAAATGTGGTAGGAAAGTTTCACTTAATTTTGAAGTATCTGCTTAAAACCTTATTTACTAGCAGTTGGCAGTATGCCTTTTTAGGTTTACTTTTCAGAATTGTGGTTTTTAAGGTGTTAGCTGCTTCTCATTAGTATGTGACAAGTTTAAAGAGCACCACAGAATGTATGTTTATTAGTAGGATTGGACCTGTCCATTTGTTGTCTTTGACCCAAGAAATGTAGGTACTTTGGACACCACTACTGCAGTACAGGAATTTAACATAAACCTGATTTATGTGTGCCAGTTCTTGCCAAAACAAATACATTACATTTAGATTAAATCTAGTCCAAACAAATAGCTTACCAGTTCATTTTATTTATATATTATTTTTGAAAGATACAAAGTAAATCCAAAGATCACCCACCAGTTGGTAATCATTTACCAGTGAATGGTTAATTTAAGTACATACAATAGATGTTATTTATATTTTAGTTCCTAAGAGTATATGTTTTATCACTTTTACTGCCATTTCTTATATGTACAACTTTAATAAGAATGTGTACAGTATGCCAACTAAATAGTGCCATATATTTACAGTATAGTCTTCAAGTTTGTGAACCTCATTGTCAGGATTTCAACCTTTTGTGATAATCCATTTTAATACAGTCATTTCCACCTGCTGGTTCCAATGAATCAGGATGAGAACACATGGCTGACAAGTTGGCTTCTCTCACTCTTTTTCTGTTGTGTGGATCACTCTGTGTTTTATTAAGTGAGTGTGATCGCTCTTGTGCTGTATGGCATGAGACTTACCCTCCATCATATAATGTACTTTATGCTTGCAGAAAGCATTTTAATGCAGAGAATAATATAACTTCAGTCCAACACAACTTACATTCTTAATCAGATAAGTAGGCTACATGTTATGGATTTATTTACTAATCCATCGTCAGGCCTTTTATACAAGACAAACACCAAGGAAATGCGATGGTATTTCAACATAATTAAATTTGTTGTGTATTCACTTAGGGATCCCACATTACATATGATTATTATTACTACTACTACTACTACTACAATAAAATTGTAATAGTTAAATATAAGGAAATAAGAGAAATGTAAGGTCGAAGACATCCCATGCTATTATATATCGGGGGTGTAAATTGGAAAATGTCTAAAGGGGCACTATATGTTAAAAGTGGATTCATTTGTTTTTGATTGCAATTTCTGTGATGATCTTTTCTGTTCCAATTAATCACAAACATTCAGGCTTTACTGTATATCGCTTCTTTTGTAGCGATGCTTTCTCTTAACTGGATATTCTTGTTGCATTGTTTTGATTTAGGGATCATTTTTTCCCTTCAGTCCCAGAAGAATAAGGGATTTGTTTGTGTGCAATGTTTGTTTTAGTTCTTGTTTTTAATACAAAATGCCAGGCTTGACTGATTGGAAGTTCTAACAATGAAATTCATTTACATGGTAGCAGAATTCAAGTTTCGTAGTGTGTATTTGCATACTGTGTGAAGATAAAATATACTTTATGTATAAACAGGCATCTTTTACCCTTGCATTTACTTTTATTCATAAACTGTAATCATCTTGTGTTTATTGGACCGTGCATCATCTTGATAGTTGAATAAAGAGAGACCAACTTCATGTCACTTGCTTTATTATTTCATTATTTAATGCTCAACATGTTTCAGATGTTAATACATCCATCCTCAGGAGCTTGCGACTTATTTGTTGAGTTATTT
>Ga0123357_10014496_pt1 | contig 10292 bp, 8 predicted proteins | sample TergutEmb28metaG_FD_89873 | JGI IMG/M metagenome (GOLD analysis project Ga0123357, IMG submission 89873) | Embiratermes neotenicus P4 segment gut microbial communities from Petit-Saut dam, French Guiana - Emb289 P4 | ecosystem: Host-associated > Arthropoda: Insects > Digestive system > Gut ... | reverse complement strand
GATTGGGCTGGCCCAGGATAGAGACAGATGGCGGACGCTTGTGAGTGCGGTAATGAACCTTTGGGTTCCGTGAAATGCGGGGAATTTCTTGACTAGCTGCAAACCAGTTAGCTTCTCAAGAAGTATTTTGCACCATGGAGTAAGTAGGTAAGTGTGCAGATGAGGGTCCTGTAATGGTGACTCATTCGCACAAAATAAATACCTTAGTGATGATATCCAAATCATGCAGAGTTCCGTGATGTGCATGACTGTTACTTCTGTGTGAGATTTTTGGTTGTCAGTGTGGTGGCTGCAGATGTTACTATTTTGTGTGATGTGACATCACATTGTTTGTGAGATAAGTACTCATGTTTTGGAGTAACCTCCATCATCTTCTTCACGTTAGAAGAGTGATTACTTTCATAGCAGTCACAGGGAATGTTGCGTTCACATTCATTGGTAAATAATGATTTTGGGTGAACCTGTTGGGTCCACCTCCAGGGTAAAAGATTCTCTTCTTCCTTGAAGAGTGAGTGCATCTGGTTTACCAAATTTTTTGTTGTTTGAAATGTGCATTGTGTTATTCCTATGTAATAAGAACCAACAAAATGCACACTATTTACATTCATGTTTCAATTTTTTAATTTAATTATACTGTCTTCAACGTGTTTCGAACATCCAAGTGTTCATCCTCAGGAAGACTTGTACATGCATGTACAAGTCTTCCTGAGGATGAACACTTGGATGTTTGAAACGTGTTGAAGACACAATAATTAAATTAAAACATTAAGGTAAAAAGTGTACATTTTGTTGGTTTTTGTTACATAGGTTTACCAAAAATTTTAGTATCAAAACACGCAGCATCCCAAATCAGAAACAGCAGTACAGTCTACCTCAATTGTCTGGGTTAATTTTGGGGAGGGGTTGCACAAATAATTAAGGAAAACAGATAATCCAAAATGAATAATTTATTGGGCCATGAACAAAAAACAAAACTGTAATCTCTTAATTGTATACATTATACGTAGATCATGAGTAGGTGCTTATTGTTCACATTTTGCATGTTAGTAACTTGTTGCTAGCTACTTAAGACCTTGCACAGATAGTTGAGAGAACACTGTATTTTTTTTTTTTAAGGCTTTGCAGCTGAAACTGGTGCCCCCTTCACCAGTTTTAATAAATGCCTCTTTAACTGCCAGCTTATCTGTCACACACAAACAAAAATAACACATCAGTCAAACACAACTCTGTTTAATGAATGGCAATCTGCAAAACTACATGTTTCGATTCCAAAGGAATCATCATCATGCATTTCGTACAAATCTGTAAAACATTAGTTCTACAAGTTTTTGCACTCTACTTTAGTGGGATCTCCCTAATTTTCTTATAAAAATATTATAGCAAAACAAAAAACCTAAAGCAATCCCACTACAGGCCTGGACAGGCCCTGAGGGTTCCAGGAGTTTGAGGCTCCCAGATTTCAAGACAATCAGCACGTGAATGTGGTAAGGTTATCAAACCTGTACACCGGCCACCTTTTCGCTCAGGAAATATTCGTGGTACTCATTTCTGTTTGAGGCTGAGTCAAGGATTATGTAAATAAAAAATTCCAATGACACCATTGGGAATTGAACCCATGACCTTCCGAGACTTGTAGCGCAGTGCCTCAACCAACTGCGCCATTGCATGCCCCCCATAAACATATTATAGTTTATCATTATTCTGTAGTACATGTAATAGATTTTTTTCATTCTTTGAATTTCCTGATGATGATTCCCTAGGAATCAAAACATAATACATTGTAGAGTGCCATTCATTAAACAGAGTTGTGTTTGACTGATGTGTTATTTTTGTTTGTATGTGAACATTGTAACACAATGTGGTGGCTCAAAATAAGTTTATCTCTTACAGTTATTGGTTCCCATTTGATCGTCATAGTTTCCTGTTTCTGTACTCTGCAGTTGTGGCCAGTTTGCCTGGTGACAACCTTGTACATGTTTTACTGGAAATGAGTCACTTAATTGTTGCAGGGACAACAGAGAAGCCCAAGCAAAGAAGTTCTACTGAAGACAATAAAAATGAACATTGTGATATTCGGTGGCTGTGGTCCTCATGACCTTGGCTTGTCGTGTGTTGGGTCCATACACAAGCAGCGGGTCACCACAATCACCAATATTGCGTTCTCAGTCATGTCTGACATGTCATGGTGGTTGAAGTGGACACATACAATGACAGTCACGATATTAGCTTTCGTACTGATGAATAACAATACAGTTGAAACCAAGAAGGAATGCTCACCACCTGAACGTTGCATTGGATCCGTGCAAGAGCCCTGTCACTGGATCTTGATATCTGTAACATAAATCCAGTTCCATTGAAGGATCAAGCTACTTCACCAATTATTTTCTCTCATCTTACAGGAGTGTTGTGTCGCCATCCTTTCTTGACACTCTCAGGGTGCTCATCTGGTTCATTAAAGCATCCAACACACTCAGATCTTACAAATTGTCTGTTTTCTGTTTGAAGCACCATGTTGAAGCTAGTCACTTGTTGACAGCTGCCAAATGTGGGAACATGAGATAAATAATTACACAAGTGATGCAATTTGATATGAGAAAAATTGTGAGAAATGGTAGAAAAACCTGCATTTTTCTAAATACAAGTTAGTTTGAATTAATTTAAAGCAATGTTCAAAGAACAAAAACTTAAAAATGAAGATAGGAGGTTAATGGAAAATATTATGTGATTGAACAAAGAATAGTCTGTAGGGTATTTCACGACTTTGTCATAACTTAAGGAGGTTATTCCTGGGGTCATTTCAAGTGAAAAATGCTGTGTCAACATGGGTCCGATTTTCAGCATTCAGAGAGATATGGGTGAGGTGCGGAACGGAGATGATATAAATATGATAATCATATTGGTTACAATAAGAAATTACACTCCATGCTTGTACATGATTTTACATACCCGTGACTTGGTAAAGTGTTGATTCTCACTGCACTTTCCAGTTTGCTGACTTGATTTTGGGGGACTTGCAGAATTGGTCAAAATGAACATTGGACTTGAATCTCCTTTACTTCCTTGGGTGGCAGATGAGAAGAAGGTAGTCAACACATTCTTGATGAAGGCACATGCATTAGTTACCATGACACTTTGTGATAATGTACATGTTCTTTTGTGAAGCAGACAAGAATGTGTATCAAAGCTGAAGCTGGACTTTCTAAACAGTTGTTTCAGCTTTAATTCAGCCCTTTACAAAGCCCAGGTCATGTGAAATCACACACAACCAGTAAGTGTCATTTCTTGTTAACTGTTTAAATTGTCATAATTTTCCACCGTTTGTAACTCTTTTAACTGTTGGTACAGCATTCTTCACTCAGAATTGCCGGTGGAATCGTACGAGTTTTTGACTTAAGTCATGAAATGCCCATGTATGTCTGAATTGTGACAAATTTAATAGATCATTATGGTTTGTGTTTATTTCTATGTAATCCATTTATGTATGTGTTTGCAGAGCCATGCAAACACCATTATCCTGTTGCATATTGCATAATGTTTAAACATTTCTTTTGGACACAAATATTCACCAGCATATCACGTCTTCTCTCATCAGGCAATCAGCATCTCCCAGACAGAATGTCATATGGTACCACATTTAGATACTTTCACTATAAATTCACACAACACTGTATACAAACAACATTCGTGTTGAGTCTCCACTTGGTGACTGCTTTGTTGCGACTCTTTATGTGTTACTGGAGAAGCAAGGAGACTGCATTATTGCACCAAATCGAAGCAGTTTAACTTCGATACGCTATTGGTAATGAAAAAAATATTGAGCATTGGAATGTGTTATTAACCTGTTCTAATCAGTCGCTTTGCGAAACAGCTGCACTTAAAGTAGCGCCCCCATGTAATGTGCCAGTAAGAGGGCACCAAGTAAAGATTATCTGTCCTCACGTTCTGAATAAGTTTCTGTCACCCACTAATGTAAAACTTCTTGCTAGCAGCATACTGTGTGCTTGCTGCGTTGGTACCAATTCAGTGAATCTGGTTAAAAATGGTGATAATTTTGTGCTAAAATGTACTCCCTGTGGTCATCAATTGGTTTGTGGATGCACAGTCACGCACCATTATAACGTCATGAAAGAGTGTGTCCTTACGAACAAGTGTTGTTCTAATTAAGGAGTACAATGTTAATAGTTAACAGTGGGGAATTTTTTTTTTTTTGGGGGGGGGGGGGGGGGGGGGGGTAGAGGACAACCCTCTGTCTTTGAAGTACAGTGATAAAATAAAACTATATATGTACTCAGTCTAACACAATAATATATTTATTATATTAATGGCTTTTAATTGTGTTATGGCCCAAACCAGAAGCCCTTAATATAATAAATATATTGTTGTGTTAGACTTGAGTAAATATATAATTTTATTTTGTCAGTGGGGAATTAGTTAGTATCGCAGAATGTCTGATGCCACATGCGAGGTGTTGCTTACATCGATGTTGTTATAACTGGGTTTGTCTATTTGGCTGTTACCCATAAAGGGGTGTAATATGCATTTTCCTTGGTTTTTCACAGAGTAAATTACAAAACAGTGCCTTGTATTTGGATAAATACAGTTTAACAGGAATCTTAATGGTAAAATGAAGCGTTTTGTTCATGTGGATGAATTGACAGGATTTGTTTCAGAGTGTTATGAAATTATGAAACGTTATAATGGGACTCACTGACAGTGTATGGCTAGTGTCTGTTCCAGCTGTGTGCCATATACCTGTTTTTGTTAGCATTTTTCATTCATAGCACAGTTTAGGAGGGAATCATGTTTATAAGTTGTCATTCTTTTAGTATCTTAGTATGAAATTTAAGTCTGAGATACACTGCAGGTCAGCTGTTTGTATGAAGTGCAGGTACGTACATCTGCCCATATGTAATTCCTGTTGGTATGCGGTGTTGATTGATGCCGGTCAATGCTGCGTAACATCCTGGCGGAGTGAAGACCTTAATTCCTGTTGTTTGTAAGGCAGCACAGGACACTTTTGAAGTGAAGTATTCACATTCTGAATTGTTTGTGCTACTCCTTTGTCTGAATTGTCACATCCATCTACCCAGGAGTTTTGATCTCTCTTTTATAAGCTATGCAGAGTGTGGCATAACTGTCATTGAAAATGTTGTATTGTGAATGGAGCTGTTATGTGAGATATGCATTGTACTGTGGTGGTGTTGATTGTTGTCAGTAAGTTCTGTGAATAGAAGGGTATAAATTGATATCTTATTTCAAAATGAAGTTTCAAAGGCAAAAGGATAGCATGCAAATGTATGAGGGTCGGTAACAAAATAATGTCTCCTCTACTTTATCTTCTATGGTTTTCAAGACGCACGTGCAAATCATAATGTTTATGACCACAGCACTGAAGGCATTTTTCAAGTTTTCTCACAGTATTGAAGATGAGCAAAGGGGTAAAGGTCTCGACTTGCTGTTCAAATAGTGTCATCCTCTTGATATGTCTCAACAGACATTGTGTTAGAGGGCGAAACATGTCTGACACACTGCCAGGATGGGGCACCACATTCCATCCAGATTTTGCGGTCATCTCAGCATTGCAAATGCGTGTGAGTCGACATCGTCACTTCGAAAGCAACACTCAAGGCATTTCCCTTGTTGAATAACTTACATGTAGTGTGAGTTCTAAGTTTCCTTTATGTGTCCGCTTGACATTCTGAGTTCACTGTTGGCTTTGAAGGTAAGCAATGTACAAGAACCTGGCCTTCTGACACCAATAAGTTATGACCGTGATCTATCTTGATTTGCAGAATTGAGTTCTGCTGTTCCTGTGTCTGCCTGTTGGGCCATTTCAAAGTAACTGGCGCAGATCCTGTACCTTGTGATAATCTGAAAGAACTTGATAAATGATTTATGTACTCAGCAACTTTCAGTGCTTCAGTTAACCCTTTAAAGACTAACATTACAATGAACTATATTTCAAGATGCAGCTCTTAACCGCGCGGTAAACACACACTGTATTCATTGTAAAACAAATCAGTTAATGTCATATAGGGAAATAATCATTATTTATACTGCGATCCATACGAAACATTATACACTGTGTCAGTGTAACATAGTATTTTTGAGTGTTACACCTGGTGGTATGTAAAATAACCACTGCACCTAAAAGTGGTGTCTGGCACCCACCAGCACAGTGTCATACTCACTCCAGCACATTGTATCAGCTGACAGCATAGAACACAGTGTGTCTGTGATCATGGAGAGTTCCTGGGAATATCGCAAGCACCTCCCATGTCGGATGTCTGCACAGCTGATGAACACACACCTTGCCGCGGTCTGTCATGCCAGTTAGCGTGTGCTGTGACTGTGTCACTAGTCTGTTTCAATCATCGTCCTCTTGTGTAACCCTACACATCCTGCGGTCATTCCTGTATCCCTCGAGTAATTCCACAAAGACCGCATGATTTTCAGTGACAACCTTCAGTGTGAGTCTCACAAACCGCACGGTCCTCCTACCTCGGTCGCATTGTAGCAACCACGAACTGTCCACCTTGTCACACGCACTTGCCGCTTCTACATAAGGCTGACAGCATGGATCGTCTAGTATCTCGAGATTGACCTGGCAGCATCCTACTCATATTCTGGCTACCGCCTTGTCATTCGAGCACAAAAGGTTCCACAATCATACCAGCACTTCCATTGCGGTGATTGCAGAAAACACGCTGATATACGCAAGCACAACTCCACACACTGTCCCCACTTGTGACATGAGCCTAGGCTTGCTGACTGTAGCCAGAGACTTTGTGGAATCACTCCTACCATACATGAACTTGGGTGACACCTTTGGAAACTGAGAATTCAATCACTGCCCTTTTTATTTTCTCTTTGTCTAGTTCTGTTATGAAGTATTGCTGCTGTGCTGTTGTCTACACAAAATTGATATTTTGCACCATCATTACTATTACTTTCATATGACAAATGCTGGAGGCATTGCACTGTTACTGGCCCTTACATTGTTCATTGCGACATTACGTTACAGTCCAGGTTGAGACACTCTGGTAAGTACTGGGATATGCTGTATGGTGTTTTTGTTCAAAATGGGGACAGGGCTCTGTAAATTTATAGAATTAAACATGCATTTCACTTATTTATGAGTTCAAAATGGGTCACAGTTGCCAATAACTTAGTCTCTTTTTTTATTATCAAGATGAAATCTAGCAGATGGTTGTCAAGCCCATTAGTTGTGTTAAAATTGTCCCAACCATTCAGATTAGGGGTTTGTATTTATTGTTACTTTGTCATGTGTGTGAGTTTGGACACCTGCCAGGGTACAGCAGATCGAGCTACCTTCATGTGCTTCCGGAACAACATGACAAGAAACAACTGGCGTACTATGTCCGCTCTTGGTACGTGGAGAACATTGAACCAGCATTTATATCAGACATGTTTCATCATCATTCCTGTGTGTTATACGTACGTGTGTGCCGTCTTCGTGACGTGCCCTTCAGACAGTATGTGGGCGTTCGAACAAGATGTTGCATATTGGTTTGCTTGAGCACTGCACCCACCAGAGGGTTCTTCGTGTGTGTGTGGGTGAATCGAAATGGTCGTCGTTTAGAAACGGTAAAGATTTCAGGTTCTCGCAGCGGTGATTATGACGATTACTGTTGTTGGGCTTTGACACAATGTAACTTGTTAGATAGGTACTGCTGTTTTGGAGGCATGCTGTGGTACATGAAGAAAGGTCAGTGATGCTGAGAAGGGAGGAAAGGACTTAGATTAGAAGTGTATCAGTGGCAGAATCTTATTTTTGTACCCAGAAGACTGGGGCAGCAGATTCCTCCAACACGTTGCTACGTGTCTACTGAACTACACAGCATTTTGTACCAGAAGAAGGTAGTACTCAGAATTAGGAATGTCGGGGTGTTTTGGTTGTGGTAATATCAGTGATAACAAATAATGTATGGAAGTGTTTCAAGATGTGAAGTGTATGTATGTGTAATGGTTGAAAATGAACATTTGTTGTTATAGGGTGGCTTTTTTGGGGTAAAAAAAAATTTGTGTATATTTGTTGTGTTTTTATTTCGTTACAGTGCCCATCATTTTGAAACATACTGTTTCCTCACTCAGCTGTACTGCTGTCTTCGGAGCTTTTATAATTTGTAAACCCTTCCTGCAATCTCCCTGTTCACAGCCCCTCATTTTGTATCACATATTAGCGTAATGTGTGGGTAAGTGCATATGACCTGAGCGGTTGGCCAACCTGTCATCTCATCAACACACCTCTCCATGTCTGAAGCACTGTGGCCTGTCGTACATTTGTGGCTGTCTCTTGTGGGTCTCCTGAAGGGTCCTAATTGTTTGGTTTAATAATGGAGAATTTTGGAATGAGTTTGACAAGCAGAGGACTTTTTTTTTTACGTTTTATTGACCATGCATCCTAATATAATGAGAGTCTTTTTTACCAACTTGATGCACAAATTCTTTATTTTAATACATTTATTACATTCCTCTACATGTTTCAAGCACTTTTGTGCCCATCTTCAGGGGGACAGTTTATTAACACAGCATCTGGTATCGTCACTGCCTTTAGGTGACTGTTCAGTACACAGGTTTCGACAGTCCTCTCGTAACCTGTGTACTGAACAGTCACCCAAATAGAGTAACGATACCAGATGCTGTGTTAATACAATTGTCCGCCTGAAGATGAGCATAATAGTGCTCAAAACATGTAGGGGAATGTAATAAGTGTATTAAAATAAAAAATTTGTGCATCAAGTTGGTAAAAAAGACTATCATACAGAAGACTGTGCATCGTGATATATTCTTATAATAAAAGCCAACAAGATGCATTATTTCTCAACTGTATTTCAGTAAACAACCCTACATGTTTCAGACAGATTTACTGTCCATCATCAGGAGTCTTAATATTGAATTCACAGCAATTGGTATTTGTCATACTAGTTATGTTGCCGTCTGCTAGTTCCATCCTGGCCTCACTAGCAGTCAACATAACCAGTATGACAAATACCATTTGCTGCGAATACAGTATCAAGACTCCTGATGATGGACAGTAAATCTGTCTAAAACATGTAATAAACTTGAGATATCGTGCATCTTGTTGGCTTTTATTATAAGAATTTTTAATGAGTCTCTTGAATTGGGACATTTCAGTAACACAGCATGTACCATTAGGATCTCTAATGTTCAGTGAATTCCATGATTCCTTATGTACACACATGCCCAAATTACTTGTATAATTAAAGCAAAATTAGCCTGCTGTAATTATGAGTTTCATATTCTTCATTCTTTTCGCGTATGGTCCAAACGTTTGCTGTCGGTGAATATTTCTTAATGTCTGTGTATTCTTATATCTTTATGAACCATATTGTTTTGGAACACTTTGTATATTACTTATGTTACTGTGGCATAGTGTAGAGTGTTTCTGGTAATTTCATTTTCAAATCAAACGCATTGCACGTGGTTTGTGCGCCTTTGCAGATATTATTAGCATGATCAAATCCAAGGTGATGATGTGGGTGTGTGGCAAAGGTGAGTAGAAGAGGAATGCTTGCATAGTTTTCATGAGGAACCTTGAAATAAATAACCATTTAGAAGACGTAGAATTAGATGGGAGTATAATTTTAAAATGAATTTAAAGAAAAAAGACAACATGCCTAAATATAGGGACATTTGTCTCTCCCTTGCATACAAGCCAATAAATTCGTTCCTGGGGCAGTTGTGGAAGTATTCTGTTCTCAAGAAGGACTCTGCTACATGAATTTTGACATAATATTTGAGGTTTTTGAAACGAACTTGCTTAGTAACTTTGTTAAGAATATAACTTGATGCAGACGGCTTGTTAATTCTCAAGCAGCAGGGTCATAAGTTCTTCGAATGTTTGTAGTGAACTTTCATTTCTTGCTATAAGTTTGCAGGATAACCTAGCAGTATGTAAACAACAAACGTCTGCACATTAAAATTTATGTTGTAGTTGTTGCAGCTCGAACATGGTGTTGAGGAGAATATTTGGACCTAGGGATGAGGTAACAGGGGAATGGAGGAGATTGCATAATGATGAGCTAAATGATTTGTACTCCTCACCCAATATTGTGTGGGTGATAAAATCGAGAAGAATGAGATGGGCTGGGCATGTGGCACGTATGGGTGAGGAGAGGGGGTGTTAGGGTCTTGGTGGGGAAACCGGAGGGAAGGAGACCACTGGGGAGACCTAGGCGTAGATGGGTGGATAATATTAGGATGGATCTCCAGGAGGTGGGATGTGGGTATATGGACTGGATTGGGCT
>Ga0123357_10014495_pt1 | contig 10292 bp, 7 predicted proteins | sample TergutEmb28metaG_FD_89873 | JGI IMG/M metagenome (GOLD analysis project Ga0123357, IMG submission 89873) | Embiratermes neotenicus P4 segment gut microbial communities from Petit-Saut dam, French Guiana - Emb289 P4 | ecosystem: Host-associated > Arthropoda: Insects > Digestive system > Gut ... | reverse complement strand
AAATTTCACAACAAAAAAAAAAAAAAAAAAAAAGAACTGTGTAGATTCATTTACAAATTACGTCTTTAAACTTATTTCAGTTTTGTGTCACTGAACAAAACACTTTTAACATTCTCTCGCACTGCGCCACTCCAACAAAAGTCACAGGCTTCTGTGTGTAGTCGGGGTTTCTGTGGCCGACGAGGACGAGCGACTGAATAATAACTTCGAAACCCCGGCAAACTGTCAGGAAAAATTAATATAGTTTCATTTTCACAAAAATACAAACCGCCACTTCACTGACGCTACTTCGGTGTACTCAGCAGTGCCGCGTGATTGCTGAATCAACAGATTTGATTAATACACGTAACTAGCACATACTAAAAACAAGTGCCTTGCGTGGCGATGAGGTCAGCAGACACTCACCGCGCTTCGAGCTGCCAGTGACTACTGGTCCGCCTCAGCCAAGCAGCCTCCAGACGCTCAGTCGCGACAAGTATAAAAAGATGGAAAACATTGCACCATTTCTCCTTATTCACTTCTCCTCTCCTTCTCAATTCTTTATTTCTTTCTCCCTCCTGCTGCTGTCTGTCCAGAGAAGTCAGCTAAAAATCGCCCGAGTGTGCCAGTTTGAGGGTTCAAACAAATGTTCATCGTTTTGTCCTTTCTTCCTTCTCTGTTTCATTTTTATGTATTCTACCTCTGTGTTTGCAACTTCCTCTATCATTCATCTCCTGGCTATCTAGGATGATGATGATGAATGCTGCTCCATGAACTGAGAACTGGTCCAGGAGAATATCTGCAGCGAACGGGTGCCATTGGCAGTAGGGTCCCCACCAACATCCTTGTAGCAGTCTGGTGACGTCATCGCCATAAGACGGCACCAAAACAGTTACAATGAATTGTATGATGACCTTGTCTGTTACAGTAACGCAAATATCTGGCATTTAAATGAAGGATTTCAAATACTGCCCTTTTTTCTCCCTGTGTGATAGGTGTGTGAAAGCATTCATAATCGCGTATGATTATCATCAACATTGCATTATGCATTAACTTATAGATCACTCTTGAACTAGAGATGTATAAATGTCAGATTCATGGCACTTATTTCAACAGCCACGCGTGTCAGTGATCAAACTACTGACGTGAACATTTCATTTTATGTTTAAAGCTCTTTAATACCTGATGGGTTCATTTGCATATACAGGGGTCATTACTGGTCTTGCAACTTCAGCTTATATGAACGAAGCCTGTTGCACTATATCTGAGCCCAAGTCACTGCAAGATCACTGTTGCCCTTACGTTTATTAATAAAACTGCGTCATTAACACATATGGGAGACTGCAGGTGCCGTAAAAATCTGCACACTTTCAAGCGTGATTTCAGGCTTCCGCCGCGAGGTAAAGAAGGACTGCGCTCTTGTGGGTTATTGCGCAGCGAGTAGTGGAAATTTCTTACCGACGTTTCGGGACAACCTATCGGTCCTATCTTCAAGTGTCAATAATCTCCAACCTTCAAGGGTCTAGAATTCAAGATTACTTACCCCTGAAGATGGGACCGATAGATTGTGCCGAAACGTTGGTGAGAAATTACTACTACTCGCTGCGTAATAACCCAGAAGAGCGCAGTTCTCTACACGGTTTTAACTTCGCCACCGTATCGCGCGTAAGCGGTAACCTTCCAGTTACTGTCGCATTTCTTAAGGGGATAGTTAACTGGAGGAGCTATGAGGGAGGCAAAGGTACTCGTGACGTGGTGGTGAGAAGTCCCTGTTTCTGGCGCGAGTAGAACCAACGTGTTTCGGCCCTCAGCCAGTCACTGTTGTGACTGAGAAACATTGACTCAAAGGTAATAAGTGATGATATATAAATATGCAGAGGTTACGGGTTGTGCCTACGTACCGTATATGAAGGAGGCTGAAAGCACAGTAGGTCTACACACAATTTCCAAAGGTGTTCATGCCGTCTAATAAGCTTGCTCGCGGTTTATTAATAAAATTTGATTAGTTTAATAACAAAGGTGCATGAAACATTCAGTTTATTTCTTGAAGTGAAGTACTCTTTAATATCACATTGGTCAATATGGCTGAAAATCTCTCGACAACTTCTAACGAATGACCTTACTTCTAGACTTGGAAGAAAATGTACATTTCCAAAGAGATAAGAGCTGGTTCTAAGTCGTTGAGAGATATATAAAACCCTGCAGACGGACGGAATCAGTCCAAACGTACTTAGGGATAGCGAGCATCTAGCGACAAATAATAAATGATTAATAATAATAAATAATAAATGAATAATTCAGACACCGAAGAATCACCCAAACGAAAGAATACAACATGCAGAACACGGCGAAAGTTTGAAACCAAGAATAATATTTGAATTTAGCATTTAGCAATTAAAGTCAAAATGCACGCATAAACACATACAAAACGTGTGCTATTTCAGTTCAATGTTAACCAAGATTTTAACTGTCTCGTGAATTTAGTGAACGCCGTCAATGTCAAGTATTTAAACACTATCCAGGCATGTAGGTGTTGATATAATGTCAGAAAGGGACAAACGTACAGACATGACTTCCACTAACGTAGTTTAGTTTACTTTGTAATGTCTGAGAAGATAATTCGAACAGTGACGAAGGACCTTACTCAAAATTTACATCATGTCACAGTGGAATGGTTGGCACTTCCTTTTCTCATTCGATAGGTTAGAGTTTCGAATCATGACCGTGAAGCTGAATATCGGGACAAGGACTTTCGTGGATTTTCTTAGACGCTTTCGATAAGGCACGAATAAATAATGGACAGCGGCCTTGACAATGAACATTGTGAAACATATAACTAAGGCGTCTTCGAAAACATCAAGAAAGTCTTAACAAAATGTGTAATATTCGTTGTTTTCAAGCCACGCCCGGGTTACGCGTATTGTTATTGATAATTGATCCAAATGGCAGCGCTTCCAGAAAACAGCCTGTCGTTATGACGCAGTTAATAAGTACCTACGCTTCCGTCGGCATTACAGCGTCGTACTTTGCCGATAATATTTATTACACTGCCTCTTAAGAAATTTCCAAATTAAAGGCATAAATATTCAAATTGTATAAAATTATGAAGCAATTATGAGCTACCGGTGCTTCGGTAGGCATTGCAGTGCCATACTTTGCCGACAAAATCTATCAGGTTGTTACTTGTGAAATATGAAATGCATGGCCTGAATCGCCGGTGAATGTGTGATTTCATAGCGTCCGTATAGGGGCAAACTGAATGGTTTTGTATGAAATTCGTAGCTAGAGGCCTGAATTTTCAAAACTTTCCTTTAAAATTTGAACAGTTTTTCCATCAGATCTTAACAGTTTAATTCCATACTTGAATGTCCCGTCAAGACGATTATCTGCAATCTTTATATGTTCCCAACGGAATATAAAACGTGTCCATTGTGTAAACTGTTTCATGTTTTTGTCACTTGGTTGCACTTCAGTGGCAGCTAATTGGCGTGTTTTCCTGTATAAGGGAACGTTGAAAGAGATCACTCCTGCAACATTACACAAATTTTCCAGTGGCGTTCCTTGCGCTATATTAAATTCGGCAACATACAAAAGTATCAGACGAGACAAACAGAATCCATATTTCCCCAGAGGAGTAATGAAAAATATAGAATTACAACTGCAGGTACGAAACTGTTTATGGAATATATGGGAAACTCCATTTCCTCCCCTACGTAAAGTAAGCTTTGATATGAGTCACTATGGCTGGAATATAAAATATCCATAACAAAGCTATGAAACGGTTTACAGGATGGGGACAACGTATGCAAACGTTCACTCACGGCAGTATGTAAAAAAAAGCGTTGTAATCCTCCAATCTTGCTAAAAATTGTAGTATACAACCAAAATTACGCAAATATGTTGCACGAATTTCACCGAAGTTTGTTTAACGTTTTACGATACACAAATTTTAAAGATGTGTAGAATAAGCCAGCTTTGTTACACACCAGTGTGGCTGAATAGCAGCACTGACCGACAATTTCTGGTGAAATTCTGCATTGCGCGTATGTAACACTATAATCAAATGTTCTTCAATGGTTGTCTATTTTGACATACTTAAAGTTTTGCCATACATTTTCAAGTGTACAAAAGGATTATCCATGCGGTCAGTACCTCTAGCAGTAAATTTTAGTGGAAATAGATGTCAACAAAAGCAGCGTAAAACAAAATGCTATAAACATTTTATTTAGATTTCCGTGTTTCTACCTAAATTATGGCATTAAACTCAAATAAGATCGAATATTCTCGGAGTAGACGGAAGTGTTAACGACGCACGCTGAGCGGTTATTGGAAACGGCTTCGTGTTGTACGTTTTGGAGTCCACCGCTATGCTATGCCCAGTGAAGCAATGCAGTAACCAAGCTGAGAGTGGAAGGCTTATTGCGCCCTTTGGTAAGGCTGGTCGATGATAATGGTTTTAAACATTTTAACTGAGTGGAATGGCATCGGATGTTTAACATTCATGTTTCTAGGGTCGCTATTTGTGGATAACACATATTTGCACAAATTTTAGAGAAGCGACATTCGGAGGGAAGTTCATATGAGATGGAGTGCAGACGGCTTCAGCATTCATGACTACATTACGCAGGTCACATTCGTATTTTAGTGGAGTTTCAAACATTGCTACATCTAACCCAAACACGTCAGACACATAAATTCGGTCTACATGAGTTACTCCAGTATTTCTAGTTTATGTTGTAGGCCTACCGGTACTACTGAAAACTAATAATTTTCGGTTATTCTACGACAGTGGCAGTAACTCAGGCTAGGGCCGAAAATAATCCTACGACTTGGAAGAATATCTTAGGGGTCAGTCGTGGTTTAGTCGAGGAACTGTGCTGGCATACACTTGGAGACACTAAGAAAAATTACAAGACATTTAAATTAGTATAGCTGGCTTTCTTTTCTTCTTCTTCTTCTTCGTCGTCGTCGTCATCTTCTTCTTCATATATGACCCTACAGCCCAATTTTGGCCCTGGCTTCTTCGACTCTCCGCTTCCAGGCATCTCTATCCTCTGCCGACCTTTACTCTAATTACTTAATTTCAACATTTTCGTAACATCTCTGTCCACTGCATCTTAATGTCTCCTTCTGGGCCTTCCAACTGGTCTTCTCTCTTCTTTGTATCCTTTTGGTGCTTTCTTGGGCACCTTTCTTCCTTCATTCTCATCACATTAGCCTGCTGACCAAAATTCAAACCAGACACTACTCGAATGTAAGTGCAGAAAGTTCCTGCTAAAGCAACCTGCTTGTTTCTAAATAATAAATCCACCTAAAACTTGCAAAAAAAAAAATTAGCAGTTCAATCCGAGGGTTTAAAATTTCTTTAACTGAAAAAAAAATTCGTTTATAAAGACACGTCCGTAAGAAGGTAAATCAAATTTTAGGAAAATAAAAACACCGCCAATCACAAATTTGCTATGCTGTTATCCCCACTTTACTTGATGCTACGTGTTTCTACTTCTTCTACAAAGCCATCATCAGGCAATCCAATACGCAAAAAAGTTGGTCATGTACAATGCAAAGATTATATAATAAACAGTTGAGGTACAAACGTTACAGACAAGTGTATTTTGTCTTCAATTTTGTACACTTGTTTGTAAGGTAAGACCTTAAACTGTATTTTACGATATAATCTTTGCACTGCACAGGAGCAGCTTCTTTGAAATACTTCGACTGCTTGATGATCGCTTTGTAGAAGAAACCAGAACATATATCGTAAAATAACATAAGAAAAACAGCAAAACAAAGCTATTAATAACGGTGTTCTAGGTTTTATGTTCCACTTCAAGGGATACTAAAGCATTATAGCCTATAGTCTGCAATAGTCATTTGTAACATATTAAATAACTAAAGAAATGCAATAATTGATCGTATTCACTTTGTAGTCTCTCGAAAGATTAAAATATGTTGCGAATTTACAACAGCAAAACAGAAGATTTGTATATTATTTCAAGATACAATGCAAACATTTCGGCGGATCCACCGTAAACATGTATGGGCCCTATTCCTGGCTAGGAATAACTTCACATTTGCAACAGCTCCAGTTCTATTCGGGAAAAGTTTGGTGCGTAGGTCTCGACTTCATTATACAAAAGTATTCCAAGGGTGACATCTCCGGTAAATTGTCGGTCATGTTTTCATGTTCGTCCTATACTTTCTGACATGAGAAAATCGGGCCAAGGGTATTTCGAGCTAAGATGTGGGACCTACAACACATGAAGAACGTATTCGGAACAGAAATCGATACTTCGGAATCTCCTAGGTTTATAAGTATCGAATCAGTCTTCCGTCACAAAGTACCTTTGCCGTAGGAGTAGGATGTGTCAATGTAGGCCATTGACTTCCACTCGTAACGCACCTAAACGCGTACATTTCTTGAAGTTTATTTTGCGTTTTCGTGTGTAAACTTCTAACAGCATGTTTCCGCAAGCCTGTAAGTTCTTGTCGTTGTTGTCGTATTGTTGTTGCAGTTGTTTCACTTCAGGGCGCTGTAAATAGCTATGACTCAGTAATCAGCATTGGTGTAATTGTATATATTGTCAGGATAAAACCCTGTTTACTTGCCACTTTGTCCTCCAAAAATCCCACACGATCTAGCCTGCTATGGAAACCGGTTTTCCACGATAGGTGGCCAGCGGCTAACAACCTGAGTAAGGACATGAACCTTTGTAAGTGTAAAGATTTTTGAGCTGAATTGAAGAAACCTGCACACTGGAAAACTTCATTCATTCCTTTTTGGAACCCTCTTACAGGTAAATGTTAATGTCTTCCTGACGTAGGATTTTAATTTTCCGTTTTTACGTAAGCTCTGGGGGTACGCGGTGGCGCAGTTGTTTTTTAGGCTACTGCGCTACAAGTCGGAAGGTCGCGGGTTCGATTCCCGATGGTGTCACTGGAATTTTTCATTGACATTATTATTCCGGCCGCACTATGGCCCGGGGTCACCTCAGCCTCTAACAGAGCCGAGTGCGTAGAACTGACAACCTTACAACCTTACAACCTTACAACCTTCATGTGCCGACTGTCTTGAAATCTGGGAGCCTCGACCTCCTGCAACCTTCAAGGCCTGTCTAGGCTTGTAATGGGATTGCTTTACCTTTTACCCCGAGTGCGCTCTGAACTAGTCTAGGATGGTTCGCTTTGACAAGCATTTTCGCACATGGTTGGAAGGTAGATAAATACGGCAGAAGCATTAGATTTCTCATTCACAGGCGAAAGCCACACATATCCTTCTTTGTACTGGACATCTACATCTTTCATTATTTGAAGCTGGCCTGGAGGCCTCTTCCGTTGAGGTATGTGACTGATACCCCTAATTAGCATTCACTTTGGAGTGATTACCCTTACTGTGTCGTATTCGAGAAATAAAAAATACATATAAATGTAATACCTGAGATTTTCTGACCGATGTGTTTATGGGTTCATACAGATCCTCCAGCAAAATTCCCTAATAATACAAAAAATTATGCTACGCGCTTCCTTCAGGAATGTTTAAAATTCGGTCTTCATTAAATTATCCCATAACATGACGCTACACATTTTAACTGTTGAAAGCTTCGTTGAATATAACTCAAATAAATAAAATCTAATTGTTTTGAACTGGTGATTATTAAACTCTTAGATTTTGAACCCTTCACAAAGTAAAGTTGAAAAATATGTCTATTAACTTCTCCGTGACTGTCAGTCCGTCCGTTTCCATGTAACAAACTGATAAATGCTGAGTGAATTTGTATGAAATTTGACATTGTGAGGCTTTACAGACCTTTGTAATCATGTTAAAATTATGGTTGGGCTAAAATCGCACAAGACTCTAGGAAATTTTCCTCCTAGACGTGCCTAAGTTCCAGTGACTATTACGAATATTGCAAAAAATGCGTCTGAAGTGTCGTAGAAAAACTCCCTTTTCCCGTACGTCTTAACCTTATCGAAGTCAATAAAAAATCTGAATCTCTGAACCAAGAGAATGGATGTATCTCCACATTTTTTCTGAAGATGGAGACAGCTCGAGCTTCCAAAATGTTATTTCTGGACTGCTTGAAGTTGGACAAAATCAAGAAAACAAGTAATATTAAAAAGTTTCTTGGACGACAGACAAAACGAAGATATAAAACTGTGATTACAACTTTAAAACAGGGGTAATAAATTCAGGGGTCTTGATTATTTTTACAGATAAAGTTCACCACATAACACGCCAATGCAGGATCATGATGGAGGTCGCGCCACAGATCTACACATTTTCAACCTTGGCGCTAAATCGGGGTGAGTGGTCAATGCCACGACCTAGCCAATTAACCCCAACAAATAACCCCGACAACCACTGTACAGACTGCTGTGTGGGCCCAGAGCCGAATACGGAAAATATGAAAATATCTTGTCTCCACTGGGGCTTGAAACCCGGACCGTCCAGCCCGTGGACAGTCGATATACCGAACATGCTATGCCGCCCCGTTGACTTTGTGGTTTATTTCATGTTGACGTCAGTATCTCAGAATATATAACTTTCAGTGTTAGAATAACTTATTCTTGGAGAATTCGACAGTATTTGTAGAGAAAAAGGTCGTGGCCTGATAGAGATAAGCTTAGTATTCAAACGTTTGCCTTCAGAGCCTGCAAAATGGCGCTAAACTCATCAGTCAGTATTGTCAAACTTCTGGCGCCAATTTGAAAGTAATATCTCTTGAATATAATTGAACAAAGTTACCGCTTGAGACAACGTGCTGGTGGTTCAGATATTATAAATATTCTTTCAATACGATCAAAATATTTAAGCAAATTAAATAACAGGAAGGAGCTGACAACTCTCTGACGATTGATTGTGCAACGCAACTGTATACTAGAGGGCAGAATTAGGTGGGGTGTTTTTTTGGCACCGATAAGATGGTCAGCTTTTTCGAGTGGAGCTGCAGGTGCACAATTCTGGCTCGTCAGAGCCACTCAACTGGTTGCCGATTTAGCAACTTTTATGTCCAGGATTTTATTTCATGCTCCTCTCATTGCCTGGCACCAAGCCACGTACAATTCTAGGCAGACAAATTGCTAGGACCGAAGTCAGACTTAAACCAGAAGCCATGTGTTCAGAATCTATTTGTAGGTTTTGAGTGAAAGAACATAATATTTTGTTCACAGGAACAGTAAGTAATGTTACTGTTCCGGCATTACGTAATTTAGAGGGATTTACACGGGAAAGAACAATGAGTTGCAGCTGCTAAGACCCGAATTCATTACACGAGTGTGATATTACTTTTCGCTAAGTATAATACCATAGATCATTCTTTCCTATTAAAAAAACCAACTAGATGCACCACTTTCTCAAATTTATTTTTGGAATAAAATTCTAAATGTTTCGGACAGTTCCTCTGTCCATCATCAGAAGTTTTTCACTATACACACAACAATGGTATATGTCATACAGGTTTGGTGACAGCTTGCGAGCAGGATCAGGACGTCCGTTCTGATCCTGCTCGCAGTCCTGATGATGGACAGAAGAACTGTCCGAAACATGTAGAGTTTTATTCCAAAAATAAATTTGAGAAACTAGTGCATCCAGTTGGTTTTATTATAAGAATATATCACGATGCACGGTCACCTGAACTTCAAATCGTAGATCATATTCGGTTTCAATTAACCTTTCGGCGCCTAACGACGACTATAATGGTCGTACCGCACCGCTAACCTCTAAATGTTGCATTTTATATATTTATTCAACAAATATAGGTACTGAATATCTTAAACACAGTATACACTCTCCGTTTTTTTCTCTTCAAAATGCAGTTTATTTCATAATTCTAACTTATTTGGTTCCTATATTATTCACATTTTATATACAGGGTGTGCTAAAAGTTCGAAAAATTATTCCGGCGCCAAAAGGTTAAAGGTTTTGAGGTGCTATAATTTTGTACGAGTGCAACGAACACACAACCGCTCTCCAGCGGCGAGTTTAGCAAACTGCGTTATGGCACTATACCCGTTAAAAGTGCGTCTGCAAACGTTTCTTTCTATACCAATAAATCAAAAATGCCAAATTTTGAGTTGTTACACTCTTGTCGCAGATGAGCGATATGGTTCTGGAAGTATTTGCCATCACTAGCAGCAGACAACATAGCATTTGATTCTTGAGTCAAATATAATTCTTATGTCAGCAGTTTTTCGTCTAGACCAGTGATGGGCAAACTTTTTAAAGAGGGGGCCAAAGGAAAGGAAAAAAACTTTAGGCGGGCCAATATAATTTATTAAAAAATAACAATGATACATTTTACAAAATTCTTGTATTT
>Ga0123357_10014493_pt1 | contig 10293 bp, 11 predicted proteins | sample TergutEmb28metaG_FD_89873 | JGI IMG/M metagenome (GOLD analysis project Ga0123357, IMG submission 89873) | Embiratermes neotenicus P4 segment gut microbial communities from Petit-Saut dam, French Guiana - Emb289 P4 | ecosystem: Host-associated > Arthropoda: Insects > Digestive system > Gut ... | reverse complement strand
TCTCATGTAGCCCTCCCGACTTAAATTTAGTAGTAACCAATTTCATGTTTGGTTTAAATGTAAAATAACCACTGCCACCGGGTGACAACCCAATTGCAGTTAATAAATATTATTATTATTATTCAGAAGTGGAAGTTTGTCAACTGCTGATCTGCTTGGCAGTGACCATTCTGTGTTGATTCACACAGACATGTCATTAGCCAAAATTGACTGAAGACAGCTGCTTTGCTGTGAAAGAATTAGCTGAGCATACTTTCTGGGTGTACAGAGCTGCTGAATTTTATAGCAGAACTTACAAATAAACAAGATTACAGCCAAGTGGGTACAACATCACTTAAATGAAGTGCAGCAGTGGGCATACTATGAGGCATGTCATAATAGTTTGGGACAGTCCCGTCACAAATGGGACAGTGTATTAAACCAGATAATTGCAATAACTGAAATATGGGTAAGGTCCTCTGAACCAGAAGTGAAACACTTCTGCAAGTGGCATCATCCATAGTCACCATGAAAACATAATTTGACTAGAATCTCTGTCCCGTGAAGGTGATGATTATTTTGGTGTGTAACCGGCAAGGTGTTCTGATGTGTCATCCATTTCTACAGGATAAAGTACTAAAGAAATACCTTGTAATGCATGGCATTACAAGGTATTTTTATTGATGCTTCACCTCAGTCAGCAGACACTGTTATGAACATTTTCCAGCAGCCGGAGTGGGTGGTATTGCAACCTGAATCCCCATGCCTGTGATCTGAAACCCAAACTGAAGCAGCTGCAGAGTGTGAAACTGTGAGAACAGTAAGGGTATTTTAACAGCAGTTTGCTATGAAATGGTACAGATTAGCATGTCAGGAGATATGGTGGTGTTTGCTGTCTTCTCTGTCATCAGCAACAAACCATACACAACCTCAGGTGCTACTGTGAAGGTTGTGAAGAGGTTATGTGAGAGTTTTTACTGTACTGTTTGTTCCATATTTACTCTTTATGCCACAGTAAAACCACACTTCAAGAAATATATTGTTGGGTGGCCTCCAAACATATATGCTGTACATATACCCCCATGTGATAATATTTAAACCAGTACATGCCATGTGTTTCATTTCCCACATTGCACCATTTTGGGCCAAAATGCAGTTGCCATTATTTATCAGGTGACCCTCTTATGTAGTTTTGCTTCATAAGAATTTGTTTTTATTGTTTCAACAGAGTACTATATGCAGGCACAAATTGTCACTTGTGGTATTCTTCAGTTCTGTTATATAATTTTTCTAGTACCTTCTCCACTTCCAGTAACATCATTCTAGTCATAATGTTCTATTTTAAAATTTAAGTATGTATCTAGTCTTCCTGACACTTATGAAAATAACCGTTTGAAAATATTTCTGTATATAATTTCGTTGCCATGTATGTGTACATAAATTAGGTGTGTGAGTTTTGATACAGCAATTAATGTTACTGAATTCTTTTTGTGGTTGTACCTTTGTGTGTTATTATTGACACATTTAGTACAGTTTGGTTTATTTTGTGAATTAACAGGCCTTTGTGACTGTGTATTATTTACTGTATATTGTATGTGGGATTTGTCTCTCTTCATTTTTTCCCTTTGCTGTGAATTATAAACAACAGTTTTATAATTTACAAGTTTCCAGTTTTGTTAGACCTATTAATGCTTGTGCAGATGCCAGCTGTTCTCTTATGGCTGCCAATGTAATATTTTCAGGCTCCTAGCAAGTTTAGCCAGTCGGGCTGGATTCTGGGTCGAGTGGTACCACGCTGTACAGACCCCAGCATGTTGGTGAGGCAGGAAGCTATTGACTGTGTGCGATTAGTTCTTTGTTTGGCAGCGCTTTATGAAGGTCATATGCCAGACCATGGTAATGACCATGCATGTGACCTTTTGCAAATTCGTGTAAAGATTCAGACTGAAGATCCGGATGAATTGTTCAGAGTTACAAATGAGTTGGGCAAGGTGAGAAACTAATCAATAGTAGCCAATACCTATATCCCTGAAAGTTGTGTTTCTGAAGAATACAATGGTACAAGAAGTGCCATTGGCAAGACCAAAGCTTTATGGAAAATTGGGATTTAGGGGAACTACCTGGGTTGCTTGTTCTGTCTTTTAAACACAAATAGTATGTAGACATTAAATGTCAAGTGTAAAACAGAAGTGTCCAAGAAAGTTGCCAGGAAACAGTTTTGAATGTCATTACATTCTTGTTTCCAGGAAATGTGAAAAATGTGAATATTATGTGCAGAAACCACCACTTGTTTGGTGTGAACAGAAATTAAAATTCTGGCTACACAAAACCAGGTCCTACAGTTGGAAGAACTGGATACTGTGGTTGGAAAGGGATTGTCCTACATTGAATCTTTTTGTGCATGATTTGTATCTTACTTTCCTTAAATGCATTTGTCAGTTCGCATAAACTGAAGTACATAGGATTGATTGTAATTGTCTGTTGCTCTGAAACAATTGGACAGGTTTTGAAGAAACTTGGTGGGGCTATTTAAATTATAGTAAGATTGATATCAGAGAAAGACACATTTATAAGGGAATATTACACAGAGAGTGCATGTGAAAACTACAGCTGGCAATAGTAAGGCCAGCACTAGTGGTGGGACAGCACAGAACGAATGGCCTATGTGAGGTCACTCAAAGGTCATACAGCTAAGAAAGTGATGAAGAGGTGAGGAAGAAGGGGAAGAACAGAATTTAACATATGGTGTGCATGCACAGCTTTCTTATATGATGTATGGTTTGTACCTTTCTAGTCTTATTTTGTGATGAGTGATGTACTGGTGGTACAAGTCTCCCAACACAATTTGTGGGAATTAATTTGCATCCAGAGTTTTAATTTTGTTATTTATTTTACTTTTAACCATCTTTTAAATTCATATGTTTCTCATTGAAACTGGCTTTTGCTTATGTTGTAATGTGCAATAATAAATGAGTCACAACCATTACAGAAAAGTGCCTAGTGGTGTTATCTATTAAGTTAGCCATCATAGTGTAGAGGAACTTTCTGCTGTTTGGGGAAAAGTACAACTGACATATTTATTTTCAATTTGCAGATAATATGTGCAAGGTTACCACATTTTCAACTTATCCATTTCTTGGAGAGCCTTTTGGATGGTCTTATGGATGTGGAGCCTTGCTGCTCAAGTGGTGCAAGTGTGGTGCTGAATGTTCTTCTCAAATCACATGGAGGTGAACTGTATCACCAAGTTAATGACATATTGTGTAAGGGTATTTTTAAATTGGCTCATATGTGGACCATCATTTCTTGCTCCTCTCTTGAAATGAAAACCATATCTTATAACTTTTAGGTTTTCAGATGTACAATCTCCATGGCTTGTACTTTTAAATCAAGAAACTTACACTTTTGATATATTTACTGACAGGCACATAAATATCACTTTGAATTTGAGGGTCAAAGGTGGTGAGCAAACCGAGCACAGAAGTGTTCAAATGGAAAACCAATGGTCCAGTTAGATGTATGTAAAAAAATTGGTGCATATTCCAACACATCAGCAGTTGTAGTGTGTGCAGTGAAGGTGCTGTGGCTTTTGGACAGTGTGGATTGAAGAAAAAGCAAAGCAGTAGTAGGTGTTGTTTTTATATATATATATATATATATATATATATATATACTGGGTAATGCTACCAGAGTGTTTGATACTGAGAGTGCATACTTGAGTAGTAACTGCCATTACTGACAGTAAATACCTCTTATTCTTCCCTGGGCTCTGGTATTTTTCTCTGCACCTTGCAAACACCTTCAGTATGAAAGAACAAGTTTTACATTTGTACAGAACTATAGGTACCATTATAATTTTTTATACTTTAAATGTTTGGATTTTTAGATGTGAGCAAGGAAGATAAAATATTCAGAACTGTGTGGAAGCAACCTGTGCATTTTCCAGCTGTCAGTTTCTTATTTACCCTGTTGAATTTTTCTCATTGTATGTCTTAGAACATTGACAGTGTGTACAAAATATTTTACACTGTTTCCAGTACTTTTCATAGCGAGTGAAGCTGTTGTACGATTGTTGTAGGTAATATTTTGGAGAGGCTGGTGAATATTCAGTGTGTAAAAACCCGCATGGGTTGTGTGCAGGCAGTGCGCACTCTGGCACATCACCACCCTAAGGCTGTGGTGACAGGTCTTGTAAACCAACCACTGCCATTTGACATGTAAGTTATTAATTTCAAAGAACCACATATTACACTGGGTACAGAACTTTATGGCTGGTCAAAATAATAACCAACTGCATGGAGCAGGTCTCCTTGCATCTGCGTGGGCCACACACATGCAGGCTAGTTGCAGACTCAACAGACATCTCACGAACATTATAATTTCTCTGAAATACCTTCTTCTTCCTCTCTTCTTCTTTAGCACTACAGGCCTTTAAATTTGGGCTTTACTTTCCTGATGACAGATGCCCATTATGTTCTGTCCAAAGCTCATGTTCTCCATCTTTTTACTCCCATATTCTTCAAGTCCAATTTGGCATCATCCAGTCACCTTAATTTAGGTCTTACTCTTTCTTTCCCTCCTCCTGATTTGCCTTCCAGTTACTTCTTGGATGGCCTTTTACCGTACATTCTTACAACATGCCCAAGCCATTCCAGTCAACATACTTTAATTACAGTTACAATATCTGGAGATGCAATTTATTATAAATTTGTTGATTCAGTGCTATTCTCCAGGATTCTGAAATGTGAGCTAGGTAAATTAAAGATCAGCTGCCATGACATGTGTGTGTGGGGAAGTCTGTTGTGCCATATGTTTTCAGTTTTTATGAATTTTGTGGCTGTGAAATTTCTCTCCTGTAAAAGGTGTCTTGAAGGATTTTCAAGAAGAATGCAGAAGCATAACACAGATTGTTTTTATGAAATTTCTGTTTAGTAATCACACAGCATTTTGATTTTTGATAATGACCTTGTCTGTCTTATTTACTTGTAGTTGTATGAATAGTTTTTCCCTTTGGAACGATAACATCCTGAAATAAAGATTGGAATCTTTGTGTTGTACTTGTACAACCACTTTTCTCGTAGGTGGTATACATTAACGCTCATTCCACTGTGTGCTTTGATACATCCAGGTTTGTTGTGCAGGACTGAAAAAAGTAATTTGACTGGCTGAATGTTTAAGTACAGTGGATTTTTGTGAAATTTTGATAAGTAGCCTCCAAATGATATAGTGTCACATTTTAGAAGATGTTTCCTCGCATTGCTGTGAGGACCTTCATGTATCAAGTCTCCAGGTGTGTGAGGAGTTGTGAACTGTTTGTTTGTAGGTCTGTGGTTGAGTGTTGGACGGTACTGGCTCAGGATCCTGTACTGTCTGCAATAATTATAGAGCAGTTTCTGCAAGTTATGAACAGTGTAGCATTGTACAGTGTGCAGACAGACAGGGACAAACTCAAGATAGCAACTTTGCAGCCACTTGCAGTAAGTAATTGTAAAAATGACTAACAGTAAATATATTACTTCCCAAGTGTGTTATGATCTCGATCAGTTTGTCTTCCTTTCATCTTTCTTTATTCTCTGTACATCCCATGCATATGTGGCTAAATGTTGTAAAAGAAATATTAATTTGTGTTTTACAGAGTATAGGTTTAGAAGCATATAGTTACCCAGCTATCACAGATATTCCCCAGCATTTCATGGAGAGTGAGAATTCATTGTGATATTTGTAAGAGCTTGCCAACAGGACCCTGTTCTGAGTCAGAAGAATTCAGTCCACAGCCTCACACTATTTCTTTGCGATCAGTTTCAGTATCATTTTCCCATCTGGGCCTAGGGCTCACAACTGATCGTTCCTTGTCGTATCTTCCAACCATATCTTCCACACCTTTCTTATATTTCCTCTGTGTTTACTGCATTGCCGCCACTGGTCGCTCTGTAGTTCATGTACATGTTAAGTTGTGTTTGTTCTCTGCATTGTATAAAAGTGAATAGTGCTTTGGTTTAGTTTCCAAAATTCTTGTGTACTGTGTTTGTTCAGGCTATAAGTGCAATGCACGAAATGTTCCGACTTGCCACAATGCAGGACATTGCTGTGAAGAAGTTTCCAGAACTGTTTTCTGTTCTTCTTATTGCACTGGGTTGCTACATTGGCACTGCACCCCCTGTGTGTACACCACAACATGCAAAGGGCAAGAAAGGCAATTTGACGTTCGTTCCTAATCGAAATGCATATAAACTTGCCCCAGCAAGGTATGATATTTTGCATGATATAAATTTTTGTAGTTTTTCATTTGTGTGTATGTTGGACTTTAGATTTGTGGAATTACTGAAAGTTTGAATGTTTGTAGGGTTTTGAAGTAACCTTGTTACAAACTTCAGATGTCTTTGCTTCTCCATCATTTGGTTAGTTATAGGCATTGATTTGATAGACACCAGCTGACTGACAACAGTGGTGGCAGGTAGTGCTTGTATCAAGAGCAGTTGGTAACCATCACTAAAGAAAACTACATTGCAATGAAATGTATTTTGCAGTCTTGAATATATTACATGGTAAATCTATTGTATAGGAATGTCTTACATAGTAAAATAATATAGATGTCATTTGATCAGTGTGGCACAAAGACAGACCACAAAATTTTAGAACCTGGCATGAAAAATCTTCTCGTATTTGAATATCTTGTGTGGGTTGTACTGTAGTTGTCTAACCATGTAACGTGGCTTCACACATCATATTTTGTTTGCTGAGTGCACATGTCTTGAGGAAGAGTGGTCTGTTTCACAAACATAATATTTTTATTGTTTCAGAGTTGCAGTTGAAGCTTTAAAGTCTTTCTTGCTATGTTCAAAATGTGAGCATGTAGCAGAAATATTGCTCCAGTGTACACACATTGATGGTGGTGACAGTCTTGTTTCTTTCATTGAGATGGTTCCTGCTCTTACCAAGTAAGATGCCAACATGTGCTATGAATATTTGAAGATTTATATGTTTTATACAAATTAAGGTTAGCATGTTGGTACCTCTTATTAGTCATTTTGTTCATAGTGTTTCTGATTTAACTTTTTCTGTTACAAGATGTAATATCAACCAAATCACTGAAGATAAAGTAATGTGATTTGCATCATTTTGTACCTTGAGGTATAAACGTTTTGTCCACCATGGTGTGACTGCATTTTATTACATTGAAAAGTCAGAGTTGATACTAACAATGTAGAGAAATCACTACCATGAGTGGTTAAGAGTCCATCTTCTAAACCAACTTGTCAGAGAGTGAGCAAGGACATTGCTTGCAACAGACACTGTGTTACACAGGAAAGGAGCTGGACATTCATCTGTCTCATATGACACTGTGGGTCTTATATGTTAAGCCTGTGTATGTAACCCCAAGAAGTCCATCTGTCTTGTTTCATGTGTGTTGAACTTGCCTTCACAGCAGAGCATAGGGTTTTGTGTAAACATTTGAAACTGTATACGAATGAAGTGCGAGACCAGCTAAACCTGCATATTTCGCTAGAGTTATTCGTTGGATTTTTGATGAAGACAGTAGTTTTGTTTCATGGATATTGTTACAGATGTTAGTAATTTCCATGTCAGCAGGAGAAGTCAGTTGACTAAGGTGTGAATTTGACAGTGTGGATTACCCACATGAGCTTGCTAATGAGTAGGTTTGTGACAGCCGGACTTGGATTATTGCATGTGTGAGTTACAGGCCTGTTCCCCCCCCCCTGTAGAGACAGCTACTTTATGTTCTGCAAGTGATGGCACTACAGCCATTAATTATCTCCCTACAAGATGGTGCCCCTCCACACTGGAATTTGGCAGTACAGGGATCTGTATACCAAACCTTCCCAGGATTTCTGATTGGATGGAGGGGGCCAATTCTATGGCCTTTGTTGTTAACTGACACTACCTTGCTGAACTTCTTCCTTGGTGGTTGCATGGAATTTTGAGTGTATAAGACACCTGTACTGGCCATTGACTCCCTATAAATACAATCACACATTCAGTCAGAAGTGTGACTCTGACCTACTGGCATGTAAATGGACCAAAATTGAACTGACTTCATGTGCTGTGTGTTACCTCTGTGACATTTATTGAAATGTACTGATCACATATTGTGTACCTAAAAATACAAAATGTGATTTGGTTTCATGTTATGTTTTGTAACCGGAAACATGTAGGAACTTTCTGTCTACCATACAAATGTGAATGACATCTGAATATCAGAATGGGCTGTCAAACTTCAAATATAGCATACTGTCTGGCTTGGAGAAGGGTGGGAGACAATGACAGCAGAATGTTGATTAATGTTGCATGACCATATTTGATGGTTTTTGCCAGTGAACTAATAACTAGCATCACAGAAGAGAGATCTTGCTGGGAAGCTTGTGGTCATTCTGCTGCCTTTTGTGGAAGGTTCATTATATGTTCACAGGATGCTGCCCTGGACCCAAACCTGCGATTGTTGCATACAGTCCATATCCTAATTCCTGATTTTGTATGAGCCTTGTGCAGGCAGATACACACACACACACACACACACACACACACACACACACACATACACACACACACACACACACCACACACACAGTTATATATTTTTGGTCACCTACTACTTTGTGTGTGGGAAATTGTTTTCTGTTCGACTGTGGCTTGTATTGGTTTTATAATTTCAGAGCTCTTTGTGTCCGCGTGCCCCAGTCTATCCCGCGTCTGGTGACCTGTCTAAACCAGTATGGTACCAGTACTGTTGAGCCACAGAGAATAGTAGTTGTTGCATTTTATGCAGAGGTATGTTTTCACACTACACACCTACTGACACTGTTATACGGTCGTATGTTGTACTTTTGTGTGCACAGCAGAAATAAACACTTACTGGATTATTCAGGAGACCTTCCTTTTAAGAAAATGACATTCAGCTGTGACTTTAACATTCTTAATAGTCATATTTGCTTGTACATATTAGTGCAGTAAAACCCTGAAAATTCTAAATGAGCCAATTTGCAGTACCTTATAAGCCAGGTAATGTGATGCACCCTGGCTTTAGACATACGATTTTGTGTACTCTTTAATGTGGCTAATTAGAAATATGGTTAATTTATAACTGGAGCTTTATTATAGCCTTTGATTAGTAAACGGTTTGTAAAATTGACATATGTTATTTTATGGACGGTTTGCCTAAACATTCCTGCACTACTGTTGAATAGTGGAGTCATTGTTGTGACAAAATGGAAGTATGTCTTGGACCATGGTTGGTAGCTCAGCTGGGTCCCTGCACCCTTCAGCATGACTTTCACAGATACAACCAAAATTCAATTATACAAAGGTGTATCCAAAAGTTCCAGGACAGTACTTGTAAAAAGAAGTTTGCTTACCTTGGATGTTAAATTCCTCCATCACCTTCAAAGTACACCCCTTTTGCATGAATACAGTGGTCCCAGCGTTTCTGCCATGCTTGGAAACATCCCTGGAATTCCCTTTTAGAACTGTGTCAAGTACCCGCTGTGATTTCTCTTGAATCTCTTCAATGGTGTTGAAGCTTCGACCCTTCATCCGAAGCTTCAGCTTGGGGAAGAGGAAAAAGTCACAGGGGGCCAGATTGGGTGAGTATGGGGGATTACTGTCATGTTGTTCTTGGCCAAAAACTGCGAAACTTTAAAGGACCTGTGAGCCAGGGCATTGTCATGGTGGATAATGAGGTTCTGGTTTTGACATTTCTGTGGCCTCTTGCATCGCACATTTTCACGTAACCTTCTTAGAACATCACAGTAGAAGACTGCATTGACCGTCATTCCAGGTGGGACAAATTCCCGGTGTACGATCCCCTCTTGGTCAAAGAAACAAATGAGCATCATCTTCAATTTGCTTTTTTGCATATGTGCTTTTTTGGGTCTTGCAGACCCAGGACTCTTCCATTGCGAAGATTGCAGTTTTGTCTCTGGGTCTTAAGCATAAACGATGCTTTCATCACCTGTGATGACGTTCAAGAGGAGTGTGGGATCGTTCATTACAGTTTCCTTCAGTTCCTGACAGATCTCTACTCGACTGTCTTTCTGATCGTGGGTCAACACTCTCGGCACAAACTTCGCTGCTATCCGATGCATGTTCAACTGTTCAGTGAGAATTCGCTGACAAGATCCATAACCAATTCCAGCCTCTGCACAGAGATCGTGTATGGTACGACAACGATCCTGGTTGACAGCCGCCCGTACCTCTTCCACTTTTGAGGGGGTTGTTGCCGTGCTTGGCTGACCTGATCGATCATCATTAGCAGTCGAAGTTCTGCCATTCTTGAAATGTCCAAACCACTCAAAAGTT
>Ga0123357_10014492_pt1 | contig 10293 bp, 7 predicted proteins | sample TergutEmb28metaG_FD_89873 | JGI IMG/M metagenome (GOLD analysis project Ga0123357, IMG submission 89873) | Embiratermes neotenicus P4 segment gut microbial communities from Petit-Saut dam, French Guiana - Emb289 P4 | ecosystem: Host-associated > Arthropoda: Insects > Digestive system > Gut ... | reverse complement strand
TTTTCCACTCTTTCAAATTTGTAATTTTTTATTTTCAAATGTCCTATTTTATTTTTCTTTAAACTGTTTTTCCTTTCCACTATCATATATTTTGTCTTTTCTTGGTTTATCTATAGTCTGAACTTTCTGGCAATGTTTTCCATTTCAACAAAAAGTTTTCTTATTTCTATTTCATCTTTTCCAATTAATGCAATGTCATCTGCATATGCTAATATATTCAATTGTTCTTTACCAATCTTTATACCAATAGGGACAGTTTTTATGCTTTGTATCACTTTTTGTAATGCCAAATTAAATAATATTGGTGATAAAGGGTCACCCTGTTTCAGGCCTGTTTTATTTTCAAAAAAAGATGACTGTTCCTTCTATTCTAACTGCACTTCTTGTCTCCTGTACACATGTTTTACACATATTTATTAGTTTAGTAGGAATTTGAAATTCTTTCATACATTTCCATAATGTATCTCTACGTATAGAGTCATATCCCTTTTGAAAACCCATAAATAAATACTGTACACTCTGATTATACTCGCAAAGTTTCTCGTTTATTATTTTCAATGCAAATATTTTGTCAATTACTGATCTTCCATCTCCAAATCCATTCTGACAGTCCCCCATAACTTTTCAATATATGGTTTAATTTTTCCCAATATTATATTTGACTAAATTTTGTAAGCTGCATTTCCCAGTGCTATTCCCCTGTACTTCTCTGTCTCCTGTTTTGTGTATAGGAACTATTACTGTTTCTTTCCATTCTTCAGGTATCCTTTCCGCCTCCAAAATTTGCCTTACTAGTTCATACATTCTATTCAGTAGTTTTATTTCCTCTGTATTTTATTAATTCTGGATGTATTCCATCAGTTCCAGCCACCTTGCTATTTTTTAAGTTTCTTATTGGCTTTTTTTACATCTTGTATAGTGAGTTCTACTTCAACTTCAACTTCAACTTCGCTAATTTCTTCATTTCCTTTTTTAATTAATTCCCTTGATTCTTCTGTGTTCAGTAATTTGCCAAAATATTCTTTCCATATTTCTGCTTTCTCCTTTATATTCATTACCAATTCTCCTTTTTTGGTTCCTAATTATGCCAAATTTATGTTGATATCCTTCCTTAAATTGGTTTACTGTTTGATACATTTTCCTTGTGTTACTATGCTTCTCATCTTCTTCTATTGATTCCATTACACTTTTCGTGTGTGTCTTTTTCTTATTCCTAACTATTTTATGAGCTCCTTTGCTTTTATGGTGATACTCCTGCTCTTCCTCCTCCATTCTTCCTTTTATCAACCATTTTTCTCTTGCTTTCATCATTTCTTCTATTGCAAATTTGCATTCCTCATCATAGAATTTATTTTTAAATGTTTCTGTACCTTCATCATTTTCTATAAGCTGCTGTTTAGTCTCCTTGATTATTGTTTTAATGTTTTCCCATTTTTCATTAATATGATTGTCCATACTATCTTCATCATCGAAATTTTCCAGTATTTCAAACTTAATATTAATTTCTATAGCATATTGTTTCCACTTTGGATTTTGAAAAAATCACCATTTTCCTTTTCTCATTATATTTATTTCCAGTTTTCACCCTTAATTTCACTCTAAAATTTATCTTGAGTAAGTTGTGATCTGATCTGATCCAATGTCTGGTTCCCTTAGTGCTCTGATGTCTCTTATTGCACTGCTGAATCTATTACTAATTAAAACATGATCTATTTGGTTCGCTGTCCTGCTAATAAACCATATCTATTTGTGAATATCTTTATGTGGAAACGTTGTACTTCTTACATTTAAACCTTTAGATATTGCAAACTGAATCATTTTTATTCCATTGTTGTTAGTTTCATTATGTAAACTTTCAGTGCCAATGGCGAGTTTGTATATGCTTTCTTTACCGACTTCTGCATTAAAATCTCCAAGTATTATTTTAATGTCCGACCTAGCAATTTGATTTATATTTTGCTCTAATAGATTGTAAAATTTGTCTTTTATCTCTTTTTTCGTTTGTTGGTGCATGGACATTTATCGGAGTACATGAACACCATTTAGCTTTTAATCTCAAACAGCATATTCTTTCATTTATAATTTTGAAATCTTTAACATATTTTAAAAATTCTCCACTTACATAAAAACCACAATCAAATTCATGTTTTTTACTTTCTAATCCACTAGTGAATAAAGTAAAGTTATCAAATTTCTGAATACCACTTTCCAATCGAGTTTCCTGAAGCGCTATTACGTTGAAGTCCAACTTTCACAATTCATTATGGAACACATTTATTGCTCCTGACCAAAATAGTCTTCTTACATTCCACATTCCAATTTTCACTTTTCCAAATCCATTCAACATCAGTTATCCCTTTCTTCCGAGGCTCCTTTGAGAAATTCATAACTGTATATTTTTTACTTAGATGGGGGGGTTAGCCTGTCGTAACCTGAAGGGCCAGGAATTTTAATCAGGGTTTACTCCCTTATACAACTTGCTTTCACCACAGCTTCCAGAGCGTCGTTTACCCTTGGTTTGATTTTGGAGTGTCCTTCTCCTTGGAGGGTTGCAACCAAGCTCAAGGGTCCCTCCTACCCAATCTGATAGACCCTTATGATTGGGTCCATCAGACCTCCTTGCTCTTTCTGCTTGGTGACCCATGCTGCCGAAGGGGTTGGTTACCTCAAACTTAGCAATGGGTTACTCACCTTAACAGGACCTACCACTAGTAGGCAAGAGTGGGGTAGGAGTGGAAAGGTTTGTAGATTTCCATCTTCATGTTGAAAATCTTATTAGGTATCATTGTCTGTACCTTCACATCACACTCCCATATGGGTCCCAAACCAATAAACTATAAACATAATAATTTGGCAATAAATATGCTGTCCACCTTTGGCTTTTGTAATAGCTATCACATGATAATGACCAACACAAGTTGAAACATGCTGTAGGAAAATGTAAATGAATGTGGTCAAATACAAATTATTGTTGTGCCAACAAACATCATAACACTTTTACTGCAACAAAAAATCAATCATTACATCACCAAATATTCCATAAAAAATCAACTAAATTCCAGGTACACAACAGCATGAATTAAAAAAATTACAATCACAATAAAGTCTTGTGGGGGTTACACAATGTCAGCTGGAAGCATTTCAAAACATCATAGCACCTTCCTCTTCAGATTCGTGCATTCCAAGATGAATATCTAGGCCAGAACATTTGGGTATAAATATCCTTTTTAGGTTGCTTGACCCTGAAGATGTATGCACTATGATCCTTCAAAACATCGGTAAATATTTACCAGCCAACACAACATAAAAACCACAAGACATGAATTCATAGTAAGAACTTAGAAATCTCAAAAAGTATAATCACTCTGGGGATTCAGTTCTTCTTGGACACATCACATCACTGCGTAATCAGTTCCTGACATTTTGAAACAATGCTGTTATCTCATTTTGCAGGGTTGAAATGTTCAGGAAGAAAATTTTTTTTTCCCCCCCAATAAATTGATCTTGCCTGAGACACAAGCTCAGAATTCATGTCAGCACATTTCATGTTCATCTTAGTAACTATTTACCACAATGAATGAATGTTTTACATACAAACACACATTGCAGTAAGAAGGAAGTGTTGTCATCTTCACATTCAGGAACAATGAACATACAACATCCACTCTTTTAAGTAAGTTCATGGGTTTAAGCATTCCTTTTTATACAGAGCAATATATATTGTTTTGGTGACAATATAAATTAAGTTTCACAGTACTCGTATACAGAAAGCACTGCAACAGGGATGCAATGATAAGGAATTCAGTCTACAATACTACTTGATGTCAGGCTGAATCTCAATTACTGGTGCTCTGACAATCCCTTTGGCTCTGCCTTTCTTGTCCCTTAACATCCACATGGCATGGGTTGCTAGCAGTAACTGGCACCACTACTCGTTCTGGCTGAATAATGAAGGGAAAAAAACACCATTATCATGAACTGAAGAAGTTGCATCCTAAACAGTGAATAATCATGGCACCTGCACTCTATTGCATTATGATGTGTCTTATGCTTTATTTTTGATTGTTCACTCAATGACACAAGAACTATCTAAATTGTAAAATAAAAAATAAATAAAGGTACTCAATTGAAAAAGTGTCTCTCATAAGTCATTATATACTAATACAAATCATCAAACCTATACACTTCATATATATATATAAAATCACACTGTCTTCAGTGTAATAATGCTGGACAAAAATTTCAATATTTCTGCAATTTATAAGACAGTAATTATTACCAACATGCAGCCAACTTTCATTGTCATAATGACAGTTCAAAAAACCTCCAGTCACAATGAAAATGGGCACTATATTACCACTGCATCTCTCACATCAAAAATCATTCTAAAGGTGGAGCAAATATGAGTAAGTGAGATGATATGGAGAAAATGCTGATGGCAATGGAAGTTACTGCTCATGAATATGATCATGACACTCAAACAACAGTCCTATTTGGTGTGTGTGTCCTAGCTTCATGCTCAACAGCATTCTGTTCTCCACAATGCGCAGCCCACACTGATCCGACAGGTTCAGTCATGTTCAGTACATGCAGACTCTTATAATATCTTAATTAATAATCAAATGAAAATCAAAAGCCTAAGAGTTTGTGACACTGATGTGTCAATGAGGTGAAATGTATATTAGAACTCTTCTACTGTCTTGAGTTTATAAATAACACATGTTTCAGATGGACTAAATGATTGAGATTCATAATTTCTGTAATGCCAGAGGCACAAACAACTTTCCAAACTGTTTTTTTTAATGACAACAAAATGATGGAAAAAATCAAATATATGCACCACCTCAAATAAAAATTGTATCTGTAATGATAACTGAAACTGACAGCAACACTATTTGTAATGGTGTTGCTGACTGGCTATAATTATCAGCAGACAAACCATATTTGCAGTGTCCAGTAGAATTCATATGGGGAAATATAGTGTTTCCTTCAATAACAAATTCTTCAGTGGACTAGTGAATAATAACCTTTTAACAGGGAAAGTATAGTTTAGTTTCGGGTGCATTTTGTCTTGTGATCCCAAGCAATTATTTCAATGTCATACATGTGTATTATAACGGCAATCTGGATATAGGGTGGCAACACCACAACTTTTTTTTTAAACTGCTGAAGAAGAATTCATGAAACAAAAGTCACAAGAGACCACCTAAACAGTATGAACCCAAGGTCACTGCTGTTCATACAGGTGCCCTTTCTTCATTTACTCCACTTGCGCTCTCCACCTCAGGGCTTTTAACACACACATAAAGCTCACAAAGTAAGGGCAGAACATATTCAAAATTACACTTCAAGGTCAAATTTTGCTGCATCATACTGCTAATAAGCTTCACTTCATAAAAAATTAATAATAAGATGGGAAATGTGCATTGTAACAATGTGGCAGGTGTAGATCTTTGCATCCTAGACCCCTCTCTGATAGTCATACCACTTAATCCAAAGTGATCATACTTTTGTTGCAGTTCAAACTTGTACATACACACATTTCTTGAAGAACTCATTAACACGTCGACACTGATTTCGTCTATGTTAAATTTATCAGACATACATATCCTCAAATCCTCATACCGCTGAAATATTTTGTAATTGCTGATTTACAGACAGTATTTTACACACAATTTGTAGGTACATTCGTACTCTATCTGCATACCAAATTTAATATTCCCTGACATCAGCTAATAATAAATATTATGACAGCAGATAATCATTTTCCTAAATTAAACAGCACACAAACTGCAAGAATAAAAGACAGGTAACTTTACAGGTATATGATGTAACAACATCAATACTATATCACTGGTATGTCACACCACAATAAATTTATGTACAGAAGAACTTCACTTATCCAGATACTGGTCATCTTGATCAGCGTGTCCTTTCAAGTAAATTTGTCTAGAATTCTACAAAACTAACTTTGCCTTGAAATTATCAGTTATCAGATCAAGTCCAATATGTGTTATGGCTTTGAGAATTCAAATCACGCATGGTCGAAAGCTTTAGATGCAGGTACACACTGTAAATAGTAGCAGTCGAAGGGGTTCCCAAATCAGACAAGAAATTTCCAAAGTCCTCAACAGCAGTGAAAGTTGTCGGTCACCACCCGAATTCCAGTCCCCTCCTCCCCAAAGCTTTGGTTTCGCACATGACTCACGAGACCTCTGACAGCATGAAGAGTGCACTAAGTGACTATATAGGAAAAAAACTGCCATGCAAACTTCTCCTGACTGGTGATGAAGAAGACAGTGTCATGGAGTTTTACAAATGAATTGACCTAAAGGAATGTGCTACATGGCTGCAGATGCTTGAATGATGTAAACACTGTAACACTGAAGACAACCTGGCAGAAAATCAAAGGGGTTTCAGAAAGTGAACCCAATACAGAAAAAGTGGAACTGAATGAGGGAGAACTGGCAAACATGTCTCTAAAATTCCTGGTTCATTGCACTGTGGAGTTAAAGATGTGAATGACTGCTTAAACTGTGATCGTGACGACCCTGGCTATCACATCATGACCGATGATGAAATTGTGAACAATATAAGTGAGGAAAGACAAGGAAGATGACGATGATGAAGAGGCCTTGACAAAGCAATGCTCTTCAAGCGTTGAACTTAGCTATAGCCTGGATGGAGTGGCAGGAGGAATGAGACCCAATGTGACTGCTTCTGTTGAACAAATTCGTGACTTGGCTGCAAGGAAACGTACTTCAGCAATGAAACAGAAATCTAACCTTCACTTCATTGAGTAAATCAATATGTCAACACATTTGTAAAATTTTTTTTTCCACTTCAAACTGCCAATGTAGCCTAGTATCAAAGAAAAATCCAGTTATCCAGATTTTCTGCATTAACAGATGGCTCACCATCCCAATTTAAAATGTAGTAGTTCTACTGTATATATAATTATTTCTTTGACTTCTTGTGGTCTGTTGTTTTTCTTGTAGTTATATCATATTGATATGATTTGTAGTGGGGGGGGGGGGGGGGGGATGCATTTGTCTTGCATTTTGATTTTCTTTACAACTATTGTCTCAAATTTTCCTCAACTAAAGAATAAGTCTGCAACATCTTATCATAAATTTGGATACATCTTCATATCCACATGTTACTTCTGTCCAGTTTTAACCAAACTTTAATTTTCTTGACAGATTTTAGTACAAGTCAGTCCAGCAGAAGCTGAGCTGTTCTGTGCTGACACACATACACATATGCAACTATGCAAATTTGCCTAAAAAGTGGAACCAAAAACAATCCATAGGTCACACACAAGTGACAAAGTAGTCCATAATTGACAGAAAATGCAGAACAATATTGTAGTTTATCTTAAGGTGACAGACTGTAAGGAAGCAGATGGAGGTCTTTGGTTCAGGATCTTCCAGTAGGTGGCTGTGGTAGTAAGAATGTTAAACTCTCATGTTCTGGAATAGTCTTTACTTTAGTGTAAAAATGTTAACAGCCCTTCCCATACTGTTTTGTCAAGAAGCCTCCTTGCTAACAAACAGAATAAGGACTACCAATTAATTGCCCACCTGACTGCTCATTTTTGACTTTGCTTCAAGCGCTAATAAATGTATGTGTTCATTAACTTGGATAGAGGCACCATCGTACATCATTCGGATCAGCACACGTGCAATGTTCCGAGCATCATCAAGCCCACAATGTGGCCGTCCCTCAAAACTGAGTTCCAGGTGCTCAAGCATCAGTTTCAAACTGAACTGCAATGCAAAAGAACAGTCTGATACAATGAAACATCAAGGAACTACAAAACAAAATCCACCCCTAAATTCCCATAAACTAGAAGCCTATCATGACATTAAAAAAAAAAAAAACAATAATGCCAAAGTCAGTTTCAAGTGGCATCTTTGTTATAAGTATAAACAGGGCATGTGCTGGATTTTCATTGAGCAGTGATAATTACTCAAGTGATGAAGAAATTTTGTGTTGTTACAGAATCCTGTCATTCACAAAAACCTACAACTAGGTCCCATTCTGAGACAGTTAAACCCACTGCAAGTTTTACAAATCACTTTTCTATGATCCATTTTAAGAATATCACATCTAATAATATGTCTCACAACAATCCTCTTCAAATGTCAGTTTGCAACCACCATCTATGCAGTTTTTATATCTTCTGTGCATGCTACATAGTCTACTAATGTGATCCTACTTGTATAGCCCTGTAAAGCCCAGTTGTTACTTTTATGTACCACAAAGTCTAATATGAAAAAATTATACATTTTGGCCACAGAGTATATTTATGAGTTTTGTATGGTTCTCAGAATGAACAATGATAATTTCTCTATACAGCTTTTAACTTACTCGATTTTATAACCAAGACCCAATGTGTTTATTAGACAGTATGAACTGAATCTTTAAATATAATTCAGGTCAATCATACTTGAAATATTGCACACAGAGTACAAACTGGGCAGTTATTGTCAGCAGAACAAACTGACAAATGCAAAAAGTGGGCACATCACATACAATACTCTGTGACCAGCAAAATACAACTGCTGTCCTGAAGTCTCACAACAAAATCATGCCTAGCACTGGCTATTTGAAATTAGGCAATACATGTCTCGGTCTGGTACATAATGGATAAGCCAACACACCTGTATCTACTCCGTATAAAATAAAGTACATCAAAAATTACTTTGCCAAGGTTATGGACTGTCATGTCAATAATGGTCACTGTGGTCCTGAATAATCTCACTATGTGATACACACCCTCCTGCACTTGTAGAAGTTACTGAATGTCTTCCTGATGTTGATCCATTTCTTGGCAAACTGTGGATATGGAATCCCAGAAATCTGTGAATAATTTCATTCTCATATTAACTCTACGTTCTGAAAAGGTGTTCAGAATGGTTTAATAAAACACAATGGGATAATAACATGCTGATCTGTGCTAGTCAAGCTTACCTCATCAATAAATACAATAACATAAAAGGAAAGTTGTTTGAAGTGCAATTATAACAACTATTTCAACCATGTCTAAAGAAAAATACAGTCCAAAAATATGCACATATAAAAATGTCTAGCCAACCACCTGCCACACATTCACCATAACTAAGGCTTGAAGACTAAGAATAAAATATAAATTAGGGTTCTTATACATGAAAAAAAAAATGATATGAAAATCTCTATAATATTCATTTGGACGAAGTTGTGTTACTCAGAACACAAAATTAATCTGGTGTAATAAAACACAACAGGATGACAACACTTAAGATGATCATCATAAAGTATGGCTGCTCATCGCGTAGTCTAATTACAACATTCTGATACAATGTTAGGCTCACATTAAACATAGAATAGAATAGAACACAATACTGAAGGGCGGGCACCAAGTGACCTGTACACTTCGACTGTGAACGATCCTTCACGTAGCCCTTGAGCTCAATCAGTCAGCGGTCCCTGACCTTGAACAAAATGCTGTATCTTGCTGGCAGAGATGTCTTCAAAGTCACCTGATTTTAGAAAATAATGACAACCTGAATCTTAATGTGGCCAAAGCCACACAGACACAAAGAATGTGTGAGGCTGTGTCAGATGCCTGCTTGCATCTATCGCACATGGGATGTTTTGCCAGCCCCAGTTTAGACAAATGTCCTTTCAAATTACAGTGTCCTATTAGCAGCCCTGTCAATATTCTTAGTTGTTTTCTGCCCAGGTTGAGCAATTCCCCAGCTCTTTTTGCAGATGGTATTTTAAATAAAACCCTTCGCTTGCCTTTGCACATGTACGGACTGCCAGTACTCCTGATGTTTCCTACTAGTCCAGTCCCTGATCCCCCCCTTGGCAACCTCTGCTGCTATACCAAGTACAGGCTCAGGTCCTATTATTGGATGTAAGGAGCCTTGTAGGGCTAATTCATCAGATATTTCATTTCCATCAATTCCCATGTGTCCTGGCACCCATACCAGTTTAAATTTTTATTAAGTTATTAAAACTTACTTAATGCCAATGTGATTGTATTTTTTGTTGTTTATTTTTGTGGGTTTGGGTTTTTTCATCTAGTCAGAAGCATTTTTTGATTACTTTGTTAAGACTGGAATTTGTTGTTTTGGTCCTTGATTTTGCTGTTTATTTTTATTTCTGCAATTTGAATTATAGATTGTTTTTTGTTGTTTAGTTTCCAGTTTTTTTTTTTTTTTTTTTTTTTTTTTGGGGTTTTTTGGGTTTTTTTTTTTTTTTTTTTTTTTTTTTGTTTTTTGTATTTATTAATTTTTTTTTTTT
>Ga0123357_10014491_pt1 | contig 10294 bp, 11 predicted proteins | sample TergutEmb28metaG_FD_89873 | JGI IMG/M metagenome (GOLD analysis project Ga0123357, IMG submission 89873) | Embiratermes neotenicus P4 segment gut microbial communities from Petit-Saut dam, French Guiana - Emb289 P4 | ecosystem: Host-associated > Arthropoda: Insects > Digestive system > Gut ... | reverse complement strand
GCGCCGGCTGGTCAGACGTAGCGATCACAAGGACCGATTTTTTCAGCCCCTCTTCGCCGAGGTCCTTTTCCACAAAATCACGTACCTCGCGCCCGCGTTCACCCACAAGCACGATGACATTTATATCCGCCACGGCATACCGCGCTATCATCCCCAGGAGCGTGCTTTTACCCACGCCGGAGCCTGAAAAAATGCCGAGGCGTTGCCCGCGCCCGACTGTCAACATGCTGTCTATCGCTTTTATCCCAAGCGGCAGCACCTCGTGTATGCGCTCCCTGGCCAGCGGATTCGGCGGCGAGTTTTCCGCAGGGTACCACCCGTCCGGTTCCGGCGGCGGCAAGTCGTCGAACGAATTTCCGAGGGCGTCAAGTATCCTGCCCACCAACTGCATCCCGACCGGCACCTTCAAAGAAGTTCCCGTATATTCGACGTAGCTGCCCAGCCCGATCCCCTCGACGCTGCCGAACGGCATCAGCAGGGTATGCCCTTCCCGGAAGCCCACTATTTCCGCCCGGACGATGCGTTCCCCATCCAGGGTGTGCATCTGGCATATATCTCCAATCTTCGACGCGGGGCCGCTTGCCTCGACGGCAAGCCCGATGATCTTCGTCACCCTGCCCGCCCGTTCGAGCGTATCCGTTTTTTCAACAGCTCTGCTATATTTTTCAAAATCCATAGCGATCATAATGTATCAGCTTTTTCAAATGCGAGCCGGATGCGTTTCAGTTGCGAATCCAGCCCCGCATTCACGGTTTCCTCATCCGTGTCGATTACGCAGTCGCACTCCCCCAGCAGAGCGTCCCTGATGACAGAAGCGGTGACCGTCACGCCTTTTTCCAGCTTAAACTGGGCGCTACCCGAGGAGAAAAACCTTTCGTATTCGGCAGGGCTCACCCGGATCACGATCTTTCCGTCCGGGCTTATCTGTTTTAGCGCGTTTCTGATGAGCAATTCAAACACCCCGCCGAATTCATCCTCGGAGGGATTGATGACTTTCCTGACGATCCCTATCGCCAATTCCACGACATCTTCCTCAAGCTCTTCGTAGGTGCGCGTCCGCTCGTCATAAAGCTCTTCGATAACGCGCTTCAGCTTCCCGTCATCCTCGCGCAGTTTCGCGTCAAGCTGCTCGTCGCTCTCGCGCAGCTTCGCGTCAAGCTGCTCGTCGTACGAATGTTTGCCTTCCTCTACGCCTTCGGTATAACCTTCCTGCCAGGCGCTCCGACGCTCCTCCTCGGCCTGTTCGCGCGCAGCGAGCAAGAGTGCGGCGACCTCCTGGCGCGCATCTTCGATCAACCCGTTTGCGGTTGCTTTTGCCTTCGCTTCCGCTTCGTTGATGATTTCACGCGCCTGGGTCTGCGCTTGCGCGCGAGCTTCCGCCAGCTCTTCTTCCAGCGCCTGCGCTAAAGCAGTCGCAGAGGCCGCTGCATCCGGGGCTTCCCCCGCCGCGCCGGCCTCCACGCATTCATTGTCAACTTTGGCGGATTGCGCGGCCGCGAAGTTGACAAGGTTCCTGTCTATCCTAAACAATCAGATCCTCTCCTTCTCCGCGCGCAACGACTATCTCTCCCTCATCTTCAAGCTTGCGGATAACGTTAACGATCCTCTGCTGGGCTTCTTCAACATCGCGGACACGCACAGGCCCCATGACATCCATGTCGTCCTTGATCATTTCCTGCAAACGTTTTGAAATGTTGTTGAATATCGTCTTTGTGACATCCTCCGTAGCCATCTTGAGCGCCACGGCGAGATCCGCGTTGTTTATCTCTCTGAGCACGCGCTGGACTGTAACATTGTTCAGCTTCGCGATATCCTCAAATACGAACAGCCGCTTCCTGATTTCGTCCGCCAGCTCGCTGTCGTCTACGTCAAGGCTTTCCAGTATATTCTTTTCAGAAGAACGGTCGAGGGAGTTTATTATGTCGACTATCGTGTTTATGCCGCCAACAACGATATTTTCCGTATATCCCATAGATGTTATCTTGCGCTCCAAGATACGTTCCGCTTCTTTCACATATTCCGGCGAAGTGCTCCCCATTTTTGATATCCGGGTGATTATTTCCGTCTGCCTGTCCGATGGTAGCGACGCGATCACCTGCGCCGCCTGCTTCGATTCGATATAGGAAAGTACAAGCGCAATTATTTGCGGATGCTCATTGTGGATCACGTTTAGTATCTGGTTTGAATCCACCCTTCTGATAAAATCGAACGGGCGTACTTGAAGCGACGACGAAAGCTTCCTGATCATCTCCTCCGCCCTGTCGGGCCCTATCGCTTTTTCAAGGATTTCCCGGGCGTAATCGATGCCGCCTTCCGTAATGAATTTTTGGGTCAGGCACATTTCATAAAATTCGTTGATAATCTGCTCCCTGACTTCAGGGTCCACCCGCCGCGTGGTAGTGATACTGAGGGTCATGTCGCTGATTTCATCCTCAGACAGGTATTTATATAACTCTGCGGAATACTCTTTCCCCAAGCTGATTAAAAGTATCGCCGCTTTTTCCTTTAGAGTCAAATCGTAGTTTGCCATATACTTCACCTAACCCGGTTAACCCGGAAATAATACACACCGCAATCGTAGGGGCGAACCGCGCCCGCCTGTGGGCGCAACGGCGCGCCCCTGCGTGATATCCGGAAATATTGCTGTTTGCGCAGGATCTTTCAGGTGAGAGCCCACTTGTCCGCTCCGCAGCCCACGTTAGTTATTGATCGTCGGTCAGCCAGTTCCGGAGCAACTGCGCCACCGAACTCGGATCCTTGTCGATAAATCTCTCTATTTGTTCAAGGCCGGTCGATTTCTTATTCAGTTCTATATCCTCAATTTCTTCCGGTTCCTCTTCAAAGTCAAAGCTCTCATCATCTCCAGCTAAATAATCTATACTGCCCGCACCGCCCCCGTCAATAAACACAGGCTCCGGAACCGGCGGCGGCGGCTTGACGGTTCTGACTATCGTCCTTACCAGGAGCATGAACGCGATTCCAAGGAGTAGTATTACCACCCACATGAGGATCGTCTCCAGCAGTTGCTGGCGCTGAGCCTGCGCGTCGTTGTTCTCCGCTTGCGTGTTCGAGTTCGAAGCGGTCGAATCAGGCAGCGCCGAGAATTGCACCATCTCGACCGCCACGTTGTCCGGCTGTATCCCAAACCCTTTTGAGACGATATTGGCGACCTGGCTGGTATAGTCGGTGGTTATCGTGTCGCTGTTCAATATGACCCCGATGCTCAGGAATGTGATGGCGCCGCTCTCTTTTTCGATCTGCGTCCTCGTCTCGTTTATCTCATAATTCTTCTCGGATACCACCTGCCGTACTGAGTCCCGTTGTCCAACGTACCGTATGGGTATTCCACCGTGCCCATGCCGTTTGAATCTGTGCCGGGGACTCCCTGCGCGGCGGCGTCCTGCGCCTGGTTTTCATATATTTCCGACGAACTGCGGACAATGCCGTCCAATTCGCCTGGTACAGGCGGGTTGAACACGACGTCATCAACGGAGGTCTTATCGAAGTTGAGCCTGACCGTCGCTATCACCTGTACATTGCTCGCCCCGAATATCGGCGTCAGAAGCTGCTCGCCCTGATCCTTCAGTTGCATACTGAGTTGGTTTTGCAGTGCAAAGCGCGAGTTTATATCTATTCCGGTGTCGGCAGTCGGCGTGGGACTCGCCGCCGCCTCCGCGTCGCTTTCGGTGACCGGATAAATATTAAGGTTGCTGTCCGAAATCGTGATATTCTCATATTTTATGCCGGGGATGCTGTTCCTGACCAGTTCCGCGATGGCCCGCGCCTCCGGCGAAGAAAGCATCGCGTCGTCCTTGATGACGAGCATCACGGCTGCCGTCGCGTCTTTGACGCTTTGCGCCTGAATAAACGGCGAAGATTCTCCCATGTTCACCGTGACGATCGCCCTTAGTATCTTGTCTGTGGCAAGCAGTTGCCCCCTGATCTGCGATGCGAGCTGCGCTTCGTATAGTTTCTTTGCTTGACTGTCCGTAATATTGAATCCGGACGCGCTGTTGAGTATGTCAAGGTTTGTGTCGTCGGCGCCTATTACCCCCCGTGTAGCCAGCAAAGCCAAAAGCTCGCTCTGCCTGCCTTCGGGAACGAGCACGGTCGTCCCGCTGACTTTTGCCGGCACGTTCATTCCCTGGAGCGTCTCGTATATCGCGCCGGCTTCCGCATTGCTCTGCGCAGTATACAGCGTTACGTAATTCGTGCGGCTCAGCAATATTACCGCTACAACCGCCAGGACAATGACCGCTGCTGAGATAATGGCAAGTCTGATCTTATCTTTTCTCGCCATTTTCCCGAAGTATTCTCTAATTTGCGTCAGCATTTTTCTTAAAAACGCCATAATCCACTGGTCCTCCCGGCAATCTGAGACCCCCGCGCCGTTATAATCAAATGATTTTTTTTAATTGTCCATTGTCTCAATCTCTATCATTCATCGTAGAATACTAACACTTTTTTTGCTTTTATGCAACAAATTGTTTTAAAGAATTTTAATTAAGCCCTAAAAATGTTAAAAATATGTTGAAAATTTCGTTGCACCATAAAAGTATTCACAAATTTGATCCCCCGCATGAAAAACGGGGGATCATTCTATCAGCAATAATAGATATCCGCGATGCTCCTGTTATTTGTCCTCAGCCGACCCGCTTGTTTCGCCAGCCTGGCTTTTTTTCAACTTTGACAGGTCAAACGAGACGATCGGCGCGTCAAGGGCCTGCTTGTTTGTGGTCTTCGTCGCCTCAAGCAGCTCTTCCCTGAAAATTTTGATATCACGGGGCGCGTCGACGCCGATCTTTATTTTATCGCCGTCTATCCCGAGAAGCGTCACCCTGATGTTTTCTCCAATAAGGATAGTCTCATTCAGCTTCCTTGACAGAACCAGCACCGGCGTCGCCCTCCTCCCTCATGACCATCTTGCAAACATCCGGGAAAACAGGGGCGCGGACATTGTAGTCGCCCCCCATGAGGATGATTTGTTTGGCTTTTCCCGTTGCAGTATTGACAATAATCGGGGCGGCAAGGTTTACGGTCATTTGGCGGATATCGTCGGGGATAACGAGCACGCTGATAACATGCAGGACTTCAGGGCCTTCAAGCTGAAGCTCCTTGACGTCGCTGTCGTCTATATCGAACACATATTCAGGTATGACCGCAAAAGTATCCAAAACCGGAAGGCAGACCCCTCCGTCTTCCACTGATTGAAGCCAGATTATCGGATAACTCTCTTCAAATTGCATCAGCGAATACTCATGATATTCCTCAAGTCCGGGGATCCCTTCATCAAATCTGATGAGCTTGGATTCGTCAATGTCTATTAACCCGAACCGTATTGTATCAATCTGCATTGCGCCTCTCCTTATATCGACTCATCCACATACTGCCCCGGCATGTTCGGATCCTCGTTGGTCACTCTTATCTTGAAATACGGTTCGGTGCGTAAATACACGTCGACCGAGTATTTGGGGTCGATTTTCAATCGCGGCATATAGTCGCCGTCCCAGTCAATGACAATGCTGTGCTTTGACCAGTTGATGCGCATATATCCCCGATCCCACTCGATCTCAGGCGTGCTTTTCGGCATAAGCCCGATATTCGCCTGTCTCTTTTTCAGTATCGCGCCCATCGTTTTATTGTGGGCGAGCTTTGCGACCCTATCTCCGGGTATCCGAAGTTCGCCAAGGAAATTTCCGTCATCCTTCGCGGTCTTAGCCCCCTTGAGGGCGTCAGCTTTGCCCGTGTCCCGGAAATCGGTCGTTACCTCATCCGGCGACTTCAACCCTGATTCGGAATTTATTTTCTTCCTGTTGACCTTGAACGACGGCGCTTTACTGTCGATCTGCATATGCGGCGGCACGGTCTTGATCTTCATTTGCATCCGCGGAAATGTGATATGCATTTGAGCGGGCGTGCTATGGACTCCGACCTCGGCAAGTTGCTGATCGATTACGATTTGTGGTATGCTGGGCACCATAAACACCTGCCTTAAGATAATCCTTTATCAAAATGTAGAGTGCAATATGTTGATAACGCTCACAAAATAAATTATTATGAAAATGCTTGCATACGACGGGGGCTTATTTGGATTCCATCCTAGCCCTGTCGTTTGCATTTTGTAATTAACGCAGGAAATCCATCAGCGTCGGCTGGATGATTCTCGCTCCCGTGGACAGCGCCGCCTGATACACGGATTCCGCCATTTTCTGATTCATAATTACTTCCGAGAAATCGGCGTCTTCCGCGTCCGACTGCATTTGCGTGTAGTTTATCGCGTCCTGATCGTACCGCGCCGACAGCAGGTCGAGCCGCCTCGTCCTCCCGCCCAGTTCCGCTACCTTTGTCAAAAGGTGGTTCTGAGCGTCCTGTAACGGCTTGATAAATTTGCCCAGTTGGTCGGCCGGAGCACCGGCCGACGTGGCGTTATAAGCCTCGTGGAGGACGTTAAAGATATTGAGCGTGCTGCCGTCTGACGACTGGAACAGCACTAAATCTATGCCGTTGAGCGTTACGGGCATCTCCACCGAAGGGCCTACGTCAAATGTGAGGACGTCGCTTTTAAGCTTGCTTATCAAATCGGTTGTGCTTTTTAAGCTAGCAAGATCCCCGGCGGAGGGCTGGTCAACCTGGGAAACATTGCCCGACGGGTCGTCGACCCTGAGCAATGACACGCCGCCTACAGTCAATGTAACCCTGTTGGCTGCGTCATATTGAGGAGGATCCGTATTGATGTACTTAGAGAGCTCCTGCAGCTTTTCCTCCCGGTCCTTCTGCAAGCTGGTCAAAGTATCCAGCGTCGCGCCTTCATCCAGTTTCCTTTGCGCCAGCAATTGCGCCTTCTGATCGCGCAGTTGCTGAGAATTTTGCAGCTCCGTGGAGTCATGTATGTCAGCCATATCCTTATCGAGCTGCGCTATCTCATTTGTTAAGGTGCTTATATCCGTAGTTATTGTCGAGAGATCTCCGGACGTGTTCTTTATGTCGGTATTGAGCCCATCGATCTGCGGCGTTAAGGCATTAATACTGCTGACCGTGTCCGGCACGCTTTGCGTTACGTCGGCGCCGTTGTTGATATCTATTTTTAACCCGCCGAATATCCCGCTGGTTTCGTTGGGGAAAACGGGTGTGCCCGCGATGCTGATGTGCAGCAAATCAGACAAGTTTTGACCATTATAATAAAGATTCCATTTATTGTCAACCGTAAACGGTCCGGTAATGCTCCCCGTATCCGAATCTCCGGGCGTGTTGTATCCGGCATACATATACTTGTCCCCAAACGTAGCATTGAGCGTATCGACATAATGGTCGCGGAGCTGCGAGATCATCATGGCAATGTTATTTTTATCCGTGGTGCCTTTTACATCCGTCGACGCGTTTACTATCTGCTCGTATATGTCCGTGACGCGGCCCTGAAGCTCCATGGCGCCGGCTTCAACCTGGCGGATCCAGTCCTGCGCGGTCCCAATCGAACTCTGGTAGTGCGAGAGGCGGGCGATCCTGTTGCGCGCCGCCTGGCCGTAAATCAGCGCCGTGGGGTCGTCGCTGATATGGGCGAACTTCCTCCCTGACGCCAATTGACCGTCCAGCTTATCCATCTTGGTTAAATTGGTGTTGAGGTCCCTCATAAAATTGTTAACGATCATTGAATTAGTTATGCGCATATTGCCCTCCTGTTACAGCCCTACCCGGCCGGTACCGTTTATGAGTTTGTCAAGCGCTTCGTCCATCGCGGTTATCACGCGCGACGCGCCCGAATAGGCGTGTTGATATTTGATAAGGTTTGTCATTTCTTCGTCCAGCGAAACCCCCGCGACTGATATCCGCTGATTATCCGCAGATTGCGCCAGCGTATTGCTGTTATCCGCCGATTTCTTGGCAAAGCTGAGCGTATTGGCAACGTCGAACCTAATTGTCGTGGCATAGCCGTCCAAGCTCCCTATGGCGACGCCGCCGACTTCGATATCTTTTTTGAGGAACAGGTTATACATCGCCCTCATATTCTCATTATTCCCGCGCTGAAGCTCGTCCGGATTGCCTTCCTTGACTATTTTCTCGGTAGAACACGCAATATTGTATGCGCTTTCCTCCACCTCATCGCTCAGCCGGATATTCTTTGCCGTGATTTTAGATGGATCCCAGACTTGAACAGGCGCGACAGTGGCAGGGTCTGCGGCAGTGCCGTCCTGATACAGCCATCCGCCCGGATTCGCGGGGTCAGGTGTAAGGATGTCGCCGGTATTCTGATCCGTCCAGTAACTATCTTCATAAAAGAAGTTGATCCCGGTCTGGGAATCTCCGACGGGCGGATCGGTCCAGCCGTTGCGGTGGACCGCGTTTACCTCTTGGACGAGCGACTTTGCGAGATTGTTGAGCATATCGATGAAATAAGGGATCCCTTTGGCGTTGGCGCCAACGCCGTCGCCGTCGCGCATATCGAGGTAGGCTCTAAGCTCCCCGCCTTTGACCGTCAATGTCTTATCCATATCCGGGATGAGGCCGCTGCTTTGGTCATTTTTCATCCAAACGGGCTGCATTACCGTAGCTTCCCCGTCGATCGGGTTGGGGCTGTCAATGACTCCCAACTGCCAGGCCTGGTCGTGATCCACCAGCTTCTCGCCGCCGATCGTCACTTCCATTTTGACGTTGCCCTTGCCATCCGAATACTCCCTGTAATCGATGTCGACCAATGTGGACAAATTATCAAGGAGCAAATTGCGCTTATCCTTCAGGTCGTTTGCCAGATAACCGGTGATTTCGTATCCGTATATCGATTTATTCAGATCTACGATTTCCGCAGCCATTCTGTTTATCTCGTCAACCGTGACCTTTACAGCCTGATCCTGAGTACCCTGAAGGTCGACCAGACCTTCATAGATCGAATTCATCTGCTGTACCATATCCTTGCCGGAAGTCTGTAGAAGCGTGCGCGGCGCGCCTTCCACGGTATCTGTGGACAAGGTCTGCATTGCCCCGAAAAAGCTTGAAATGCTGTAATTTATGCTTGTTTCCTCGTTCACGTTGTCGAAATATGATTCGAGGTAAGTCAGGCTCTCCGTCCTTTTCTGCCAGTATGAGTTCGTGGTATTCTCGGCCCTGTAGCGTTTGTCCAGGTAGGCGGAACGGATTTGGTCAAGTATCTTGACGTGCACGCCTCCGCCGACATTCGCCTGGTCGACGGGCAGCGCCCTCCCGATTGTAGCATACGGGTCGTAAGCCGTCGAAATTATACGCTGGCGCGTATATCCATCCGTATCGACGTTCGCAATATTGTGGCCTGTCACGTCAAGCCCGTTCTGGCTTACCGTGAGGCCGGTTTTACCAATTTCGATCCCAAAAAATGTGGCTCTTACCATAGTAATATATCTCCCTGAAAAATGTTGAGCGGGCAACTGTTATCGCGCCACCCGTTCTCTGGCTCCCGAATCCCCGGCTATGCCTGGCCGTTGAAAAAGCCCGTAGATTTTTTTCTGTCTTGCACGGCTTTCCCGTCGCCGCCGTAAAAATTATTGAGGGGGTCTTCTGACCCCACCATCAAGTCCAGCATCGTCTCTGAATACTCAAGGTGGGCTTTGATTAGCTCTCGGTTTTCCATATTCAGCGCGGTATGTCTGTTAATCAGGGCCGTCAGCTCCGCTTGCAGCTTCGTTATGGCCTCCCGCTCGTCGGGCTCGGCGCGCCGCGCGATGGCGCTGACGGTTATATCGTTCTCCGGCAAACCGAGCTCGTCTGAAATCGCTTTGCTGAGCGCCGTCCTTTTCTTTTCCGCCGCGCCAAGCTTTGACAGCTCCCGCAGCTCACACCGGACTATGCCTTCCAATTTGTCCGCTTCTCCGCTTATTATCGACCGACGTTCATCCAGGGACAATTCGAGCATCTTCTCCAGCACGCTCTTTTGCTCTGTCAAGAGCCCGAACAGCTCGTTAAGGATCTGTCTCATTATCGTCTGTTCATAACGCTCTCGAGGATTTTGTCGGCGATTTTGTCGCTGCTGACGCTGTATTCGCCGTTCCTGATCGCGTTCGAAATATCGGCGATGCGCGACTGCTCTTCCGGCGTGCGGAATTCAAGCGCGTCCCTCGCGTCGGCCAGCGCCTTTGAAAATTCCAGCGCTTCTTTCGAGAATGTGACCTCGTCGCGGCCGCTTGGCGCTCTTGTTGTATCCGAATACGTTTTCGTTGTCAGGTAGTTATTCAGGATATTTGGATTCGATACCGGATTTATTTTCATTGCTTCCACCCTCTTCTTATTCTTCCGCCCTTACTTGTTGTTCACCTTCGCCGTGCCTCTCCCT
>Ga0123357_10014490_pt1 | contig 10294 bp, 1 predicted proteins | sample TergutEmb28metaG_FD_89873 | JGI IMG/M metagenome (GOLD analysis project Ga0123357, IMG submission 89873) | Embiratermes neotenicus P4 segment gut microbial communities from Petit-Saut dam, French Guiana - Emb289 P4 | ecosystem: Host-associated > Arthropoda: Insects > Digestive system > Gut ... | reverse complement strand
AGGCTCCTGATGATGGATGTATTAATGTCCGAAACATGTTGAGCATAGAAGTAGTGAAATAAAACTTAATAAATTGTGACATCAAGTTGGTCTCTTATTCTTCAAATACCCAGTTCCTTCAAGACTTACATTTAATTTCCGAACGTATCCATCAAGTCCTCGGGTGACAATATTTCATTGAAACACTAATTTTTACAATATTTTTACTTATTCCAGTTTAAAAATGCTTATTTTGATCACAGTGAAAAAGTCTGTATAAATTACATAAGTTTGGGTGCAAATGTGTGAAAATTCAATCACTTTGCATGCCTAAAGTAAAAATATAATTATGAGAATTTCGTTTCAGACATGAGGTAGGTAATTTTATTCAAGTGACTACAACAATATAGTATATTAGCAAGCAATTCTGCGAGCACTTTGTTCCTATGCTTAGTGCTGCCAAAAGCATATGAATTCTTTAAAGAAGTATTCGTGGCGTGTTTATAGAAGCAAAAGTGAATTTGTAGTTAACGGACATGATAGAAGTGTGTGTGAATGCTGTGAGAATATAGATTAGAATATATATTTATTCCAGAAAGCGGGCAATGCTGGTTTATAAACAATGAATTAGGGAAATTCCCGATAATAAAACTCAAATTCAAAACTATATATTTTTATCTGCATCCTATGTCACCGCAATGTTTAATTTAAGAATAGGGCTAGGCCATGGTACTTGACATTCTGTACATAATTTAGCATTTCTATCCAGAATGGCATGTGAATTGATTTAATATATTATGAAGAAACTTTGATAATGATCGTAATGATCAATAGTTTGCACCTTGTGGCACAATAGTACTTACCGTGTGGAATAAAATTATTTTAAACCTCTTAATGTTGATGTAATGTCTTGTTTGATTCTACGTTTATTCAACGATGCTCTTACAACTGCTTACAATGTGCAGTATCAAATGGCGAAATGACTAAGGAAGATAACTTGTAGTCCTCGGATGTTGTTAAGTAGGCCGTCTGATTATATTCCGATTGCAGTCATGCCTTTACAGGCTTGGTAGAAAAGTCCTTGCAGACCCATTACAAAGCCGTTATCAGCCCAGGAAACCGCGTGATAACAGATTATGTACACCCGCTCTGATTGGTTTTACAATCCCTTAAGCAGCGTTCAAGAGTTCCAGCAGCTTACACGTTTATGTACTCTGTTATGTATGTGATGTCACAGGTAGTCAAATGTATTTGTAGTTGTATTAATAGTCCTGATTACTAAGATCTATAATTTTATAGCATTACAAACCCTTGCGGTACGTAGCAGAAAATTCAACGCGATTCTTTTTTTCAATGATCAGTTCTGAAGTACTATAATTTACTTAATAATTAATGAAGAAAAATTTTACCTGGACATTAACGAAAGTGTTGGGCCTATTAAAATATACCTGTTTCATTCTAGAGTGTATAACACATAACAGAAGTTTAAATGTTTATTTATTGCATAACGATATTTACAGACTGTAAATTTATTTATTTAAATCTAAATGAAGAATAAGGTAAGAATAATTAAAAATACGTTTAATGTACAGGAACAGCTAAAAACTAGTGCATTTTATAACACTCGATAAAGTTATTCTCCTCACACTCAGAATAAATACGAGATCTATACGTAAAATGCATGAAAGTCAATAAACTGTACATGGGTTTGCTTTCTTTTCATTTACGTATCCCCAGACAACCTAACTCCTTAATTCCCCTGACACAGGTATTTATTAAACCCACAAATTCAATTTCTCTGTCTGCAGCAGTTACAAATGATGAGAAAAACTACATCATGACGAGGCATTAAAAATTGAATCTGTAATCAGAAAGACTCATTTCTAACTACAAATAAAGGTACAATTGTAACAACAAGTAATATCCACTTCAGCGTTCTTTAGGATGTCATCCTGACTACATATGAAAACACTCATACAAATGCAGAATACTACACTTAACTCCAAGGATTAGTTACAACAATCATTTGTGGAACATTTAGAGCAAATTTAAACATATTGATTCCCATGAGTTTCCTTATGTAAGAAGGCATTATTTAATATAGGGATATTAAGAGGTTAGGCCTAATATAAAAGTGTAAGTTCTACAGCATATAGATTTTACAACCACACTGGGCTATGCAAATTGTTGAACGCAGTGTACCTTCCACAATACGTGATACATACAGGATTCTAAACCATTATCGAAGTGGCTTTTGTCTCTCTTCTCTGTCGGAGACAGCCAATAATGAATATGGTAATACAATCCCGGAACTTGGTACAGTAGACGGTTTTAGGAGGCTGGCTGGTTATTTTGTTTTCCACGAAGAGTGTAAATTTCCTCTGTGTAAGCTCCTGTATGGTGGAAAGAAGAGAACTGCGTGATGTTCTTAGCTGCCACTGATGGAGTCATTTGGACTGAATTTGCCTTTCATTACTAATGTAAGTAAGAGTTTGTGTAATGATTGGTCCATGCAGTGTGGTTTGAAATATCGCTAATAAGTTAATTCCTGATGCGGCCTCTTTCCTTCAGACTAATTAGCTTATCATACACTGATTATAGTTCTGCACGTGATAACTTTTTTATATGTAGAATTTTAAATGCCACGAAGTAGATACGAAGATTTTTGTGCGCATTTGTCATTTCATTGCTGTATCAGTTTGTAAATTTAGCAGCACAATCGTGTTATGCGGTGCGTATTACAAATTACTTCTGAGTGTACACATACTTTTTATTTATTTTTTTTCAAAGTTTGAAAAGCTCCAAAATTATTTTACATCAAATTTCAGTTGCTGTCTGAATCATGCTAAATATGCCAATTTTTAAAATGTTATACATATTTCCCTTTGATTTCTTTAGCAGCGTCCTTAGATATTCAAGTCCTTCTTTTGAATTTATTTGCTCGAACTGACCTATTGTTGTAACTGTTATAATTATTTTCCATTCGTCTCTGAACTCCTTCTATATAATTAGTAAGTGCTTGTGATGTGCTTCTCAGTAAACTTAGCCCCATTCTAATTTTAAAACGTGCTATACGTCGAACGAGTCCTAGAAGTGAAAACTGGGGTTCCGGGTCTTTAGTTGCCGTTTCTACACCTGCATCTTTAGTTGAAGTTTCGTTAGATACTGTGCTTATTTCCGGGGAACTGGTTGTTACATATTGGTCGACTTCTTCTTCGTCTATATCAACATCTTCACCATCAGTGTCGTAGTTGTTTAAATCTGTCGTGGTAGGCAGTTCAAATTCGAGCGTCGTGCTTTCAGTCTGTGATTCATTACCCAGGACAACGTCTTTGGTTTCTTCAATTGGGCCAGTTATCAGCTCGCCATTTATCGTGGATGACTCTCTTTCCGTCGTTGTGCTTCCTCCTTTGGCATTCAGAATTCCTTCGCCGATTTGTTTAACGCCATTTTCGGATATTGTGTGTGTAGGAATTTTACTTCCTTCTTTTTGAGAAAGATTTCTAACGTGATTTTTATTCATGCTTTCCTTCGACTGAGAGCTATAAATTTCGTTGTCTTTTACATCCCCAACGGGAACTTTAAAATTCGTAGAGGTGCTGGTGTCTCGCCTGCGTCTTAAACTCCTAGGCCCATGTTCAACGCGACCTGAAGTAAGTGACCCTCTTTTATGAAGTTCCGGAAATACTCTACTGGAAGTATCAAGCAACCCTCCGTACACATTGATACTGTCCTGAATTTCAGCACTTCCATTCTTACGCCTTTGTTGAGTTGGTTGAATGGAGACGCTTTCAGGTCCTGCAACTTTTGGAGGGTGTTCAGGTGCTCCTGACTGCTTGTTGTGTGGTTCCTCTTTTCTCCCTTGCGGATCTGGTTGTTTTGTTACAGAGACAACAATAACAGTGCCTCCTGATCGTGGTTGTGTGCCTATAACATCTCTGTACTGTTGCCTGCTCTCGGACGTACCTCTTCTGTACTGTTGATTGTCTGATGAAATGTTTTCTGCAAGGTTAACTGTTCTCTGTTTAGTTTCTAAAGCTCTCTCTGTACTCCCTAAGTGGAGGGACCCTGCTTTACTCTCCACTCTAACATTCCCATGTGTCTGCACCCCTACTGCTGTTAAACTTCCGTACGGATTTCTTGTATATGGCTGAGAATCCACAGAACTTGACGTATAATATGGTCCGCCATAAGCCGTCACTTGTGTTCCAGCGTTCTGGAGTGGCGTGCTGTCGTCATGGACGCTCCCTACTGTATAATGCTGTTTAGCAGCGTTGACATTTCCGCTATAGAGATGTTGTGATTCCCTCACTGCATCTCCAGCTTCCCCGCTTCTTGTTGCCATTCCAGCATATTGATATACATCTTGGGTGCTACCGGAGCGAACACTGCTTCCATAATTTTGTTGGTTGCCATAGGAGTACGGATATACAACAACGTTGTTGCCAGCACCTGTGTAACTTGCAGCTCCCTGCTGTGTAGAATCGTAACGTGCTATGTTGTCATTAATTCTTCCTCCGCCGTACACTACACCGGCCGAACTGTACGTCTGCCCATCGCCTACATTGCCGTTCCCTGTTTTGTACCGGGAATCCTGATCGCCACCAATTCCTGGCACCCCAGCGTAGCCTGTTGTCTCTTCACCTATCCCGCTATACGTAAATTCGCCTTTATCATTCATACCCTCTAACAGTTTCCCGAACACTTCCTCTTCTGACTGACTGTTATCAATTTCACCTTCATATTGACCATGGTGATAGTATGTATTTGGATTCATGTGATGTGGAGGCAATTCTTCTTCGTAAGTTCGCCGTTTGGCAAGACCCCCACCAAAAGGGTACATTATAAGTCCAGCAAGACCAGCTGTAACCACGAGACCAAGTAATCCTACTCCGACAGAAGGCATCACTTCTCGGGCAAGATAGTTATATATCCTAGTAGAGAGAGGGCGTTCCTTTGTCACCACCTTGTTGCTAGCGGATGTAGCGTTCACTTCGCCAGTTTTACTTTCAGGTTCTCCAATTATTTCTGGTTTCTGGCTAGGTCGTCTGCGTCTATTCTTATTCTTCTTCCTCTTTTTGTTTCCTTCGGGTGGACGTCTGGAATGCTTCGTCGTTGTCTCCACAGTTTTATCAGTGCTGCTGTCTTCCATGTTATCTAATTCTGAAGAAGCAGTTTCGTTTTCAGTAGTGGCTACTACCCTCTGGGCTTCCTCGATGTCTTGGTGTCTATCTGTAGTTCCTATGTTTGGACTAGCTGTTGTAACTTTTAAACGTGTTTTCTGGTTGCTGTTTTGTTCATCAGCAGGGCGAAGTTTCGTAGGAATTGAAGTTGTTCTTGTTGTTGCTGCTGTTGTTGTTGTTGTGGTGGTGGTGATGGCGGTGGTTGGTATTTTATTTGTTGTCACTGGATTTGGTTTCCGCGTTTTCGAAAGTTTGAGCAGTTCGAGTGTTTCATTTTGACGTAACTGAGGCCTTGTGGCTGCAGAGAATAACGGTGATGGTGAGCTGTTTATTCGAACAGGTTTTCTTGTAGATGACAGAGAATTCACTGTGCTCTGAACATGACTTGCACCCTCACCGCTTAGATAATGATACGGTTCTATTGTCGACTGCCCGAAGACACCACCAAAACCTTCATAAAAGTTTTTAGTCGCCGCAGGAGAAGTCGTCTGCAAGAGTTCTGAAGCTGGGGTGATGTGTGTAGTTTTGTGGTTGCCTGGAGTGTGTGGTTTGTTAGTCTTTCCCTTGTTTGTCAAGTGTGAAGGCGTCGTTGAAGGACTGCTGCCGCTAAGAAGGACCCACGTTGATACGCCATCGGATGATGTAGCCTCGTAGTAAGGTTTAGACGTTGTTGTTGTTGTTGTTATTACAGCTTTCTTCTGTTGAGTCGTGGCAGTTACAGTGTGTCTTGTGTCAATCGGCTCACTATAAGAAAGCCTTTCAATAGTTTTATCCACGTCATCATCATCCTCAATTATGACAGGAACTGCCACCCCTTTATGATTCACCTCCTCTTCAGTATCTTCATAAATCTGTGAATGTACTGGTATTTCAGTTCTTTTGGGTGGTATTTTTACATGTTGAATATTCTGCTTATGTTTTAATTGTGACTTCAGTTTAGGCGGTGTTCTAACATCTTCTTCCACCAATGACTCGCTACTGTAGTCTTCACTGTCTGTTTCACTTTCATCGGAGTCCTGTTCAAAATAACGTGATCCTAACAGTTGATTTGTTAGCGACTTTATAGACTCTCCCATTGGAGAGGACTGCTTGGCACGCCCTGTGTGGTTGTCATTCGTTTCTACATGAGCAGTACTGTTGCTAATGGGTGTTGTCACCTGCAGGGTATGTGCTGTGTTTTGATTTTTTCCTCCTCTTATGTTTCCATCATCCCCTTTCTCAAGTCTAATTCTGTAAAGGACACCAAAGTTCCAATCAGAAAAATATCTGACGTATATTAAAATATAAGTATAGTTGAATTTGGAACCACAACACACTCATATGCCCTAAAGCCAGACTTAGAGGCGGTATGTGGTTAAATGTGATATAAGTCTGAGGTAGAATACTGTCAGAAGACCAAACTATAAAGTTTTTACAGAACGGTATTCATACAACATGGTCAGTTTGGCAGAATGCGTTATGTAACTGTAGAGTACTGGCATTCATAACAGTTAAACCAAAAATTTAATTAACTCTCCAGAATAAGGAACGTGTGAACATTTTACACATCTCAAATTCAAGAATAAGAAACACTTATTTATTTTGCATAATAACAAATATCGGTATAAATAGTACACACACAGGAAATAACACAAACAAAATGTAAAAAAAAAACTAAAATAAACAAAACAGGTGAGATGTGCATTTAACACCAACGACAGATGTTTTATTAACATTGCTACAGCCGTGCATCTCCAGTTCGACTCCGGTTTGCAGAAAAGGACGTTGCTTCTCCGATTATTTCCATCTATATGTGTGACACTACAGAACAATACAGTTCCAAATCCTTCTGCTTTCCGGGTTTAAGAATTTTTTGTACACATTTGGTAGGACTCCTTGGAAGGAGGATCGGCCAGTCGCAAGGCTTTTGTCTATGCCCTTCCGGTGACGCAATGCGACTGCTTTCAACCATGGATTATTTAGCCTCTACTCTGTACATAGTAATTTCAATAGGATTATGGGTTAGTATAAAAACACAACTTTGTAATTGTTAGTATAAGTTTAATTGATTAATATGGTTAATACATTCACATTATTATACAACAAAACACATTACTAACAACATATAACCGTTTCTATACTGATTAGTTAGACTAAAGGATTAGTGAAAGCAAGGCATTCCATCACCATGTTAGACCAACATGTCCTATTCAATGACAAGACAAGAATATTATTACTATTCACTCTCCTTTGTTCCATAACAATTGCACAATCCCTTGACCGTAACTTTCAGGGGAATCCGGAAATTATTCCACATTCATGGAAGCGCATTATTTTAATGTAGCGTCTGTCAGAACATGCAACAGACAGCTGCACAAAAAATGACACATTTCTCTTTAAAATGAATTCCCCACTCTGTCACTACCTATCCCTGAAACAAATTACCTTCACCACATTTTTTATGCAACAAACCGTGCTGTGAGTATCAACGAGACAGATTATGCATGTACATAAATTAAATTTCTGCTACATATCCCAACAATCAAGCTCCGAATTAAAATATCCTCTATTCAAAACAATAAAGGATATTTATAATAAACACACACATATAGATAAATATTATATGTAGAATGGACACTTGTAAAAACCATCACTATGCCTTAAGAGAAGGTAAAATATTGTACCACCTGGAAGGGAAGCTCAGATATTAACGGGTGTTTACATTTTAAAATCTAACGTAAATAACGCAAAGTAAAATATTTCCGCAACAATTCAAGAAAAAATCGCACTGAAGGAAGCCACACAGGTTCGAGGTAAATAGTGGTAGCTTTCTCCTCCTTGACCAAAAGGAGTTAGCAGTAGAACGCAGTCTGCGTGTTCACATAAAGGGTAATTTACTGTAGACTGTGAATTTTTGTAACAGAACACACTTCATTTCATGAACATGTAAGTCCTCCAACACTAGCTGCTTCGCACAGTCTAAAATAATGAAGACTTGCAGACTTGCGGCCTTCACTCGTCTTGGAAGTACTGCCGCGTAACGTCCCAGAAGAGTGGAGGCCGCAACTGCACTCAGCGGAATTCCGAACCCCCGCATAGTGAAGACTTCACCAACATGGATCATAATTGCAGTAAGAAGGATTGGTATACTAAATTTAGGATGGGGGATGATGTCACAGCAGATTTGAGGGATGAAGATTCGGAATTGGATTAAGATGGCTATGAATAGAGAAGAATGGAAGAGAATTGTTGAGAAGGCCAAAACTCACAGAGTTTTGCGCCAAGAGAAGAGCAAGGATCGCGTCACAATACAATTATTTCACATACCATCTTGAATATCCTAAGAAATTTTGTCAAGGAATAATTTGTATTCACAAGCAAATGTTTCGGACCTCCGAAATAAATCAACATTTGTAGTTAGAAATCCATTCATGCACAAGAGGTTTCTATTATGCAAGCAAAAAAAAAAAAAATGTGTTACGAATAGAAACTTCAGTGTTTAAACGGGTGGGTGAAATACACAATGTCTTAATATCACAGAATAAGCAAGCGATATTGTGGTTTCCACAACATGGCGGTAATATATTACAAAACATAAGAAACATTTCATTAAGAACGTGTCATAGAACGAATTCAGCTCCTGCTTAAAAAAGGCAGAGAAATCCCGTCTCAATCTCTGTGCCTAGATGGCCAGTCGCAGGGCATTCTGGATGCTTGGCTTCCCTTCTGTTTCTAGGATAGTAAGTTAATGTAAAAAAAAATTGCATGTTAAAATGTTTCAAAAGGAAGAGAAAGCAAACGATCAATATTGTGACAATTAACTGTGAAAACAAAAAGAGAAATGCTCTCACATAATGAGTTATCAACTCAGTTCGTTCCTGAGTCCTGTAGGCCAGCCCTCAACAGCACAGTATGGACGAAAAACCACAGCAGAGCCACCTGCGAGTTTGATTATATTTGAATGTACGAAGGACTGTTTGTGTTATGAGAGCTGGTCTTTTGTTATAAATAAACTGTTTTGTTATATCATATTTTGTCAATGTAGGCTAACCTTGCGGTATTCAGTCATGCATCATTATTATGCCTTCCCTAACGGTGTAAGAGTGGAGAATGCGAAACATATGGCTGGCAGACAGAACACGTGGGCCTATGTAGGAATATCACATTTCTCTGGAAATTGCGTATTACGTATGTAGCCCTGTCTATAAAGAAGGAAAAACGTAAAGTTGCCTTTCTGCCCAAAGCTCCCCGATTTCCGAAAGAGCATTGCTTTTTTCTAAGGTTCCAAGTCTTGTCCTTCTAATAATAGTAGTGCTAAGATGGAGATGAGTAAGTTTTATTGGTGGGATGACACAGGTAAGGGAGAATAGAAAGTAACAGGGGAAAAAAACCCTCTCTCTTTGCCACATTTTTCACCACAAAATTCACAATGACTGGCCTGGCGTAGAAAGCAAGTCTCCGCAGTGAGAGGCCGCAGATTGCCTGAGCCTTTGTAGATAAACATATTAATGCTGTTTTCTAGTGCGGACCTAACAGAGAACATCCAAGACTCGAAATTCATTCCGTTCACGTGTAAGAACACGTGACAGTGACGTCTTATAAAGGTATATATAGGTATGAGGGCAGTGGTTTGGAATTATTTTCAAAATATCATTCTAACTTTTTAAAAACAAAACAATAACACTAAATTCTTAATTTGACCATTATTACATTTTTGGAGTTTTAACCACTATTTATTTTGATACTGAGAATAGACGCAACAATATTCTGGGTACTTCTGAGAATGTGGAATGAGCCACAGACAATTATTCTGAATACAATAATTACAGCGTCATTCAGAAAATCGTACCTAATCTCCGTGTTTAAAACTGCCTAAATGAACTTAAAAAATAGTTGAAGAATAAAAGACCAACTTGATGTCACTTGCTATTTTATTTCACTTCGTATGTGCTCAACATGTTTCTGACATTAATATATCCATCATCAGGAGCTTGCGACTATTCTGTTGAATTACTACATTGGTTGTATTTTTCTTGGTTCGACGTGTGTTGGAGTTTCGGTGTGGTTGGGTTGGAGTGGTATCCGTGTTGCAGGCTTCAGCCTGCAACACGGATACCACTCCAACCCAACCACACCGAAACTCCAACACACGT
>Ga0123357_10014489_pt1 | contig 10295 bp, 7 predicted proteins | sample TergutEmb28metaG_FD_89873 | JGI IMG/M metagenome (GOLD analysis project Ga0123357, IMG submission 89873) | Embiratermes neotenicus P4 segment gut microbial communities from Petit-Saut dam, French Guiana - Emb289 P4 | ecosystem: Host-associated > Arthropoda: Insects > Digestive system > Gut ... | reverse complement strand
GGGTCCCGTATAGACGGTGGCCGTTTGTTTGAGTGCGGCCGTCCACGTGGTGGGGGCTGGTGGTGGGGCGAGTGCGCCGATCCAGGTGGAGGAGCATTGGGGGGCGCCTTTGGCTTGGAGGGTCGCCCCACCAAAGTTAACGTACGTATCCGGGATGAACTGACCAGCAGAATAAGCATCCCAAATCGAGTTGCCGTTAACCGAAGTACCGGTCAAGTAGCAAGAGAACGTGAAACTAGTACCCGAGGCAGCAGCTGCGGCAGCGACATACTGGGTACCGGGCCCGGAGTAAATCGTCACCGCCTGCTTCACTGTAGCAGTCCACGTGGTGGGGGCGGGAGGCGGATTGGCGCAACTGGTCGTGTTATTGACGAGAGCGTTCTTGGTGTTGGGGCCGACGATGCCGTCAGCAGTCAGGCAACGCGCCGCCTGGAACTTCTTGACCGCTGCCAGGGTGTTGGCGCCGAAGCTGCCATCGATTGTGCCGGGGCTGTAACCGCGCGCCGCGAGATGGTTTTGGACATCGGTGACACAACCGGACACCTGACCTTGCGCGATGTTCGTTGGGCACGAACTCGACTGCATGCTGATGGCGGTTGGCGTGGCCTGAGCCGGCGGAATAGCTGCCAAGGCGAGAACGAGTCCGACCAAAACGGCGCTCGTCACACTCACGGTGGACCGTCTGGTTCTTTCAAGCAATCTGATCATGATTAGGTCACTTTCACGGTAAAGTTCCCTGCCTAACCCTGCTGGGAGCAACCCTAACGGCTCGGTCACGGATGATTTCGCTGGACGTTCTCAGTCTCCGCGTTCGCTGTCAAATGAGCGTCGCCATTTCTGCCGATTTTCGGACGCCGATCGGAGGATGCCAGCCAGCTGGTGAAGTTATCCACCGAACGGCGGATAACAACTCCAACATAGGGCTGATGGCGCTAGGCCGGAGGCAGAAAGCATTGCGCTGGCACTTGTCACGCATGGCCAACGCTGCGCGGTGAGTCGGACACCCTCAAGGCGGTACGGCAAGCGGGCGGTTTTGCTAGGTTGCGTACCGGTGGCCTTAGCCGGCCGAACCGCGTGGGCGGCGTACGACCACCAGATCGTCGCGGTGGATGACCTCGTGGCCGAAGTGGGGGCCGAGGTGCGCCACCAGGTCCGAGGAGGTTCGCCCCAGCATCAGCGGTAACTCGGCGGCGGCAAAACTGACCAGGCCACGGGCGATGACGCTGCCGTCCGGCCCGACGACCTCGACCGGATCGCCGGCGCCGAAATCACCCTCGACCCGCCGGATACCGGCGGCCAGTAGCGAGGCCGGGGTGGTGGTCAGGGCCCGGGTAGCGCCGGCGTCGATGTGGAGTCGTCCCTGAACCAGGCTGGCATCGGCCAACCAGCCGAGCCGACGCGAGCGGCGACGCCCGGCGGCGGCGAAGGCCGTACCAACCGGCTGACCAGCCAAGACGGCCTCCGCTTGGTCCCAGCGTGCCAGGACGACCGGGATGCCAGCGGCTGTGGCCGCCCGGGCGGCTTGGAGCTTGCTGGCCATACCGCCGCTGCCAACCCCGGCGGCGCCGACCTGGGAAACGTCGACGTCGAGGCCGGCAACTTGCTGAACGAAGCTCAGCCGTTCGGCACCTGGCGACTCGGGATGGGTGGTGTACAACCCGTCAACATCGCTCAGGAGTACCAGAGCGTCGGCGCGGACCAGTTGGGCGACCAGGCCGGCCAGCCGGTCGTTGTCACCGAATCGGATCTCGCGCGTCGCCACGGTGTCGTTCTCGTTGACGACCGCGATGACGCGCAGCCGGGTCAGGGCGCCGAAGGTTCGCAGGGCATTGGCGTAACTGGCCTGGCGGGCCAGGTCGCCGACGCTGAGCAGGACCTGGGCGACGCGGATGCCGTGACGGGCGAAGGCATGGGTGTACTGGCTGACAAGGAGGCCCTGCCCGACGGCGGCCGCCGCCTGCGATTGGGCCAGATCGGACGGCCGATGGGTCAGGCCGAGTGGTTCGAGGCCGGCGGCGATGGCACCGGAACTGACGACGACGACGTCGGAGCCGGCCCGGTGGCGGGCCGCCAAGACGTCAGCCAACTGCTCGACCCGATCAGCCGCCAAGCCATGGCGCGTACTGGCCAGTGACGACGAGCCGATCTTGACGACGACGCGCCGAGCCCGGCCGATGGCCTGGCGGACGCTGGCCTCGGTTGGTTCCGGCGCGGGCTGGCTTGGTGACTGTGGCATCTGGGCCGTGGTCCTTGGTTCTGGTGTGAGTGGTACAACGCAAGCCTAGCGGCCGTGCCCGCAGAGCCATCGGACTGATCGATTCGGCCTGACCCGGTGTGTCGCGCCGGCAGCTTTGGCGGTGCCGGGAATAATCGACGGTGAAGTCCCGGATGAAAAGGTGAGGCCCGAACCAAGTATGAGTTGGTTCGGGCCTCGTTTGCGTTGGGCGGGATAACCCTTCGCGACTCTCAACTCGTTGGCTCCGGCCTATCCCAGGCGGCTCCGGCCTCCGTCACCGAAGTGACAGACTGAACCAGGAGGTTAGCCCCGATTTCTGAGCGTCTCGCCTTTCCAAGAACCCCCGCTTGGATCGCCTCTCGGTGTCCCGCGCTGTAGCTTTTGAATCAGCTAGCCGATTCTTTCGAATCGGTGTATGAGCATTTCTACTCCGTGGCGAGAACAGCGTCAAGAGGTAATCTCACCATTTGGACACTTTTCGGCGTGTCGCCTTGACATGTTTGTACGTACAATTCCGGCACCCATGAACTGCTTGTCAGAGGGCGATCGGCGGGGTCGGTAGAGTATCAGGACCAATGACCCGTGGCAGGCTTGCTTCGTGTGGAAGGACGGAGGTGCAGAGGATGTCGAAGTTGTTGACTACCACTGACAAGCTGGACCCGGTCCACCCTGGCGAAGTGCTCATGGAGGATTTCATCGTCGGGATCACGCAGAACCGGTTGGCGGTCGCCGTTGGGGTCTCACCGCGGCGGATCAACGAGATCGTCCATGGCAAACGGTCGATCACAGCCGCCACGGCGTTGGGCCTGAGCAGCTACTTCGGGACGTCCGCCCAATTCTGGCTCAGCTTGCAGAATCAGTACGATCTGGACATCGAAGAGGACCTCATCCAGGCCGAACTCGACGCCATCACGCCTCTCCAAGTTGCCTGAGGCCAGGGGCGTACTTGCGCCCCGGTTTACCGTCGACCATGACCGGTACCATGAGCTCACCTGAGTCGTGCCACTCACTTTGGCGACCCGGTGTGGTGGTTCGCCCGCGCCGATGTCGCGAGTCGTGGCCGTCGTTCGGGCCGGTTTGGGCGGATGATGGCTCATCGTCGCACCGATCGGGCCAAAGGTGTCTGACCCCAATGGCTCGTCTGGGCTAGTTGAAGCGGCGAGGTTGGTCGGCGGTGCGACGCGGGCGGTAGCCGACCGCGAGCGCAACGCCCGCCAGACCGAGCAGCCCCAGGGCAAGGAATGGGCTGACCGGCGAAGTGAGCAGGGAACCGCCGGTCTGGCTATGCGGGTCGGGTTCTTTCGGCGCCGCCAGGGTGCCGGCCGACTTGGCGGGTGGCGCGGTCACTGTGAGGTTGGTGCTGCCGGTGACGGCGCTGCCGTCGTCTGCGGTGGCGGTGATGGTGACGCTGCCCGGGGTGACCCCGGTGACCAGCCCGGTGGCGTCGACCGCCGCAATGGCGGTGTTGGAGGATGTCCAGGTGACCGTCTGGGTGGTGGCGGTGGTGGGGGCGATCGTCGCGGTGAGGGCGACGGTGTCGCCGACCAAGATGGTGGCTGGGTCGGGGGTGACGGTGATGCTGGTGACCGGGATGGAGCTGACGGTGACGGTGGCCGTGCCGGTGACGGCGCTGCCGTCGGTGGCGGTGGCGGTGATGACCGCGGTGCCGGGGCTGACACCGGTGACGACGCCGGTGGTCGGGTCGACGGTGGCGTAGGTCGGGTTGAGGCTGGCCCAGGTGACCGTCGGGTTGGTGGCGGTGGTGGGGGCGATGGTCGCGGTTAGGGCGACGGTGTCGCCGACGGTGACATTGGCTGGGTTGGGGGTGACGGTGATGCTGGTGACGGGGATGGGGTTGACGGTGACGGTGGCCGTGCCGGTGATCCCACTGCCGTCGTCGGCGGTGGCGGTGATGGTGACGCTGCCGGGGGTGACCCCGGTGACGAGGCCGGTGGCGTCGACCGTCGAAATGGCGGTGTCGGAGGATGTCCAGGTGACCGTTTGGGTGGTGGCGTTGGTCGGGGCGATGGTCGCGGTTAGGGCGACGGTGTCGCCGACGGTGACGTTAGCTGGGTTGGGGGTGACGGTGATGCTGGTGACCGGCACCGACGACACGGTCAGATTGATCGTGCCGGTGAAGCTCCCATACGGACTTGCCCAACTGAGAGTGGCGGTACCGGCGCTGATCCCGGTCACGGTGCCGGCGGCGTCGACGGTGGCGACACTGGTATCCGAGGAGGACCATGTCACCGGCGAGTCGTCCGTCGGCGGCGTCACCACGGCCAGAAGCGAGGCCGTCGCGCCGACTGCCAAGCCCATCGGGGCCAACGATTGCTCGGTCACCAGCGCAGTCGAGCCAAGTGGACCCCACGGCAGGGTGTTCAGGGGTGTCAGGTCGCTGATTTGGTTGTAGTCAAGAGACAACGTAGTCAGGTTGGTCAAGCCTGCTAGTGGGCTGACGTCGCTGATCAGGTTTAGGCCGAGCGTCAGGTAGGTCAGGTTGGTCAAGCCTGCTAGTGGGTTGACGTCGCTGATCTGATTGCTGCCGAGAGTCAAGGATGTCAGGTTGGTCAGACCTGCCACGGGGCTCAGATCTTGGATCACGTTGGCGGCGAGGGACAGGCTGGTCAGGTTGGTTAGGTTCTGGAGGGGGCTGAGGTCGTCGATTTGGTTGGCCTCGAGCGACAGCGTCGTCAAGGCGGTCAGGCCCGTCAGCGGGCTGAGGTCTGCGATCTGGTTGTCGGCCAGCTCCAACCAGTACAGGTTGGTAAGGCCTGCCAGTGGACTGATGTCGCTAATCGAGTTGCTCCCGGCCTGGAGGAAGAACAGCGGCGTGCTGGCTAGTGGGCTGAGGTCGGTGATCGAGTTGAAGTCGAGGTAGGCCACGCTGAATTCGGGTAAGCCCGCCAGGGGGCTGAGGTCAGTGACTTGGTTCATCGTGATGTTCAGGAGGTAAAGGTTGTTCAGGCCTGCCAGCGGGCTGAGGTCGCTGATGGAGTTCTCTGAGAGCGAGAGGGACAAATAGGTCAGACCCGTTAGGTACTGGGCGCCTTCGATCGAACTGATGCCGTCACCGTAACAATTGATGGTGTAGCTCCCGATTGTGGCATATGTCAGGCCTTCGAGTTGGGCCTCACTGATGTCGGCGTCGGCCGGCTGACCAAGATAATTCGTGTTGAGGCAGGCCGCGAAATTCGCATCGGGGACAACGGTGCCAGCGGCGTTGGCGGTCAACTGGGTCAGGCCAGCGATCGCAGCGGCACTGAGGACGGTGGCAGCAAGCAGAGCCGTCAGGTTTCGCTGCATGTCTAGGCCTTTCTCCGAGGTGCTCAGGCAATAGTAGACGACTCGTCGGACCAGTGTTGGTACGATCACTGGTCGACCGTGCATCAGTGCGGCCGATTGCCTGCCAGGTTCGTACAGCGCGTCCCTCGCTCGACGGTCTGCCAGTCAAGTACGACGGCCTTGGCCGCCTGATCGGCGAAGAGCTTGAAGCGCGGCAGGATCTTGTCCCCTTGCCGTTGTACGTTCAGGCCGAATCAGCCGTCACGCCCGGTGGACCCGGGCCAGGAAGTCTCGGGTGGCGGGGTTCGGTGAGTTGTCCAGGACGACACCGGGCGGACCCTCGTCGGCGACGACGCCGTCTTTCAGAAACACCACCTTGTCGGCCACCTGGTGGGCGAACCCGATCTCATGGGTCGCCATGACGATGGTGGATCCCTGTTGTTTCAGCTCAAGTACCAAGTCCAAGACCTCGCCCACCAACTGCGGGTCGAGGGCTGAGGTGATCTCGTCCAGCAGCAGCAGTTCGGGGTTCGTCGCGATCGCCCGGACGATGGCCACCCGCTGCTGCTGCCCACCGGACAGCCGATCCGGGTACGCCCCCGCCTGATCGGCCAAGCCAATGCGTTCCAGGAGGGCCAAACCGGTCTGTTCGGCGTCAGCCCGGGCGATCTTGTGGACGTGGCGGGCCGCCAAGGTGACGTTCTGGAGAACGGTCATGTGCGGGAACAGGTTGAACTGCTGGAAGACCACGCCGATCCGCCCGCGGATGGCGTCGGCGTTGACCGCCGGGTCGGAGATATCCTCGCCGCTGAGCAGGACTTGCCCGTCGTCGATCTGCTCCAGCAGGTTGATCGTTTTCAGCAGGGTGGACTTGCCGCACCCGGACGGGCCGATCAGGACAGTGACCGAGTGGGAGGGAACCACCAGATCGACACCGCGGAGGACCGTTTTGGCGCCGTACGACTTAACGATGCCGCGCATCTCCAGGACGACCGAGCCGGCCTCATCGGGCGCCGCCGACGGCCCGCCGGCCGGGTTGGCTGGGTCGACCGTTGGCCTCACGCCAGGCCCCCGATCTGTTCACGATTGCGTTGGCGAGCCGTCAGCCAGTCGGTCAGGCGGATGAACGGCCAACTCAGCACGATGAAAAACAGCGCCGCCACCACGTACGGCGTGTAGTTGAAGCTGATGGCGTTCTGGATTTGCGCGGCCCGGATGGCGTCGACGGCGCCGAGGATGGAGATCAGACCGACATCCTTCTGCATCGAGACGAAATCGTTCATCAGCGCCGGCACGACCTTGCGAATCGCCTGTGGCAAGACGATCAGGCGGAGGGTCTGAGTGTACGTCAGGCCCATCGACCGGGCCGCCAGCCGCTGCGACGGGTGGATGGCCTCGATGCCGGCTCGCAGTACCTCAGAGACGTAGGCCGAGTAGCTCAGTATCAGCGCCACCGTGCCGAGCAGGGTCACCGAGATCACCGACTGGGTCAACCTCAAGGCGGGAATGCCGAAGCCGACCAAGTAAATCACGATGAGGAACGGGATGCCCCGGAAGATGTCGGTGTAGGCGGCGGCCAGGAAACGCAGCGGGAAGAAGACCGCCCCACGCAGCGAGCGCAGGACCGCCAGCAGTGTGGCGAAGATGGCCACCCCGACGACGGCGATGGCCAGCACGCGAATGTTGAGGAGCAGGCCCTTGCCGACCGCGGGCAGGGCGGTGAGGAACTGCTGCGGGTTGAAAAAGGTCCGGCGGGTGACCTGCCAGCCGGGCGAGTTGGCCAGGATGACCGCCACGACCACGGCGAACACGATCGTGCTGATGAGGCTGATCACGACCGACCGACCGGTCTGGCGCCGGCGGTAGGCCCGTCGACTCAACTCGAGTTGGCTGACGCCAACCGACGGTCCGGCGGCAGGGGGAGGCTGGTTATCCCCTGTCATGGGAAAACTGGGTCACGTCAGGACTGGCACATCGATGGAGTCGGACAGCCACTGCTGCTGGAGCTGGGCCAGGGTGCCGTTAGCCTTCAGAGCATCGACGGCGGCCGACACCGGCGCGGTCAACGGCGAATCCTTGGGTAGGACGATGCCGAAATCGTCGCCGCCAGCCGTGGACGACAGCTGGCCCACGATGACGCCGTTGTCCAACTCGGCTGACGTCAGGTACAACGCCGTCGGCAGGTCCACGACGATGGCCTGGACCTGCTGGTTCACCAGGGCGTGGACGACGTCGTCCGACGAGTTGAAGATCAGCGGTTGGTTGGTCGGCTTGACGATGTCGGTCAGCGCCGTCAGGCTGGTCGTGCCGACCTGAACACCGAAGCTGACGCCTGCCAGGTCGGCCAGCGTCTTGGCGCCGTCGGCCGGGGAACCCGCGTAGGTCACGATGGCCTGGTTTGTCGTATAGTACGGGGTCGAGAAGTCGACGGCCTGCTTGCGCTCGTCGGTGATGGTGAACTGCTGGATGTTGAGGTCCCAATTCTTCGGTCCGGGCGCGATGGCGCCGTCGAAGGTGCTGGTGGTCCAGACGACCTGGTCCTGGGTGAAACCGAGTTGCGCGGCCACCGCGTAGATCACGGCCGACTCGAAGCCTTGGCCGCTGGCCGGATCGTTGTTCTCAATCCACGGCGAATAGGCCGGATCGGAGGTGGCGACGGTCAGCTTGCCCGCCGTGTACGTCTGGAGCGTCGCCGCGCCGGTGGCCGGAGTCGAGGGCGTGCCGGTGGTACCGCTGCCCGCTGGCGTGCTGCCGCAGGCGGCCAGTGCCAGCATGGCGCTGACCCCGACTGCGGCCAGGAGGGTGCGGGGGATGAAGCGGGAGAGTCGGGCCATGGGACACCTCGTGATCGATCGGCGATGCGGTTTTCCGGGTGGTGGGTAATCGCAGACCCATCCTAGCCACGTGCTCGGGCGCGGCCAACTGGGCCGTTGGGGATTCCCTAGCGCGCCGGCCGGCGGAACTCGATGGTCCAGTGGGTGCCGGTACCGACGTTGTACGCTCGGGCAAAACTCCCCTGGTTGATGGCGACGGCCATGCGGTACAAGGAGTTGACGTAGACCAACTGCTCGCCGACGGAAACCTCGGCGAACGAGCGGGCGTAGGTGGCCCGGTTGTTGTACACCCGGGTTGGCCCGTTGCAGATCTCAATCTCAACGGCCTCGCCGAGCCCAATGCCGAGCGCCAGGAACTGCTCGCGGGTGACGTTGGTCCACGGGCTGCCGAAGCGGATGTCAAGGATGTCGATACAGCCTCTGACGCTGTCGGGCGTACAAACCACCTCGCCCAGGGGCAGCGCCACGATCTGGTCGACCGGCAATTCCGGCCCGACATCCTCGAAGGCGATCTCGCCGCAGGCCAGCTTGGCGCCGGTGAAGGCGTAGACGTCGCGGCCGTGGAAGGTGTAGCTGTGTTCGGTGTTCTGGCGGCGGTGTTTGACCTCGCTGATTTCGCGGACGGCGCTGATACCGACGTAGTTGGTCAAATGCGTCAGCGAACCGTTGTCCGGCGTGACGATGGTGTGTCCGTCGGCTGTCAGGGCGACGACTGACCGGCGGACGCTGCCGACCCCCGGGTCGACGACGGAGACGAAGACAGTACCGCGCGGCCAGTATTCAACGGACTGGAACAGCCGGTACGACGCTTCCCAGATGTCGTACGGCGTAATGTCGTGCGTCAGGTTGAACAGGCGCAGCGTCGGGTCGACGCCGAGTGCGACACCGTACATCGCTGCGACCGCCCCGTCCGTGGTACCGAAATCCGACTGAAATACGAGAGCATCCGACATCAGTGATTCCTTTCCGACCACAACCTTACCGACAGGCGGCAACGGGCAGCCCACAGTCAGGGGCGGGCCTCGGCCGACGGTCGATTAGGCCAGGGCCGCCGCCTTGGCCGCGGCCTCCTGGTCGGCGAAGAGTTTGAAGCGCGGTAGGAATTTGTCCCAGTCGATGCTGTGGGCGTCGATCTCCGGACCGTCGATGCAGGCGTGCTTGCGCACCAGTTTGCCGTCAACCATGACCGGTACCATGCAGGCGCCGCACATGCCGGTGGCGTCGACCATGATCGAGTTCAGGCTGGCGACGGTCGGCGTACCGTACTTTTCGGTCAGCCCCGAGACGACGCGCATCATCATCGGCGGGCCGATGGTGGTGACCTCGGCCACCTGGCGGGTGGCCTGACCGGCTTGTTCGGCCTCAAGCATGGCTTCCAGCGGCGTGGTGACGAACCCCTTGATGCCGAAGGTACCGTCGTCGGTGGTGTACACCAGGTCGAGTTGGTCGCCATACTCGGCCTTCAGCGCCGGGACGCGCTCGCCCTCACCGACCCAGAACATCAACTCCTGGCTACGGAAACCCATGATCAGCGTGACGTGGTTGCCCGCCCGCAGGTGCTCCCGCGCGATTGGGTAGACCGGTGGCAGGCCGAGTCCGCCGGCGGTGAAGACCACCGTCTGGTCGGGTCCGACCGGTTCGATCCGCGACGGGTTGCCCAGCGGGCCGGCGATTGAGACGAAAGCCTGGCCGACCTCCATCCGGTTGATTTCGATCGAGCTGGCGCCCATGCCCTGAACGGCCAGGGTGATCGTCCCCTTGGCAGTATCCCAGTCGGCCAAGGTCAACGGGATCAGCTCGCCCTTCGGTTGGTCGAGGACCCGGACGAACTGGCCGGCTTGGGCGGCGGCGGCGATGGCCGGGGCCCGGACTTCGATCTCCTCGATACCGACGCTGAGATGGCGCTTGGCCACGATGACCGGTCGCTCGCCAGCCTCGGC
>Ga0123357_10014488_pt1 | contig 10295 bp, 4 predicted proteins | sample TergutEmb28metaG_FD_89873 | JGI IMG/M metagenome (GOLD analysis project Ga0123357, IMG submission 89873) | Embiratermes neotenicus P4 segment gut microbial communities from Petit-Saut dam, French Guiana - Emb289 P4 | ecosystem: Host-associated > Arthropoda: Insects > Digestive system > Gut ... | reverse complement strand
TAAAAAGTTAAAATATGTAAAATTCTTAACGGTGTATTGCTGTTCACCATTTGCAAATATGAGTCCCGTTATCGTCTGGTTGTTTTTGGAGCTATGGGATACTGTATATTTACTGGTGACGTCATTGAGGATTCTTATAATTATTCTCTTCATATTTTCTGGCCATTCTCTTCACTCGGGAATATTAGTAGAGGACACTACGTGATGAGCGCTTTGAGCTAGTTCACATTGGTCAGGGGAGTTGGAGGGGAAGACATCAGCAGACAGGCAGGATAGACTGGTGCTAGCTACTGCGACCGCTTGGATGATGGAACTTAACCGTTGACAGGCCAGGAGATGTTCCCTGCTAGGAATACAGTGTATGCGCCTGCGCAATGATTGCATGAAGAATGACGAGTTGCTACTGGTACTGACTGCAGAGCTTTCAGTTGACCTTGGCAGTTGTTTGCGCTAACCCTAGCAGACATTTCTGTGTTTTTTACTAGTAACCGATGTATTACAATTAAAAATATTTTGCACTGAAGTTCAGTCGTGTTTTCCTCTTGTGAGATAATACAGCTATTTTATGCAGTGTCTTATGTGTTACAGCTGTGCATAAATTTGACTTTAGGCTTCTTATAATTGAAAAAACCTAAAAATGGAGACCAGTTTAAAGAAGGTTGTGTAGTAAGGCTCACGTTTTTGATACGATCTGTATATTTTCTCCCGTCGCACCGAGTGTTAGGGACGCTATCCACGCCGTGCAGGTCAACAGTATTCTCTTGAGTAAGAGACAATACTACCCACCCTGAAAGTATTAATAATTTGCACTCTTTGACTACATGCTACTCGAAATGCCCGATGTTTCCAGTGTGTAAGCAGTAGTAGTACAGTCCGTCGCTTCTACCAGTGGCAGTCCAGTAATCTCCACCTATATTCAGCAGCTCCCGCACAGCGCCAGACTTGCACCCGACGGTCTGTGGTTTCAGTTTCTGCTGCCTCCATATAGGTGGCGGCTCATCCGTCCCACAAGAAGTCTGCTTTAGCCTAGTGGCTCGAAATGGGCTGTAGAATTACGTCTCCGGAAAATGAGTGTTATCGGGGCACATCTAGACCTAGTCTAAACAAAACCGGCATTTCACTATGGTTTACAGTGTGAGAATACTTTAATTAACAGGTGTTGTTCACAATGGGAATGTGTTATTTGCTGAATCATTGCCTGTAAACCTATTTCACATCCGGTGATGTAAAATAGGGGTCGCTAATTTTGTTGGTACAATTTCTATCTCCTGTGTAGATCTAATCTTTCATTCCCATTCCTCCACGTGGCCTCCACAGAAATTTGTCAAGTCGTTTCTTCGCCACAGTAAATAACTTATAACACCTAATGTAACTTACAGGCCGTCACTGAAACTTCTGTGGGAAAAGTCCGCTTTGAGATGCCAGTGTTCACTGACGTAATTAACTCTACGAAGGTCAGATTCCTTACTGAAAATAAGATAAGTCTTCGGCTAGTAAATAAGATGCCTGCATTTCAGGAACCCCGAAGTTCATTACCTTTTTCACAAAAGCTTGTCCCTTGTCCCTCTCCTGAGTCAGACGAATTCAATCTCCACCTGTTCATCCTATTTTTGAAAATCAATTTTAAAATTAACCCTTTGGCCCTGGAGCTGGACATTTACAGTTTAGCACATAATTTATGTAAAATGTGAATATTTTATGAACCAAGAAGGGTAACATTAGGAAATACACGACATGTTGTGAGGAACAAACGAAGATGGTGAGAGAAAGTCTAAAAAAATAATTAAATATATTTGTTGACTAAATATATAAAAAGCGTACTCTGGGGAGTAGCAGTACTTCTGTCCTATATATAGGATGCATGGTGCCTAAAGGTTAAAGGTCAGGACTGTAACTCACTAAAGGCATAAGGCTACTGGATGGACCACCCATTCGCTGCAGGTGCAACAGAGGTTTCTCTATTCCACAATTTCGAAAGCGACTCCGTGAACCACCCAGGTTTTGTTCAATGGACACAGCGGGCTCTTTGAGCGGTGGAACAGCGGCCAGGAGTGAAGCTGACCTCTCTCCTACAACTAAGTACAGATTAAGAATGAGCGGCGTTATGCCTCCACTCACACATGTGCCTTTACTTTACCTTTTTGTATTATCGTCTGGATTTTTATTTCACATTTCCTCACGTTAACCCTTATTCCCTCTTCTTCTCCCTTATACGTGCTACGCGTTCCGCTCATCTCATCCTCTATTACGTACCACCTGAAAAAACAGGAATAATTTAGGAAGAGAAAATTGTCTTTAAGTTGCTCTTTGTGCAGTTCTATCCATCATCCTGTTACTTTCTTCCTACAACGCACAAATATTTCCTTCAATACCCCCATGCCCAAGCACCGTCAGCCTGAATTCTTCCTATAATAGGAGAAGCCAGGTGCAACACCCATACGATACATCAACAAACGGGAAGGTCAAAGACATTGGACCGAATAGTAATGAGAATTTTCCGCATTTAATTTGCTCATAATTTATTCACGCAAACAATTACATCCATATAGCTGGCTAAGAAATTCCCTGTTTCTTGTAGAAAGGGGAGTTATATTGCCGTGCTTGCATGAAATCCTCTGAACTTATCTTGATCCTTTTAAGTCCACAAGCTCACAATTTTTTCCCAAAGTTCTCCTGCCATTTAAAGCTATGTTACTGGAGTGATCTCTTCTCCACTTCCTCAGGAACACAGTTTACAACGACTTACCCTAGGACGCTATTACGGTCAACTGCAATAACCTCTTGTGTGCCACCAACAAGCCTATGTCACAAATGTCCAACATTGTTTTCTATTGTGTTTTTATTGCAAAGCAAGATGGGCATACAACTCGTGGGCACTACAAGCCACTCTGTTTTTTTTCATGCTTGTGGCCACAACTGGCATTAGAAATAAATAAATTGTTATTGTAGAATTTGATGTTAAAACAGTTGACAGAATGTTGGCAAGGCCTTCACGCAGAAGCCACTCAGCCTACTTTCCTACTTCGCAAATTTCAGCTGTACAAGTCTTGTGCTCTTAATGAATATTTCGGCGTTGTAGGTTTGTAATTCAAGAATGATATACAATTTAACTCGGTTTTGCGTGCGTGGTTTGTGCACATGTGGTAGCGCCTACTATCGAAAACTAGTACATTTGAAATGTGTTATTATGCACAGTTATTTTTACTGTTGTCACCATTGTCATTGTCATCATCATCACTCGTATGTCTGGAGGAGTAACTGTACATTTAGGTCCGTGAATTTTGCGTGCATTAGATTTGTCGAATAAGAACCCAATTTTGCACCATCTCGAATTACAGAATTTTTCTCATCTATAGACAATATTTCTTGCTTGATATATAGGCGCAGGTACAATCTATTCTTACCTGAAACTGCGTGACTGTAGCTCCACTGATTCACTTACTTACTCAATGGTGTAGAGTCCTTCTTGAGAAGCTAACTGGTTTGCAGCTAGTCAAGAAATTCCCCACATTTCACGGAACCCGAAGGCTCATTACTGCACTCACAAGGGTCCGCCACCTGTCTCTATCCTGGGCCAACCCGCTTCAGTCCATATACCCACATCCCACCTCTTGGAGATCCATCCTAATATTATCCACCCATCTACGCCTAGGTCTCCCCAGTGGTCTCCTTCCCACCGGTTTTCCCAGCAAGACCCTATACACCCCCTCTTAGTTAAATAACCCATAGTTTATACAGCCGCTATTTTTTAACTATAGGCCTGCGTTAAGGTGCAGGTTTTAGAACACTTCTGGCCAAGTTTACGTAATTTAAGGTCCTGCCTTAAGCTGTACTGACGTAATTCTACCCCGCAAATCCGTGCAGCTGCCATGGTGTTATTGGCGACTGTTGGAAACTTCACGACACGAGGTTGGGGTGGCCTAAAGTGACTTAAGTTAAGATTGTTGATAAATAAAAAAGGCAAGATGGCAAGAATTGTGGGGTCTATAGCAGGCTTGATTATATGTTTTAATGGGAAAGGAATTTGTGTCACTTTTAATCAGCTAATTCGTATGGCCTTAAATTAAAAGAAAACTTGGAATCGCAGGTTCGAATTCCGACTATAAAATATGGTGCTTTCAGTACCACGAAGTTCCTATTCAAGTCTTTCCATTGAGAAGGCGTTGCCATTTTTAGGGTACCAGATTCTTCGATAGCCCTCTCAGTATAACTACTAGCTGAGAGCTGGACGGTACGGGGATCGAATTCCGATGGAGGTGAGATTTTCCTCACCGGCCCAACCAACTTTATATACAATGGGCACCGTGTCATTCCCGGGGGTAAAGCGGCCGGGGCATGGCTTTGGCCACCCACCCTATCTAGCGCCGAGGTTAGAGAAACAGCAGAGCTGTACTTTTACTTCACCTCTGGGCCTTCGTGACCTTGTTCTAGGGTGAGCTTTACCTCTCCCAAATTCTTTCAGACATGTCCTTAATAATGAGGGGGACCGCGGTGGCACAGTGGTTAAGGCGCTGTGCTAAAAATCGGAAGGTTGCTGGTTCGATCCCAGCTGGTGTGATTGGAGTTTTTCATTCACATAAAATCCCTCCGATCGCAATATGGCCCTGGGGTCGACTCATCCTCTAACGGAAATGAGTACCAGGAGTATTTCCTGGGGGTAAAGGCGACCGGTGCGTAAGGCTTGACAACTTTACCACCATCCTGTGCCGTTGTTATGAAATCTGGGAACCTTAACTTTCTGGAACCCTCTGGGCCACTCCAGGCTTGTAATGGGGCTGCTTTACCTTTGCCTTTACCTTTACTTTTACCTTTACCTTTACCTTAATATTGACACTCAATTTATCCAAGAGCTCTAAATCCGTTCAATGTTCGTGTCCCTTTTTCTATGGACCAGTTCTCTGTACATGACGTGAACTTTATTTCAAACTGTAGCGACTTTACAAATTCACTTGCCTTGATGTTGAAAACTGCCAAACTTTCCCGTCCTCCAACGTGTAGCGACCCCCACAACTCATGTGAGTATGCGAATATCTGGCCGACCAAAGTGCAGGGAGCGGAATGCCTAAACAAACAGACCCGAGCGCCCTCTAATACAGGATGGTCAAATAAACAGCAACTGCGTAAAGCAAAGAGCCCAACTTTGCTGTCATCCATGACATGAAATAAAAATAGCTAGCCGCTCTGTAAAGCAAACCCAGCCAGCAGATTGTGTTACACTTCCCCCCTTTTGTTCCTAGAGTTACAGATGGACCAAAATAATGCACTACGATCACAGTACAGAATTCACTGTAACGTACCGAGGTGTGGAAGTTATGATCCTGCCGTACCGAATATTAGAGTGCTGTTTCGAAACAATGTACCAAAGTCACAGACATGTACAATAGTAGATTAGAATTAAGTGATCGCCATTGGTTGTGCATTTGAGATTGGAGGGAAAGCGCCATTCATTTCAGAGGGTGTACTGCTTTCTTCGAAAATTAGCAACACTGAAATTAAAACAAAAAATAAAGTTTGCTTACAAGAAATCGAAGGAGATTTTCTCTCATTATCGCCCCATCCTGTACTGGAGGCGTATTGTGACATGACGATTGTCACTCTTTCCCATTGATGTAGGACTACTCTGTTGTTGAAACAACAACGTGCGCTAGAGAAAACCGTGGAGTTGGCTGTTTAATGTGACGATATTGACATTTTGCGTCATGGTGTACTTCTTTCTGCGTAGAAATGAAAGTCCAGTAATTCTAAGACGCCAAAACAGTTTCGAGTTGTCCAAAGTGAAACGTGCACCCTCAAGTATTTCAAGTAAGTGTTCCCTCCAAGTGAAACTTTTGTTGGTAAAGTGAGGGGGTGGCTTAGGGTGGGATCAAAGTTCCGGCGATGGTGGCCAGTGGTTTAGTTGGGTGTCCAGTGGCTGAATCTGTGTTGCAGATGTTGCGTTTTGTTTCATAACCATAAAACTGGATGGGCCGATCCCGGTGGCCGTGCAGCCTAAGGCAAAGGTCTGCGGCCGCTAGCTTTGTGGGATGGCGGGTTCGAACCCTCTACGTCTAAAATGAGTAGGTAGAAGATGCCAGACTAAGAAAGTAAGAAAGATCTGGATGGATAATTAAATGATCTGTTTGGTTAATTATTTATTTGGATATTTTAATTGCTGTTCAGTTGTTTTGTGTGTTCTGTAGTTGGGCAGTCGATTCAGCGTCTTTTAATAACCTACGTCTCTATCAAAAATAACCTACGTCTCGATCAGTATCAGTGGGAAGTGAAAGTGACAGAAAGAGGACTAATTTATTTCATTTTCTATTTATTTATCACAGGGTTCTTTGGCCAGGCGTTTATTTGCCATCTTACACCATCTTCTTATTCTACTTCCTACACCTCTCCGGTCTTCGTTATCATCATTATTGTAATAATTATGTGAGCCTTTGCAATATCGCAGCCGACTGGTATGTTTGAACAAGTAATGTTCACCTAACGTGTCGCGAGATACCATCAATCTCTGTGTTTGTACATGGTGATTAGGTCACCGTGTTGTTACAGTCATTTAGTTGGTCCTTGTTAAGCAGCGAAGTGAGTCGCGCTCATTACCACACGCAATGCAGTCACGAGTAGTTGATCGCCGTAACCAAAGTCTTGAAAAATTATGCTGCTGTGTCTTCAAAACTTGGTAAGGTTGCGGAGTCTTTTTTGTTTCAAACTAGTACCTACTGGGACTCCAATGCTATAAGACACATGGACTTCTATTAAAGGTAAAGCAGTCCCGTTACAGGCCTGGAGTAGTCCAGAGGGTTCCAGGACGTTAAGGTTCCCAGATTACATGACAACGCCACAGAATTGTGGTAAGGTTGTCAACCCTACGCACCGGCCGCCTTTACCCCTACGAAATGCTCCTGGTACTCATTTCTGTTAGAGGCTGAGTCGACCCCACGGCCATAGTACGATCGGAAGGATTATGTCAATGAAAAATTCCAATGACACCATCTGGAATCGAACCAATGACTTTCCGATTTGTAGCACAGCACCTTAACCACTGTGCCACCGCGGCATGGACTTCTTATTATAAATTTAATACAGGGGTGCTGATAAGTCCTTAGCCCGATCAGAAAGGAAACAAGTTACTTTCCCCGCATTTTATGGAACGTGGAGGTTCATTACCACATTCACAACAGTCCACCACCTGTCACTACCCAAGCCAAATCAATCCACTCCTCTGCCCTTCACATTTTGACCGGTGCAGCTTGTTTCCTTCCTGGTCGGGCTAAGGACTTATCAGCACCCTGGTACAGTGGAACTCTCTTATACTGTTCGAAAATGAAAGGAAATTACAATGGAATACCTGGCAGCCAGCGCACTGTAATAAGATTGACTTAGTTTGTTTAAAGCGAAGTTTAGTGTGACGTATTTTGTCTGTAGATGGAGGCAGTACGCTTCACCGAACCGTCGGTAAGGAGTTGTCCAAGAGTGCGGTGCCTTCTTCCAGAGGACTGTCATCTTCTTAGTTTTAGTAATTTCCTTGGTTTATATTTTCTAGGCACTTTCGGAAAATGGCGAAGAACGACTATTGGCTTCAGCAAGTCTGTCTGTCCTTCTGTCGCACGGCACAGTTCGGTTCCCACTGAAAGGATTTTAATGAAATTGAATATTTGAAGAGTTTTCGAAAATCTGTCGCAAACGTGCAAGTTTCACTAAGATCTGTCAAGACCAAAGGACACTTTACATGTAGACCAATATACAATTTTGATCATCTCTCGCTTAATTCTTCTTATAATGAGAAAGGTTTCAGACAAACGTAGAGGAAATCATAACACAAAATTTATGTTCAAAAGTCTTTTTTTTTTTTAATCGTGCCGTTTAAGAGATAATGTGGAAATACGGTACAGTGAGAGAACCTACAGATGACAATGTAACACGGCGCATGCGCATTGCATGCTGGATAATTAAGGCTACAGACACAAACTCAGAATATGTACCACCTATTGTTTGTCCACGGCAACAATGACGACATGAACGCGCCAAAATATTACGTTTATACATACATTGCGTGTCTTCTTTAAAATACTGCACTACAAACAGGAGTACTGCAGGTACTTGCAGTATCACTGAAATGAATCGGTCTATTAAAACAACCCCCTGTATTTCCCACTATCGCATCATTAAATTGCTTACCCATAAGTTACTTGAAATTAAAATTTGTTACTATAATACTTTCCGGTTGATCCCCTGGAAACCCTTGATGGAGACCCCACTCTCCACGAAAAAATCTTTGTTAGATCAAGTAGGCAATTCCGTTCGTTGTTATGTATTATGAATAAGAAACTGCAGATATTATTACAACAATTTTTCTTCCTTGGCATGCCAGTACGTTTCTGTATGTTGTGGTATGGTGGGCACAACTGTTTTTGACGGGTCAGAATTGGTTTTCGTTAAGCAGTAGAAGTACCAGTGAGCAAAAACAACATAGGCAGTGTTTGTTCGTCCACTGTCCGCATGGCAATAGCAGTGCAGTCTTTACTTGTTGGAAGTGAAACAGAGTACTTAGTTTTGATTGGTTAATTACTTTATCCACTGAGGGGTTTTAATCATTTTACATACCACCAGTTAAATTTAAAGTAAATTACGGAGTTTTGAATGTCACAGCCGCAAAATCATCAGTAGCCTTGGATCAGTTACAAAAAAGGAACCTGAAAGGTAAACGAAGTGACTTCTCCAAACTTATATTAATGAAAGAGGAAATGCTAACATATTCCATGGAAAGGAACGTCCCTTGTTCTGATTTTGTACTGATAGCTCCACATTACTGTATCACTTCTTTACCGTATCTGCAACAGGGACGGGTGCGAGATGTGTGAGTTCAGCGATCAGGTTAATAATCTGGTACAAAATTATTAAAATGTGAAAGAAAAGTTTAGCTATGAGTGTTTGGTGGCATTAAAGTAAATAAAAATTGAAGAAAGCAATACAGAAAAGAAACCGCTTACTGTGTATTAATGACGTAAACTGTGAGCTTTTGCAATATCAACTCCATATAAACTGTGTATATGTATTATTGTATGCTTGTGTTCAAATTGATGACGGGATTTTGGACCGAAACTTTTAGTTGACAACTATAGAATAAAATTGGCGTTTTGTGATTTGATTTATTTTAATTCTACTTGTTAAATAGCACAGTGAGATTGTATGATGTGAAGATTTAAAACTAAGTGGCTGTAACAAATTCCGCAGATATCCCTTCAACATTCTTAACTTGTTACATTCGTGCCAACAAGAAAAAAGGGCATAGCATTTAATAAGCGTTCCGTGGAAGTTTGATTTAGCATCAAAACTCGCAGTTGGAGCACACCTTGAACCTGTTTTATTTAATAATAATAATAATAATAATAATAATAATTATTATTATTATTATTATTATTATTATTATTATTATTATTATTTACTGCAATTGGCTTGTTACCCGGTGGCAGTGGTTATTTTACATGTAAACAAAACATGAAATTGGTTACTACTGAATTTATGCCGGGAGGGCTACAGAGAAGCGTGTAGTGGCAATTTGGAATCTTGGGAACCATCTCAGCATTTGCTTATAGACACAGGGAAACCAAGAAAAACCTGTGTCGAGATGGCCGGTCGCAGGACCTTCCGAATACTGACTTCTAGCCAGCAGTCCGGTATCTAAAGTAAAAAAAAAGCAATGCCCACACAGTACAACAAATACACATAAGATAACAACACACACAAGACAACTACAACAATACACATGCTTAACCAACAACAATTACACAAAAGGCAATTTAAAACTAGCAACAAGACACACGAGACAAGGTCCATTTTAATATCATCCTCTAAACTGCCACTAAATACTCGCTATTGGAGCTTATCCAAAGTCAAGTTTATCAGGCTTTCTTTACCTTAGGTTGGCTTGTAGTCTAACACAACTGTGTCAATATAGGTATATTTATTGACGTATTTTAGTACAACTACATGTTTAGGCCTTTATAGGCCAGGATAATGACACACGAGTGTAACACGGAAAATAACGCAACTCACAATAATGCACTCAAAAAAAAGTACTGCAAAAGACAACTGATACAACAAAAACAACAACCACGCACAGTGAAAAAAGTGTAACAGTGTAACAGTGCAACAACACCGCCATACAAGGGAACGTAGTTCAACAAACCAACCACAGCTTAATAACCACAAGAACTCCACCCGGGAAACAAGGCAGAAGAACAGAACACACCAGCACCAAAACACAAGCAACAGACCACCCCAACACCGAACAACCCATTCAGGAGAAG
>Ga0123357_10014487_pt1 | contig 10295 bp, 9 predicted proteins | sample TergutEmb28metaG_FD_89873 | JGI IMG/M metagenome (GOLD analysis project Ga0123357, IMG submission 89873) | Embiratermes neotenicus P4 segment gut microbial communities from Petit-Saut dam, French Guiana - Emb289 P4 | ecosystem: Host-associated > Arthropoda: Insects > Digestive system > Gut ... | reverse complement strand
GTGAATTTATAGACTCAATAGATTTCGAACTGTTAATACAAAATGAAAAATAGATAAAGCAAGCACAGCATGTAGTATTACACCATGTAATGGAGCATGCTAAAACTAATAAAATAAATAAAATAAATAATGTTACAGTTGTTGTGTGGTGTACTGTGGGTGTGTCCAGGATTATTGGACCCATTTATTTTGAAACTGCAACTATACACTGATATGTGATACACATTTTGATGCCAAGTTTGTGAACATCTGATTGTGTGTGAACCTCTGCCTTTTTCAGCAAGATGGTATAGCAATTCACATTTGGAAACTGTTGTGTGCAAAGTTTACAAAGTATTTTTGGTGACAGGCTAATACACAGGGGCAGGAGAGAGGGCCTTCTCTTTCAACAGACCTGAAGCTGTGTGATTTTTACTTGAGGGCCATATTAAAATATGAAAGGTAAAGGAACAACTATCCCTATACAGGCCTAGACAGACTGTTAGGGCTCCAGAGTTCATAGACACTTGGCACATGAAGGCAGCAAGGTTGTCAGCCCTGTGCACTAGCCACCTTTACTGCAGGAGACATATCTGATACTCATTTCTGTTAGAAGCTGAATTGACCACAGGGCCATAGTATGGCCAGAACGATTATGTCCATGAAAAATCCCAATGACCACACTGGGAATGGAACCCACAACCTTCTGACTCATAGTGCAATGCCTCAACCAACTGTGCCATCATAAGATTAAAGTATAAAATGTATATTACTAATCCTCACACCCAAAACATTCTGAAAGAAAGCATTCAGAAAGTAATGGTTTCATTCTTACTATCAGATCTTCCAGGTGGAATGAACAGCATTTGTTTTTAACCGTGCATTATAATACTACATGCACTCTTGTAATGGTTTAATTTTACGAATAGCTCTACTGCATGTTTTGGGCCATGAAGGTCCATCATCGGGAAGTTCGTTGTGGAATAGAAGTATTATGGTATGTTTTGTCTAAGAATATATGGTATTAATGTTGAATTGTCAGTGTGATTACATATAGGATGGAAAATATACACATTGTGATTCATCATAATGCCATTTGTACTTGGACATAATGTTATATCATAATGCTTGTATTCTACAACTGACTTCCTGATGATCGACCTTCATGACCTGAAACATACAGAAGAGCATGTAAAATTAAATCATAATGAGTGCATTTGGTAGGTTTAAATTGTAGCAGTAATAACACCACATTTATTGTAATTTGTGTGTGTAAGCAATAGGAAATAATTTTCAACACCATCGTAATTGTGGTTAGGTTGTAAACAGAAGGTGAAGTTGTCCATGTATATGCCATGAAGGCATTAGGGGAGCAGATGTATAGCTCCACTCATTCTTACCTTGGGCAGTAGATATAGGTGAGTGGTCAGCCTCACATCCCAACTGTTTTACTTCTGGAGAAGGAGCCTCTACTCCCTTTTAATGGGAGGCTGGATGGGGTTTAGATGTGGTTTGGACTTAAGCCTCGCTTCTGCCAAGGTTGAAACTCTTAGATCATCCTTATAACTATGTTACCCTGTCTCCTTTTTAATTATGGCAAGTACAGCATCCAATATTAACTGCAGGGCCTTGAACTAAATATTGTGGACCCTGGCTTACAGCAAATTGGAACAGCAGCGGTCACTGTGCTGCATGCTGTCATGTGAAATCATCCAATGCAAAGTTTTGGCATGATATATTCTTAAAAAAAATGTCCTTGTGTAATTTTATGTTTGGTTTTGATGCTTTGTTTTAGTGGGCAACTGTGGACTGCAACTGCTTTAAAGATTTGCAGTAAGTTGAAAGAGATAGCTGCAGTTTCATATCATCTTTAAGTGTTGTCTTTTGCCAAAAGGTATTACCTAAAAAGTCTCAGTGTAGTTGCTTTAGTGTGTTTAAGCAATAAGTTTCTTGTTTCGCTCTATGTTACTTAGCTACCTCCAGTTCAAGTACAGTCACATTAGAGGAAGTGAAGGAGCACTTGTCACCGAACCAGCTGACTGATGACAGCTTGTCAGAGATTCTGTGTTACACTTTGTCCAAACTCCTCCATGAGGCAGCACCTACCACTGTATGCAATTTACGTATCTTTTGCAAGATTGGGACAGCGCCTGCACCATACCAGATACAGAATGTTCTCAGCAAAGCATTAGATTTCAACCTTGTTCACAGCATTGTACCAGTATGTCATCTTTATAATGCTCATACATTCCTGTCAATATGTGGTGTTAGGCATAACTGAGTGGTTTCCTACTGTGGCTTGGAAATTACTGTGAGATGATATTCAATTAAATGACACTAATTGTGTTAAATGTTAATTCTTGGTTAAGGGTGTATCAGATTGTCTTGTGTGCACCCTGATGGAAGATAGATGCATAACAGCATTCTTCTCTGCACAGTATGCAGACTTCATTCTTCTGGTTCTTTTATGATTGCATAGCTTTCAGCATATTTTTTTAAAGGCCCATGGTTTTTTTTAGATATATTTAAAATATTGTAGCATTGAAATTAGTTGATGGTAAGTCAGGATGTGGCATACTTGATTCAAGTAGTCCAGTGGGAAGTTATTTTTACTTTCTTAATTGCCAGAATTCTTAGCAGATTAATTACTCTGTGATAAAAGGATCTGGATTATTTGTATGTCAGCCAATGGAGATATGGATGTAAGTGGACCTAATGCTTGATATTTTTCCAAATTTCTTGGTGGTGCACACCAAATAGATGTACATATGTTTGTAGTAATGAGAAAATGAATTATTGTTTTACAAGACTTTCACGGAGATGATAGGTGAGGAAATAAAAAGTGGCGATTACTTTTGCACTGATAAAGGCTTACAAAACACCATTTTACTTGCATATTGTGGTAGCCTCTAGTTACAGTGTAAGCTCCATACAAGTATGGTACATAATGAAAATGCCATTGAAACAAAAAATAAGTAATTTGCACTGTCAGTTATTTAACATTGCAATTCTGGAAAACTAAAAAATGTGGGCCTGTTATGGCATTTTCTCTTAATGAGTGGTTCATAACTTCTTTTCCATAACTTTTTGTGCCAACTCTACTTACAGTTCTTTCACAAGCTATTTTGTATTCTCTGGCCTGTAAATATATAATTCATTAATCCTGTGTGCCTTTGCCTTGTCTGGAAAAAGAAAAGGCTGCAGTCCAGAATCTGAATACTATATGCCTGAATAGAAAATATACTGACCTTGATTCAGATGTGCTTAGTGCACATGATCAGAGCCATTCTAATATACAAAAAAGAATGTTCGTTGACTTCTGAAAATGTTGCACAGAGTAGGGGTTTTTTAGGACTGACTTTGGCATGAATTTACAGCTTCAAGGTTAGCCTTTTGTCTACTGATAAATGTGTGCATATTGCTGTCATCTGAGCTCTTCTTTCCAGTAACATGTTCTATTTTATATTGCATCACTTGGAATGAATGAAGGTTGGGATGGGATTTTGTTGGGGAGTAGGGGGATGATTGTGCTGTGCATTGAAATTGTTTGACCATATTCTGGCTATGATTTGAGAATACCTTTACTGGAATGTGACACTTGAAGTAGTAGTTCTGTGAAGTTGGCATCTCAACAAACAGCAAAATAGGTAAATGGTGTGGACTTTTTTTTTACATTACCTACTATTTTGTGAACAAGCACAAAATACTTCCAGCTGGTATGTGATGGAAGACCATTGATACAGAAAGAAATGCAGAATGCAGAGAATGAAGCTATGGAACCTGTGCTTTTTATGTAGTGTTACCAGGAGAGAACAACTACCATAATGGTTGTTGGACTAATGATCTAAGCTGAAGCCATCAGTCTTGAAGAACACCTCAAGATATAGAACTTTCAGTGTTCTCAATGGAGTTGTTACCATTTTGTAGCAAGGAGAGAACAACTACCATACTGGTTTTGGACTAAAGATCTAAGCTTAAGAACACTTCCAAGATTTAGAACTTCCAGTGTTCTACCATTTTGTAGCAAGGGGAGGCATTATGATGCGTGTCAAGCAACTCTGGTGTGTTTAGAACCAGCCCATATTGTAGTATATGTACAAGCCAGTGTAATGTCAGATTCATGTATTACTGGTACACAGCAAATACTGGGTAGGGGTTTTCTTATAAAGAATGACTCATAATACAGGCCACTTGCTTGCAAGTACAAGTTGTTATGTAATAATGACAAAATATTTAACTGTCCAGTTAAAATAAGGCTGAAGGCATCGAGAATTTTGATATGTTTGTTTTATTCATACATGATGTGTTAACATATAAAGCAAGTGACAAAATGTGCAACAATCACAACAGTTTAGGCACATTTGCTTCATTATTGTTTGTCAATAAAATCCATTTTATTTGTCTTATAAACCATAAGAGTTATGGGAAAAGTGTGCATATTTATTTCTCTACAACTTTTCATCTGAAACAGTTTTTATTACGCTAAATATTTAGTAGATTACAGTCAAGTTGTTGTGCTTTCGATGTGCACAAAAATGCACATTGTTCTTCATGTAATGTTCATTATGTTGTCCATTATTGACCAAAACTGGAATGTGCTGACACAGTTTAGCAGAACTCCCTTGTGTAAGATGTCATGAGAATCCATTATTTGTTTTCAAATTGATACGTGAGGACAAGCAAATCTAGAAACATGGTGAGGTTAATAATCACATTTTACAGATTTTTCATTTCAAATATGCCAAAAGGAATAAATGTGATGTCCTCACTTAAATAATTTTTTTATACTTGGTGCCATATTGTAATGTATGGGAGGTTGTATGAAAGTAATGCCTCCTAATTTTTTCCTCAGAAACTTATAATTATAATGAAATTTATATATTTTATGGGGACATCCCTTACAAAGTTGAAATTATTTTTCCCCAAAGTCTTCATTACGAACACACTTTTTTCATCTTTGCTTTATAAGCTATATGCCAGCTGCATAAAAGTCTTTGTTGAAGCATCAGAGCTCTTCGTGCAAGCTGTGTTTTGGTTGTCGTCATCTGAAAAATGGTGTCCATGGAGTGCATACCTTAGGGGACCAAAAAGATAGATATCAGATGGTGCTGAAATAAAACTGAAGGGAAGATGAGGACTTGGTTCAACTTCCTGTTTTTCTGAGCCCTTCATATTTGTTGTTTTAACTTCTTTAAATTTCTACACATACTGCTGTGAATTGATTGTGGCACATATCTTCAAGAATTCCACTAAAAAGATTCCTTAACTGTCCCAGAAGATGCTAGCCATGACTTCACCTGCAGAAGTCTCCACCTTAAATTTTTCCTCCCTCATCTCTCTACAGTCCCGATTAAGCACCTGCGAATTCTGTCATTTTGGACCCCCTCTTTGGCCAGCATTTTGTGGATAATGAATACCTGAAACACATTACACATGAACATCTCTGACACTTCAGCAATGAGGTTTACTTGACCAGCAAACTGTGTCTGATATAAAGGTGGAAAAAGTGTGTTTATATTGAGGGAGACTTTGTGGAAAAATAATCTAAAATTTGTACAGTATGTACTCATAATATATGTAAGTATCAGTACAATTGTACTTAGAGTTTTTGAGGAAAAAAGTAAGAGTTATTGTTTTCTTACTGACCTTCATATGCAAGCAGAAGCCAGAAGAAAGACTTGAATTAGTGTCTCAACCATTGTAAGTGCATTTGCAAATTTGTGAAAAGTGACTGTTAGCTTTGTGGTATCCATCTGTCTGCATATGTCACCTTGGCTCCAACTGCATGCATTTTTGTGAAATTTTATATTGGGGTCATTTATTAAAATCTGTTGAGAAAATTGAAGTTTGGGGAAAACTAGATAAATATTGGGCACTTTACATGAAGACCTAAGTACGTTTTATATTGTTGACAGTGACGTGGATCAGCAATACAAAAGAGGGCCACTGTTGTGTTTCCATGGCAACAGTTTTAATATTCCTCTTGTTTGCTGCAATAGTTATTGATGCCCAATATCTGTACTGGTACATGTGTTAAAAAGAGAACAAAAATAGACATGCTGCAGTGTTACATTATACATACATTGCATGTCTTATTGGTTAATACCAACACCTGTTAGAATGAGCATTTTTATGAATTCGATAAATTTTCATTATGCTGTAAGTCCCAAGCATTTCACATATTTATATATTGAAGCAACTGGAATGTATGCATGTACATGCATGTTTGTGCATTTGTATTGTCTAGAGATGAGGGTAGAAATTACAGTGACAAAATCTGCATCTACAGTTGGGAGTGTTAAATTACTACTCTGTCATCTGGCATTTCCAAGCATCAGTTTAACTCACGGAGATACTAAGTGCTCAAAGGTCCGAGTTTGAGACAAATCTTGGTGTTTATATACACGTGTTTTTATATATATACATGTGTGTGAGTGTGTGTGTAGGTAGAGGGTTGTAAAATAACTGGAATATTTGAGTGCTGTATCATAAATCTGCCATGTATGTGTGATTCATTCTGATTAATTGCAAGTTGCAACACATGATCAAAGTCAATTGGAATACTCTACATGGAGTGTCAATGCATTGCTGCTTCACATCACATAAACATTTCTTTGCCAGGCCTGCTGGTTTGATATGTGCACCATATCTCATGCCTTGTGCTCAAATAGGTTTACTTTTATTCAACTTTTTTTTTTAATGTTTGCTTTGGTATCTTTCAGAATGAGTGGGACTGTTGTGATGGTGGAATGTCAGTCTGATCTTTTTATCACCATGTTTTTATACATTAAGGACTATATCAATAGTTCCAGTCATATAAATTATAATTTAAGTTAGTAATGAATAATGAATCATAGTGGAATGCATGTTACTTCACTTCTGTTTATCTGAAGAGATTTATAAAGTTCACTCCTCTACTTGTTATTAACAGTAGTACTGGTGATGATGTAGTCATGTCTTTAGAATTTATTACAGAAACTTCTTTAATGTGCATTTCTAAATGAAGTTTTTTGTTTTTTGACTTTCTGACACATCTCTCTTTTATTTAGGCCATCTGGCAGGCACTGCTGCTTCATTGTATAACGTAAGCTTAAAGTTATGATTAATTTTTCAGAGAATCTTCTCATTCAGTACATGAAGTTGATAATGATGTATTTAAGTTTGTAACTATACAGAATTCAAATGTAGTTTATTGGTAGTAAATACTATTTCTTGAAACAGGCGTCCAGTAAAATTTATTGCATGGTTCTGTTTCATTATAAATGTACCTACTTCCAAAATACTTTATATTTTGACCTGCTGGCCTAGAATGATCATTTGCATCATCCCATTGTCTAGAATTGAGACAGTGCGAATGTATTTCAATCAACATAACTTGTTTATTAAAATGGCTACACGAGGAGCTGGAGTAGTTTAATTAGCATAGTGACTGGGCTATGCACTGGCCAATCTGAGTTTTGAATCCCTGCAGGGGGAGGGGTTTTTCTTTTGTCCAGAATGTCCAGACCAGCTCTAAGGCCCAACCAGCCTTCTCTTCAATGGGTGTTCGGGGTATTGATGGAGGAGGGAGGAGCAGTAAAGTGGCTGGGGCATGTAATTGACCGCTCACTTCCATCAAGTGTCTAGGCTAAAAATGAGTAGTGCTGTACCTCTTCTTCCCTTATATGCTCTTATGGCACAAACAGGGACATCTCTGCCTTTACCTTTGAAGGTGGCTACATGTGTCAGCTTTTTGTCAAAGTTGTCACCAGGCCAAACATAATATTAAAATGCACAGGAAATATTTGGGTAATGAAAATGCTTTGTAATATCTGGGGAGGGGGGCTTGGGGTCCTAGCTTCTCTTTAGATTGTAAATTCTATATACAACATATTAAAAATATACATGATTACTTACAATTCAAATAAAAATGTTAGGTTAAGTTATATGTAGTAGGGTTGCTCAGAACGTAATGTCCCATATTTTTTTCTTGGAAACTATTTATTCAGAATGTATGAAATTCATGTACAGTATAATTGGTTGTTTCCTTTACACATGTTATTTTTCCACATAATCTCCATCTACGCCTACGGCCTTACGCCAGCGCGAATCAAAAGCATGCATGCCTTCCCTGTACCAGTTCGTTTCCTGTTCACGTAGCCATGTTCTTATTGCACGAATTACGCTCTCGTCATCTTCAAACCTTGTCCCACGCACTGCATCCTTCAGTGACCCAAAAAGATGAAAATCTGACGGCGCCAGATCAGAATTAAAGGTGGGGGGGGGGGAGCACAGTCCAACCAAATTTGCCGATTGCCTCATGAGTTCGTAGACTTGTGTGAGGGCAGGCATTGTCGTGCTGAATCAGCATGTCTCCTGGATTCCTGTTAGGCCGCACTCAACGGTAACGGTGTTTCAATTTTTGGAGAGTTTTTATGTACTTGACCAGGATAGATAGCATAATCGCGACGTTATTTCCGTGACGAGGTGTGTGTTCTGTGTGTTGTCAGGTACAGTTCTCTGTGATGGGCCGATCACTCGTTCAGAGAAAGCCTAGGCCCACTGGGGCTGTCGAGCCATGGAGTAAAGTATTAATATTAGTTAAAACTTATGTTAATAATATTAGGAATTTAATAAATCTTAATTATCCCTGTGTTTGGACTGATGATGACTTTGAGAGAAAGCTAAAACATGTATCCATGGTTCCTCAAGAATTTGGCTCCATGTATGTAGGGGAAATGGATATAAAAAACTGGATAACAGAGACCCCCTGAACAAATTCCTCAAGACAAAACCTGTATCAGAGTCTAATACAGTTGTATGATTATAGGTCATCCATCATCTTGGAAAAACCTCAATGAACCAAAATGGTCTATGATGATATTAAGAGAAAAATACAGTGAAGTTCATATTCATTAATAATTGTAATCTCCCTTGTATTATGATGATCTGGGTTATGACATGAATGAAAAAAGAAGAGGCAACACACAAATGCCTTTTAATGTTAAAATGTTTAATACTGTTAATTCACCATGACTTCTAAATATTGCTATACACAAAACAAGAACATGCATGTTGATAAACTCCATAATGGAAAAATTTAAGAATGCTTTATAATGTTGGTGTGTACGTAACAAATGGAAATACTTACACAAGAGACATTTAATTTCTACACATACATGGTACATTTGTAGTGTCTGTTACATATACTTCACAACATAATAGTTCTTAATTAGATGATAATAATTAGTATTAGGGGCCTATACTGAATGTTGAATTATTTGATAAAATACCACTTAATACAAAAATTCATTTGCAAACAAGTGAACAATATAACACAAAGACTATTCTTAAAATCGGAGTGAAAGTGCCTTCACAATGTGGCCTGCTTGAGAAAATGAATCTATCCTCTTAACAAAACAGCAAGAAGATTTTGTCCAGTGCACTAATGACAATCAGCAAATATAAATTACCCAACTGGAATACAGTGCCTAATGGCACTGCACATTTCAAGTTGTATTTACTCTCAGCTATCACTGAAGCAAAAATGATTGCACATCAGTACCAAAGTTTCAGATGTAGTTCTTCATTTAAATAGTTCAGGGAAGTGCATAATATATGCATCCAATACCAACATAACACAGCGTACATTCTGGGCAGATATAATGCAATGTATATATTCCAAACAGAACATCTTTGGTATGACACACTGTTTTTCAGAAAATGATGACAATATATACGTTACATCTGTATACAGAGTGTCCCACGAGTTAAGGTCACTACTTCGGGAGAGTGTTCCTTATGTTAAAGTATACCGATATAACCCAAAATACCTATATCCAAAGTTGAACGGTTTCGGAGATAATGGCAAGAGAAAAATGGACATCTTGAGGTTGCACGCACTATACGTGTCAGCTAGCTGTAATCTATGTCCTCCTTGCGTGGGGTGTCATGTTACTGAATTTCTGCTTATGGTAGCCAGCAGACGCTAATAGAGTCTTGCTTCAGATAGCAAACAGAGCAGTCGTTTTGTGCAGTGAGCAGTAACTGTGAGCATGTCATTTTCCTGCGAAGAATATGCTGATATGCATTTCGTGTACGGGTTTTGCAACGGGAACACCACTGCTGCTGTCGAAGAATATCGGCTACGATATCCTCGACGACGAATCCCTGACAAACGGGTGTTCACTCATGTACATCAACATCTGCGAGATAAAGGTTCCTTTCAAAGTGTAAATCGCCATGCTGAACGTCAGGTACAGCGAAATGTGGAGCATGATGAACACATTATTGACATGGTACAGCGAAGTCCACGCACTAGTACAAGAAGAATTTCT
>Ga0123357_10014486_pt1 | contig 10295 bp, 5 predicted proteins | sample TergutEmb28metaG_FD_89873 | JGI IMG/M metagenome (GOLD analysis project Ga0123357, IMG submission 89873) | Embiratermes neotenicus P4 segment gut microbial communities from Petit-Saut dam, French Guiana - Emb289 P4 | ecosystem: Host-associated > Arthropoda: Insects > Digestive system > Gut ... | reverse complement strand
GGGGGGGGGGGGGGGGGCGGGGGCGGGGGGGGGGGGGGGGGGGGGGGGGGGGGGGGGGGGGGGGGGGGGGGGTGTGGTGTGGTGGACACCGCAGGCTAGCCCACCCACATAGCTAGAATAGTTTGTTGCACACACGGCACCCTCTTATAAACACTGAGTCAGCCTCGCGAGTGAAGTGGCTAGTGGAAAAATACCAGTCAGTGTGTGAGTGTGACACGCAGTGAGTGCAGCAAGCAAGTGGCCGGCAAGATACAGTGTGCACGCGGAAAAGTGGTGCTTACGTGTGTGTATTGTGTGTTAGGAATTACATACCAACCACAACCACAGCAGAAACCACAAGTTCTTTACACTGTAAAGAACTTCATGGTTCTTAGCTTAGCCTGATTATGACTTTTTAAGTCGAAACATGTCTCATTAGCTTTAACTCATGCCTTTATTATATAGTTGTGTTGACAGAAATATCTATTAATAATGTGAATATATAGAATCAGTACACAATGGGATGACTTCATTCAAATTACAACTACTTTATTATGCCATTCCATCTCAGTGCTGAAATCAACAAAAAACAGGATCTTCGTAGTATCCACAAGCAATGCCGTGCTCAATATGCAGCAACAGACATGAAGAACAGCACTTGCCTTTTGAGCAATATCACTTCTTAAGGGCAGAGTCCAAAACCACTCCAGACATACTCAAGAGTTATTATGCATCACACTCTGAGAACTATAAAAATGAACTCCATCAAAGTATCGACTGTTCTATTACAAGAAACAATCTCAAAATCAAATAATGTAACCCACCCAACATCTCTGATGACGACATATGCTATTCAAGACCAAGACCACTCTCAATCTTACAGATCTTGTAATGACTCAGGAACATCCCTCACAATGAGCAGAAGGCAGTTCTTTCTCAGTGTGCTTAAGTAACACATCATAAATCTGAAACTCTGAATAAATCACAACTCCCCAGAATTCAGCAAAAATTTTGAATTATGACTAACAACAAATAAAATGATCACTAAAAAACAACCAAATAAGGTCCACAGAAAAAAAGACATGACATGTGAAATAAGTAGACAATTACAAGCCCAATACTTGGCAAACAATTATTCTGACCGTGTATTATTCAGTATTTATTAACAAGTTCCACAAATAGTATGATTACACAAGATCCACTTCAAAAAATGACGGGAAAAACTATACAATGAGAGAAAAAATTAAGGTCCCTTTCTTTGACTGACGACCAAACCTGATACCTTTCTTCTTTTACACTAGTACTCGAAATATGCAAATAACCTCCCACATAATACACGAGTCTAAGACCCACACAAAAGGGAAGATACCAAAGGTGAATGCCATACCAAAACCCGGATGGATCTAAAATTTGGTTGGCAGTGAAATGAAGCATGGAGAGGAGCATGACTTCAACTTGTTGCAGCTATAGGAATCCAACTAAGACAGACATGCTGAGGAGAGGTCTTCTGGGTGGATGGGATGAGACAATGACCAAGGGAAATAATTCTGAGGTTTTCAGGAACTTCCTGTGACCGGACAAAAGTAGCATACCACCCCAGCAAAAACCCAAACCCTTGCTTGCATGCTCAGATCAAATGGCTTGAGTAATATTTTGCTTTTAAAGCTTCACACTGTAAGAAGTACACCTACTTGACACCACCAAAAAATCTTACACAATTTTTCCATTATTAAAAACCACCAAGTGTATGTGCAAATAATTCAAAGGGAGGGACAACAAGAAACTACTGAACAAAGATCCTCTTTTCACAAAATCTCTTTAATAAAAAGAGGCAGTTTAGAGATGAGATATTAGAAATGGCCAGAATTAGAGAACACCAGTGTCAGGAAGTCCCTTAAGTTGATTTCCAATTTGTTCTTGTTCTGTTATTTATTTTTTGTTTCTCTATTTCTTTTTTAGAAAATGTCGAATGGACAGCCGATTTTGGGTAAGCTGAGCCGCTGTAGGAGGTTGAGGGCATCACATGGCGTACTTGCGCGTCCATTCCCTTGCAAGTTCATTGTATTTTTCCCTATCCGTCTTGTATATCCTAGCTATTTCTGGCACTAATGGATCATCCGGGTTTGGGTCGCACAACAGAGAGCAGATGGACAAAAGAACTGGAAAGAAATTGAAACAGTCAACACTCTCACATTTATGTTTCAAATTCGAACTAAAGAGAAAAGAGGGCCAGAGAGGATAAAGGAAATTTGTGTGCATTGTTATTTAGGCAACATCTTCCCGTCATGCTAGTTAATCAATAGCCACACCCGCACACACATGCACCCAAATGCTATATGTTCTTTTATTTATCATTTCTCTACATGTTTCAGTCAATCCACACATACATTAATGAAAAGTGTGCTATAGAAGTGGCCTCCCCTCCAAAATCAACCTGCTAAATACATTAAATATTGTAATATGTTCCTTTTTGGGTAATTCCCCAGCATCGTGAGTTCTAATAGCCGACGTTTCAGAACTCACTGTCGGTTCCATCTTCATAGGCAGGTGAATTCACCTGCCTATGAAGATGGAACCGACAGTGAGTTCCGAAACGTCAGCTATTAGAACTCAGATGCCGGGGACTTACCCAAAAAGGAACACATTACATTTAGAACACGGCGAAAGCTTGAAAACAAGGACATTAAATATTATTCCCAATAAAGAAATAATAAAAACATGTAATATTCAACAAAATTTTCAACTAGAATCCAAAGTGCTACGAAGATGAAATTAAAGATGTTTCTGTATATTACCCGTCTACATGTGAGGATATGAAGCATGCAACTGGCATTATTGATGTGCCCTCAAGTAATTTTAAATAATTCCCATACATTCACAGACTGATAATTCTTTACACTACTACACCACTAGTCGAGGTCACATCAATGTCAGTTGTGCGCTTCATATCCTCAAATGTAGAAATATGGTATATAGGTACATCTTTAACTTCATCTATGTAACGTTTTAGATTTTAGTTGCAATTTTTGTTGAATATTCCATGTTTTTATTATTCCTTTACTGGGAATAATATTTAATATCTTTATTGTTGCACCATGCATTTCGTAGAATCACTTTACTTATCAACCAACAAATGCACTTACATAAAATTTCACATTAAAACACTTGAAATCGCTCCGACATGTTTCGATCCCGAGATCATCCTCAGGGAGCTATGTTGTTCCTTGCCAAAGTCATTTTAAAAACATTCATAATTCCTTTATATTAACAGGGTGTTGTGGCAGCAAGTCGTGTTGTGTAAGAGTACGTTGTTGAGAATGCGCCTGGCTATGGTGTGCGTAAGAGGTAGACTGTGAACAGGAGGCCTCTTTTACAGCACAGTTTTCCTTCATGTACTTGTATCCTCCTGATGATGGTCAAAAGAATGACCGAAACATGTCACAGAGAACTAATAATAAAAGAATGTACATTGTTCATGTGTTGAGTTTGTGTCAACTGGATTGCTATTTATCTATATTACTGTTTCCTGAAAATATTAATATGACAGATTAGTACATACCTGACACAGTACTTAATAACAAAAATTTTAATTTTGCAATAATAATAAAATAAGTATCATCTGGGTACTTACAAATGAATGTAAATGGCACCTCTATTTTATTCCAACATACAAGCCTCACATGGCCATTAGAGGGAATTTAAATTTACACACGTTTTCCACATGAAATTAATAACATTTCCCTTATCCTATACAATATGGATTATAATCTTAAACTTTCAGACCCTTTTTTAATTTTGTTGCTGCTATTTCTATGAGCTAGTGAAGTCTCTTTAATGTCACATACAGCACTTATATAAATGTGAATTCTGTTATGCGTGTCCTGCAGGGCAGAAACATGCTGGCACGTAACTGGAGTGCCATTCACATCCTGTTACATGCACCCTGATTGTATTATCGGACTTAATTATTCGTTTCAGTAACAAAAATGTACTATTCAACATACACCATAAATCCATTTCGCTTCAAAATGTATGAAATCTATTTTTCAAAAGCTGGATTACTAAGTAAGATGTATAAGCATGAAATCAAGTGGAATGAGGCAAGTGGTCTCTGCTTGTATTAAGCCAGTGCCACAACATTTACACTTCTGTAGTTTTGAAACTTCAGAATGTAATTACAATTCTTTCTGTTAACATGTCTTTATTTAACCTTTGCATCCCGAGGGATTTTAAGTCCCACAGTGCACTGAGCTGGCAGGAATTCAAATGCAAGAGCAACAGCATTATTATTTGAGAAAAAAATGCAATTATTGACCAGATGGACTGTATGTTTGTTACAACAGTGCAACACATGTCAAATAAAGGTCAAGATAACATGCACTGGTTAAAATCAAGCACTGAGAAGAAATGAATCTAAAGGCCTTGATATTTTGTCGAATGCTAGGATGCTCAACGCTTTCTCCAATTTTATTTTTACCGCAACGACTGACACCTCTCTCATTATGAAGTGTTTCACGTGTAATTCATGTGTACCACAAAAAGTGAACAGATTCTAATCTAATGTAGTCTAAAGAAAGTAAATTTCATAAACACACTTACACTTTATAATGGCAACTACAGCACCTATAAGTGACACATTCTCAAATTCCTCATGTAACACTATGCAGTAGAACTCCGCCTATCCGTACGCTAGTTATCCAGATTGGCTTGGCCCTTCGGGTACATTTGTCAAGAATTCTACAATACTAACTTGCCTTCAAAATACCAGTTACAGGATCAAGTACAGTACAGCATTATGGGTTCTAGAACTGTAAATCAAACATGATTGAAATATTTAGACACAGGTACATATTGTATATATTAATAGGCAAACTTCAAACTGTCAATGTAGCCTATTTTAAAAGAAAAATCCAATTTACTGGATTCTCTGCATATCCAGATGGCTTGCCGTCCCAATTAATCTGGATAAGTGGAGTTCTACTGTATTCAAAAGTACCACTTAACACCATGCAGCAGACTCCTTGATAGGCTGATAGATGTTCAGGTGGTTAAACAACTGTCCACTTTTATGGAACCTGAAAGTTTCAACAATGTATCCACAGCACCTATCCTCAACCTCCTTATGCTGCATTAGCATTCATACAGCTTACCCTAAACTGTAGTTCCATTACTTTATAAATAGAGCGCAACCTGAACTACATGATTTCATTATTGTACTCTTAGCCACCTAAATCAAGTCCACACTCCCACACTGTTTTTTTTAAGATCAATTTTAATATCATCTGCCCACGATGCCCAAGACTCTCCAAGTCATACATACAGAATTCCTCTACAGTTTCTAATGTTTGCACTCACTAATTTGTTCCTGCCACTACATGAAGACTTTCTAAATATCTTTCCCAATTCATATCTCTGTGAAGCAGGCATTCTCTTCACTCTTTCCATGCTCATTTTTATTGTAAAACCCTTTTAATTACTTCGCTTTCAAAGTAACATAATATATGTTATTAAAAACAAACATTCAACTGCTAAGAGACAAAAATACTTATTTATTTATTTATTTATTTATTCACGGATCTTTCCAGACACTGAACACTTCCACAGCCCAAAAGTTGGCACCTGTGGGCTAGACAGTGCATTCACAGCATACCTTTCAACAATGGTATCATAATGAACATTCAAATCCAAAATTCTTACTAGCAACACAGAATACTTCCCCTGGTGCCAAACCAGACATATGGAATATGCAAACACAGAAAAACAAGATTAACATCTTTTCAGATGCAACAGTTTGTAACTTAACATAAAGGTTCCTCCTAACACTGACACCTGTGTAACAAGTTACCACATTTCACAGAGTACATGACCCTTCCCTTTCACAATCTTCAGTCAGGATAATACCTACACATAACGTACTTAACTCTGTGCACAATCATGTTACCTTGCATGTTTCAGATGAAGAATCGGAAAAAATTCTTGACTTCTATTTCTATAACTATGGTTGGTATATGGCAGGGATGGAAAGCTAGACAAGCTTTTGGAGCCACACTTCAGGAGGCAACTTAGGAAAGAGTCAAACATTAATAAAACAAAATAAAATGTTTCTAATTTGCTACTTACTTACATTAACTGAACTAGAACAGGACAGTTTCAGTTAGTCACATATCTTCTGTCTTTAGAAAATCTTTTAAAAATGTCACTCCCAGTCCACCTTATATGCATGTAAACCACATTAATATTATTTTTTACAGGCAACTTGAGGGACATGCATGCAGCTCACAAGTCATATTGTAGCCCACCCTGCTATATGGCATCATATTCCATAAAAGCATGATGATCTTAATACTCAGCACTGCAAGAACATAAAACCTCCCACACAAACACAAAATACCAACACATTTCACATCTAGTTTCAAGGCTAAATACTGCCTGGGGACTTCACCTCCCAATGGTCCAAATTCCTTTTCAAACCATTAGGAAATAATAAATCTCCATACTATATAAGCATAACATCAGAATATCTCCTACAAATCAATGGAATAGTATTCCAATAGAAATGTGAAGTTCTGAACAAACATTACACACTGAATTAACATTTCCTAATAAATATTCTGGTCGGACGCACAAAACCACTTCTATTATAGGTGTTTGCTCCTTATTTGTGCAGTAACTTGACATGCCTACACTAACACCTCTTCTTTAGTATGAAATAATGCTACACCTAAAAAAACTTTCTATATATTGTAAGGGATACAAATTACATTTACTATCATCTTCCACAAAGAATTCAATTTGCTATGTACACATAAGCATAAGCCACATCATATAACCAAATTAACCCAACTCCCTCTCCAAAAGATATCATTGCTATTCACCTATGGGTGCCTAACGTCACACCTCTGACATCCTATATCATTCTGTGCGATACAATTACCTCCAAACACTCACCTTTAGAAATTGTAAGAGCTGGAGACCATTGTGATCTCAAAATATCCAAGCAAATGCTACCATTACTATTTATGTTTGGATGATAAATTCTGGTTGTAAATGCAACCTGCAAAAATAAAATTAACATGTCATGAGCACAACCAATGAATAGCTTTTAGAGATTACTTTTAGTGGTAGTCAGTGATTTTAGAAAACAGCATAAACCATTCACATGAATTTACAAAACCAATGGGGCAGATACCCCACAGAACTAAGAACAAAAGAGTGTACAAATTTAAGGTGTACACTTCAATACAGCATAGCATGGCAATTTCATAAACCACAAACTAGAAAAGTATAATTACAGTATTATCTATATATATGAACCATGGCAGGTTGGAATAAAGGTCAGAGAATGTGCTAAGGGAAAATGGCAACAATGACTTATCTCTGCTTCAGCTTGCACAACATTTAGATAAGAAAAGCTACAGCGATTTCTATGTACAAAAGAACTGTTAATTAGGGGGACAAATTCTAACCGGCAGCAAAGCTGTAACCTAAGTCAATACATGCCATAAATTCTGGTCTTACAAGTACTTGTAAAATTTTATGTTTCGTTGACCATGCATCCCTGTATAATCTTTTTCAAATTAAGCCACCTACATGCACACTACTTCTTAGTATATTTATTTTGACTTCTCTACATGTTTCGGGCAACTGTGTGCCCATCATCAGGAGAACTGGGTGGATGTCTGGTCTGCAGACCAGACAGCCACCCATACAGACAGAAAAATACCAGTGTCGCATAGATACAGTAAGTTCTCCTGATGATGGGCGCGAAGTTGCCCGAAACAGGTACAGAAGTTGAAATAAATATACTAAATAAGTAGTGTGCACCTAGTTGGCTTCATCTAAAAAAGATTACTTGTAAAAACTGCACACACTTACAAGATAAAACCAAACTCTTGATTATCTGAATGTGCATTTTTTAACTAAAGGATTGTATGATCTATGCCCTACTGTAAATCAAGACTGTACATGAGAAATCTGAATTAACACACAATATCGAGTGAAGCAAGCAAAATTCAGTGCCTGGAAATAGTGGTACTGCCTCCTCACAAGTTCTATTTACATACAGAATGTTTGTAAAACATACAAGCTTTGCAGAAACATAACACTTACTGATGAGCGTCATCCCCGTTGTGTTTCTTTATACAATGGTAAGGAGTTATGTGGGGGCCGGTTATCATGCGGTGATGGAGACCTCCATCACTGCACGATAACCGGCCCCCATGACAGAGTTCACACTGAACACGCATACGTTGTGCCGATACACAGGTCCTTTCTCGCCTGCAAGTGTACTTGTGTGATCAACAATACTACCTAAAAGTTGTTTTTTGCAAAAAGTGGTTTTCTTACAAATAGACAAAAGTGCAGTTAAACACATGTTATAACGTGAAGGCCTCATCAGTTAATAGTGAACCTGCGCCACCACACACAGGCGCCAACAAACAGGTGACTAAATTGGTACACACCGAGGAAAGCCCAGGGATTCCCAGCTAAAAACGAGGAATTTGGACTCCTCCTACTCAACAGCCGGAACAAACCAGTGTCTCACAGGTACAGAAAGTAAATACAGTCTAGACAACAACAGGACCCACTTCCGATTAGAACAGGCACCACCACGTTAGCAGATACCAACGTCAGTAATTTGGAATATACCAGTGAAAACATTCTCGTACGATTAGTTAAACAGTTGTGAAATCCGCGCGCCACAGAGACTGCCAAGGTTCAATATAAGGACTATGACAGGAACAATGAACCTCAACAATGTAAATATGAAAATACTGAGTCACACAATCCATTGTAATTAACTAGGCTAAGATAACTTGACTCGTACATATGTATGGCACCCGCCGAAAAACTATTAACGAAAACGGCTTTCCACTTATCTAGTGTGGTTACTGTAATTAGTTTAGCACGTAAAATAGTACCCATTAGCGTAGACAATACTAATGAAAACCCCTCTTATATAAAACGGGACCATGTTACCCCCCAACACTCCTCCCCTACTCCCAATAATGTTTCCCACGCATTATTGTATAACTTATCTAGTCTAATTTTACAACCTGAAGATGGCCCACATATAAGGCCGAAACATGTAGTTGTTAGAACACTCATTATATTAATAACAGAGGTTAATATAGTTGTGTTTGACTGTGTGTACCCTACACGTAACTCCTTACCAAGGAATACATATTCTAAATAAACTTTATTTGTTACACACAGAGAAATAGTTTTAGAGTCTACAAAGGAAACCTGTGACGATTTGATCACCAGTTTCGCGTCTTTCCCTCTGTTTTTGACAAATTGTGAAATACGCAAACATCTCATTTCCCCTTTGATGCCTTCTGCACCCCCTGGGCTACTTTTACGTGACTCTCAGTTCCGCAGCATATCACATTGCGAGTTCCTTTCAGGCATTTGCCACTTTGTGAGTTGTATTTACGAATTTTATGCATTATACTTAGGGAGGTTCTATCATTATTGCAGATTTTTTAGTGATTTTATTTTCGCTGATAACTGCAGTGGTGAGGGTCGACATGGAAGAGTTATCGTCTTCAAGAGGGTAGCACAGAAGAACTGTTTTAAGGCCAATTATTGTCGAGAATAGAGCCGCTATAATGGCACCAACCCCAGAAGACGTGGGATTGCACACCTAACTCCGGAAGTGGCGATTGTCCGGCTTGATGTTGGTGTAATAATGTACATACATGTACACACATATAAAAACACACCAGCCCAGTTTTACAGTGCTGTAGATAACACTCTTTCGAAACAAAGTAGCCCCTGTGTACGCTGTGAAATGATACAGAGGGAGTAGAGGTTTAGCTCCACTCATTCTTAACTTAGGCACTACATGGGGTCATTGGTTAATTTCACACCCCGACCTCTTTAGCCCCGGGACAAATAGCACTGTTATCGTGATTAAACCGGACCCTTCCGCCAAATTTCGCGATAAACAGACCAGTCTCCTTCCTCAACATACGTTTCAATACTTATTGTTTATAATAATGGTAAAGTCTCCTACACCACGCTTAACGCATTGAACATGAATCTTGGAACCAAGTTTAATGTCCTCTAATGGCGCAATGATCAAAACCATTGAATGGGAGTCCATCGATTTGATTCAGATTCTTTTACTGGAAGAATACCTAGCTGATGTACACAGGACACTGAGGTTGCTGTATTTCTACAATAATCAGACACTATGGGATCCCAAAGTGGGCAGTAGCATCTGGCACGGAATTGTAGAGGCCTGAAGATGACTAGTCTTTAGTCGAAACATGTAGCCATTATATAACTACACTATAAATAAATAATTAGAT
>Ga0123357_10014484_pt1 | contig 10295 bp, 8 predicted proteins | sample TergutEmb28metaG_FD_89873 | JGI IMG/M metagenome (GOLD analysis project Ga0123357, IMG submission 89873) | Embiratermes neotenicus P4 segment gut microbial communities from Petit-Saut dam, French Guiana - Emb289 P4 | ecosystem: Host-associated > Arthropoda: Insects > Digestive system > Gut ... | reverse complement strand
TGTAATTCGTTTTTTGAACGCTAGGAATGTGCTACCAAGTGAGATTCATCACCAGATCTGTCAAGTGTATGGTGACAATGCAATGAGTGATGGCATGGTTAGGAAATGGGTTCGGATGTTCAACGAAGGACGAGAGAATGTGCACGATGAGGCACGAAGTGCGCGTCCATCTTTGGTGAATGATGATTTGGTGCGTTAGGTCAACGAAAGAATGCGCGACGACAGACGTTTCACAATTTCTGATCTGTCCCTGAACTTCCCTCAGATTTCAAGGACTCTACTCTATGACATTATCAGTAGTCATTTGGGTCGCAGGCCGCTGCATTCTATGAGGAGGGTACACAAAAACTTGTATCCGGCTACGATAAGTGCCTCAATAATGGCGGAGAATATGTGGAACAATAGTTTGAAGAATGTAGACTCTGATAAGAATAAAATTTTATACAAAACCTTACTCGATTTTTTTTACAGTGAAACAGTGCTTACTTTCTGAATAAACCTTGTATCTTTTGCAAACAATGGACCTTTACATCTTGGTGCACTTTTTGAAACAACACATCATAAGAAGAATATTCAATGTTAAAGCAGTTTATCTAAAATAACAAACTTCTTTGTGCAACCAGGTTCAAAAGCACATGAAGTACATGCAGTAGAGTGTACCTTAGCATATGATTGTGTAATACTTCACAACAGTTACTGGTCTACAGACTGCACTAGTAATTTAATGATGAAATTTCAGAAGCTGAGAAGTGCACAAATAAAAACAGAAGAAATTATAAGTGTTGTGATTTCTCCTCATGCAATAAAGACTGTCACAGGCATCCATGGTAGACATTCCTTTCTGTGGAGTGCCCACAGATGCAAGCAATTGCATTAAAAATTTTCTCACTCTTGATTGAAAAATGGTGGACCGCAAACAAAACTAGTCGAGGTTCACAGTCAACAGCACAAAATATTGCACGGTATGTTCAGGGGACATTAGAAAATAACAATCTTGTTTCAAAGTAAATCTCAATTGCAGGTAATAAAGCTGTAATACAATATTTGGAGGGGCAGCATGTGCCTCTACAAATAATGTTTATGTACAACTGAAGGTTTCAGTAAAGGACAACTTAATCATGTGGGCTGCCCAGTCCATACACTAAATAATTGTTTGCAACAAGGAATGGACACTTTAGACTTAATATATTCACCCAGCTGTTTTCAGTTTAAACTGTGAGAACAGAATCACTGAAAGAGTTTTGAAATTTTGTGGATACCAAATATAATCAAATGGTATATCGTTGTGAGACAAGAGGGTGGTCATTTTTTCCTGAAATGTAATATGTACTGCATATGCTTTCAGCACTAAAATCACTCTTTCTCTCTCTTTCAGAACTACCTGTGGTAATCAGAACATTTTTTGACAGCAGTTTCAGTGAAATATATTTATGCGCAGTACAATTTTCAGGACATGTCTTGTGAACAGTTTCATACTTACATTCCTGATGTTCCTGCCATTTTGAAGAAAACTTGATCCAATGAAATATATGCTTCTGCCTAGAATTTTAACATACTAAAATTCTGCTATTATTATTTGTTTGTTTGTGTGTCTGCATATTTATGTTCTTGAGAGGAAAATTTCTCCTCTTTATGGCCAATAAGTGGTAAAGTCCTCTTTTCTTGGGATGGATATATGGTAACCTTGCTCACACGTGTTCAAAGAACATCACCAATGTTGAATAAATGCTGACTTTCCTGATCAGGCTCTAATGTGTTTAAACTATAAAATTTCAATCTCTGTATGAACTGCAAACCCTACATAATTGGTTATAGGGATCAATTTCATAAAATTGCATAAAGAACATGCTATCATACTGAGTCAGTTCATGGTGACTTTTAGATTACAGTGATTTTCTTCAGGTTTTCCACATTAATGTCACTTTAGTTCCAGCCACAAACTCCTTCGCCCCACAGGCAAAACAGCGAAAAGGACTCTTTGAGTCACTAAACACTGTTATTGTCAATGAGTAAGTGCCTGTAAATCAGCCTTGAGACGACAGGTCAAAAGTCCATTATCCTAGGATTGCATTCAAATCAAGTGTAACATAATACTGGGGTTGAATGCTCTGTAGCAACCTCTGGAACTGGAACAAGTGTACAGAACAGTCATGGTGAACAAGGACAGAGTCAGAACAAGGCATTGATAAGAAAACTTAAAAATGCATGACTATGAAAGAAACGGATAAATGGACAAAAATGGGAGAGAAGAGAGTTAACGAACTAAAACACTGAGCATTCGCATACAAAAGGGATTAAGAAATAATAAAATGGAATTGCAAAGTGCATGGAAACAGGAGGAATGTGGAGCAAGAACATGGAGAGAACAATTGGTAGAAAAGGAGACAATGAAGAGAAAGAAGAAAGAGAAAGTGTAAAGACATGTACCTGAGTGTAGCACCAGTTCTCTGCGACAGGCGTATTGACCTCTGGCGGAGGAGGCGAGGGCACGCGGGATACGGCCATACCAGCTGCGCTGCCCGAGCTGGCTGCAGAGGCCGCCCCACTGCTGCTGCTACTGCTGCTGCTGTTGGAGCTGGCCCGCGGCGTCTGCTGCGGCGAGCAATCACTCACCACCGGCAACCTGGCGAGCAAGAAGCCAAAGACATCAGATAAAATATTCTATAACGCACAACATCATGCTTCCGCCACAGTTATCCAACACGGCAGCAGACTTAAACCACTTCCGTCGTCTATGTCCTCTTCTCCCGGGTGGGCACATTCTAAAACCCGATACTTCTGAGTAAGTTTCATGAGAAATATCAGCATTTAACGCAATGTCAAGGCAGTCGCCCGGAGTGAAACGCGTCGCTGCTGTGTCATGCCGCTCGGCAATGAGCTGCGATATCCTGCACGTAAATAAACACCGTTAACTAGTAAACATTACAAGACTGCACACACCGCATTAATGTGAGTGGAAATCTTCGACCCTGACAGGTATATGCACACTATATAACATCATCATACAGTATCACAGGCATGACATTGTTACTTTCTTAAAACCTGGCAGTTTTCAAACTTCCTGGCCACAAGGTTCGTTCCTCCGGCCAACTGTAGGATCTGAACACGTACTCGAATATCGATGGCCTGTTAAACCTGTAGCTTTGAAACAGCATCCAGTATTACTGAAACTATCAACAGCTATTTTACTTTTCCAGAAAACTGATTCGGAAACATGCCGAACATTCGTAAATAACTGGCGCACCAAGTGTGTGGCGGACACTTCTGAAGTACAATATGATTCTCACCAAAAATAAAGACAACTTCATCCCTTTGACCATACCATCACTTGACAAATCACAGCCCAGTTCACATAATCACAACATAGTTCCAAAGATTCACTCTAACGTCCTCTTTCCTTGCAGATCGGAAAGGTTGTCCGACAAACATGTAACGAATTTGCTTTCTCCCCAAGCAATCGCACCCTCCCGCACTGTCCACCACAAAAATGCACTGCAATGTCAGTAATCTATTACGTATTATAAAATTATACGGTAGAATGACGACGTACCCAGTCGGAAAACCTCGAAACAACGGGAAATGACACAGATACAAACTAAACGTATATTTAACGACTAAATGCAAACTTTCAAGCATACGTCCTACATCACTATGTAATTTAACCTGAACATACATTCCATCTACAACAAACATGAAATTGTAAGATATATTAGCCGGTGTGAGGCAAAGGTATGGATACATGTTGATGTAATTAACGGGCATAATGTACGCTGTGTGCAGCAACCAACTGCACAGAACATACCCCTTCTTGCAATCCTTACAGCCACATAGCCAAACCAGTAACGCCTATCCTGAAACTGATCAATCCAGCGTGCATATTTGCACCCTTATTATCTTTCCAAGATTCAGTCACCCATTATTCTCCCATTTACTCCTAGTTCTTCCACGCCCATACAGTCTGTCCCTTTCGTAGTTTCCTGCCAAAACTGTGCACACAGTTTTCATCTCTCCAATGAGCAGTTTCAGGCAGCATAAGAATGAGAAACGTGACCATGAGTCACAAGTAAGCAAGCAATCGCAACATAACAATGCTGTATATTTTGAAAGCAGTCAAGACTGTAGCGAATTCCATGGATAGCGGGTTAGATCAGGATTGAGACTGGATGCATGTCACATATCAGGCTGGAGCAGTTAACTTCACAGCATTCGATAATATGGAAAGCGATCGATAATCCTTCCGCTGATTATCTGCAAAGCCAATCAGCATTATCTGTATGGGTCCATTGTTCGGCAATAGGTACAGATAAAGCAACTGCTGTCCTTAGTAAGCACCACGCCACGAAAGCTGCCGGGAGTAGAGGTACAGCTCCACTTGCTCTCAAATTCGGCGTCATATTGAGATGAATGTTCAAATTTACAGTCCGACCGCTTTGTCCCATAGAAAGCCGTCACGATACCCACTAAATAAAAGGCTTGGTACACCCTAGTGTCGGTCTGGACGCCATGGAGAAGAGCTATATTTCTTGCCGTTGTCTAGAGCCGAACCCCTGACTCCCCGGTCGTTCGGTTCGTAACGTAATCACTATACGGACTGAGATATCCCGACTCTACAGAGAAGAATAAAAGATATATCCACTATACGATATCTTACTAAATAGACCAAAATATGGTACCTTCGTATACACGGTACTGTCCTGGTCTTACTAACTGTAGGTCCATCCGTGCCTTCATACAACCTGACATCTTCTGAACTCTGGCCATTTTTGTTACAGATTTACTGAAAATGAAACCAGCTTGTCGATGTTTGAATCCACGCATCGGATTTTGAACATTCTCGGTGGGGTAGGTTCCTGCTCACTCAGCACTCGCGGTTTGCGTGGAGCATTTTAGGGTTCAGAAACTTCTGCCTTTTACAACCAGCCCAGGAAATTACAACATGACGGCACACCCGACTAGCATCCCCTGCCACAATTCCACCATTTTTACACACGGTCCAGGAACTGCACACGTTATATTCACTACACTACCGCTAAACGTGACACATTTATTACAGGCTTAAGATTTGAAAGTCAGTTTAGAGAACTCCACCATCAAATTTTGAAGTCAAAGAGGGAGTTACCGGGAAGAATGAACGAAGTCTACTTTCCAACTGCACAGACTTCCAGTATTACAAATCCTGTGTTTTAGAGCTAGTAGGTATATTACAATCATCACTGCAAAGCAAGATGCAATTTAGCTCATGTATTAAGACTGCTGGCTTAGTTCACAGATGGCCTCGCGATCGAATACTACTGAAGACACAGTTGCTTGTTCCTTGCAATGGATTACATGGGCACATGCAAAAGTGCGTTGTTATATCTTCACTACCACTTTTTGCGAGCAGGTAAATGCACATTCTGTTTATAATGAATGTCACAAGGCTTCAGTGTTTGGCAGATTTAATGACAACTGGAGCAATGTCGAAAGGGCACGCATACACAAAGGGAGACCTTTCAAATAAATAAATATAAAATACAAAATAAAAGAGCGTACTCGTTAATCATCCACAAAAACACATCTATGCTTATTACTGATACATTCTCGTGGGTCTACGCGATCTTCTTACACATTCTTCCGGCATCCCACAGCCACAAAAAGGAAATGTCCAGCTCGTATTCAGTAAGTCAGGTCACTTTAAGCACATTATACACAGCGCCCATTTTATCGTGTTAGTGCACGACAGTTGTCACAGGAGCTTTACAGCACAGGAAGCCGGGAATTTGTTTGCTTTCACCCTGCAGTGCAACTTAACTTATTTGACCGAACTGCCTCAAAGTGTTCTAAATTCCCGGCCGACGAAAGCTGCCTACGCCATAAAGAGAACGCTTGCAGGGAAAAATAAAATGGACAACCTGCGGTACGCAATTTACAGCACGTTCTAGAAGGTGTACTTTTTGTGATCCACAATCTTGCACAGCAATTTTGTGGCGATATTTTGCAACCAAACGAGTTTCTACGCGTCGAACAGTTAACAAAATGTGGTACAGGCAGCGATTTTCATTTTCAGCCGCATTTTTACTCACATCGGACATGCTAACTTTGATTTGTCAAACTTTTTTTGTCGCGATATGCTGCTATATTTTTCATACCATCAGCTTCTTATAAATATTACTTCATGTCATTCTTGTCACGTTTTACCCGTTCTTAAACTGTTGTCAATCTAGGTTGAAGAAATCCAATGATATGCAAGCGTATGCAGATATTTATTTACTGCTGACACGGAGCAAGCTTCTTCAAGCGTGACACGCTTGAGGAAGCTTGCTCCCCAGATAGTATGATCTGTACCAGAGGCTGCAAATACGGTTTTATGTACTCCTGATGATGGGCGCGATGGAAGCCCGAAAAATGTAGAGCAATTCAGCAGTAAATAAATATCTGCATACTGTTGCACCTCGTTGGATTTCTTCAACCTAGAAGTACGATGCACCGAACCACGAATATAAAATTTGTCAATCCGTATAAATATTGTAGCGAGGAGTAAAGCAGATTATACGACTTTCTAAATACAAAATATAAATCAGTATTAAGAAGAATGTGAACATAGATAACTCTCTCTCACTTACGCATACACACGCCTTTACAATAACAGGTCATACGTGACCTGGTGTGTCATGAGATATGAGGTGCGTGTGTATCTTTGTAGGCTACCAGCACGTAGCAGCGAAAAAACGCTGCTCTGGTATTTATCCTCAAAACCAAACGCACGTGTGAACAATGTTTCTCGACATTCTTTCAACCGCGCACCTATTCTACAATCCCTTAAACTCGTTGCACACATTTTGTGTTGGAAAGTATTCAGAGCTCTGCATCCCAATACAGGAAGGGCTCGGCCAATGCGAATTTCACACCAGTTTTTCCGATCAATGTGATGTTATACACACACATGCAACACTTAAAAAAAAATGTATCTTGCAGTCGAGGATGTTTCCTGAGCGTTGCACACCAAAAAGAGTAACTCATTTTCCACAATGTCACTGCATTCGTAATGTAAACGACTAGATGAGCTAAATCTGAAACATCTGTTGACTCATCGCGTTGTACGCTGAACAAAACACTTGGACAACTTTTGATTTCAATAGTCCAACTACCGGTAATAAAATGCAGTATGACATCATATTAAAAGACAGGAACTGGCATATCTTCCTGATATTAAACCATTTAAATTGGAAGCTATCTACGAACATACCGGGGTGCTGATTCGACCAGGAAGGAAACAAGCTCGGAAGTATGTCAGGGACGCGTGCGATTTCAACAACATCGAGACGTGAGCTGTCATCAAGTTGTTTTTCCTGCAAGGCAAGGCGTCGAAGGAAATGCACGCCATTCTGCCAGAAACATTAGCTTGTTGCCCTCCTGGTCGGACAAAGGACTTATCAGCACCCCTGTACTAAAATACGCAGACACAAGACAGCCTACGAGGGGTTGTCCTCCAGCCTTAGGGTTAACCGAGAGAATAACAACTCCTCATGCCAAAAAATTAATATGTTACAAAGTATTACACAAGGCCTTGAACTTGGGACAGGTACTTTGGAAAGAGTCAAGTCCGGGAATGCCCGCTACAATCAGGTCCAGAACCTTTCGTCTTCCCGCTTGCTACCTAAGCACACAAAAATTAAAATATGATTTATATGGGAGGGGGTTTTCGAAAAAGGGGTGCTAAGGATATGTGGGCCCAAGAGGAAGAAGTAACAGAATACTGGAGAACACTGCATACGCGTAATGATGTGCTACTTGATTTAGACACCTCACCAAATACTGCCGGGTGATCAAATGGGGGGATGAGATTAGCTGGGAATGTGGCACGTACGGCGAAGAAAATAAATACAAACACGATTCTGGTGGGGAAACCAGATGTAAAGACATCACTTGGGAGACCTAGTCTAAAATGGAAGAATATTAAAATGGACCTTAAAGAAACAAGATAAGGGAATGAAATGGATTCATCTGGCATAGAAGAGGGTAAGCGCCGGCTCTTGTGAACATGGTAATGAACCTTTCTTTTTCATACAGGTGAACTTCTTGACCGGCGGAGGAAATGTTATCATCTCAATAATGACTCTGCTCCATGTAGTTAGCGAACCCTTTAAATTATAGTCTACTATCGAAAACAAAGAAGATATAAATACATTAAACCCATATGCCTGTCAGCGGTTTGTACGGTTATGGCCGAGAAAAGAATGTTGGATATTCTAGAAAACAATGCGCCAAAAATGATTCGGACCTACGGAACAAAAAAATGGAAATGCAAGAAATTACTCACATGGATACGCGACTTTATACTGTTAGGACAGGCAATCATGTACGTTGCCATGTAACAAGGGGACCGAGAATAGTGCAAGCATACAGAACTCTGGGGTTTGCATTTCTTGCAACGTGGCCCACTCGAAAGACAAAACAGACGATGGGGGAGGAAACAGACTCTTATACTGCAGACTGGATGAGCAGGGTTGCGGATAGGATCCAGCGACGGGCTGTGGTGTTGGTGGTATTGCACATGCGAACTATGTAACTATTCAGACAGTTATATTACAATAACAAGTTCCGTAACATTTAGAGCAGAAACCAAAGTTTAGTAAACTGCACAGCACGACACAGCAGCTACATAAACATGTACTACGAAGTGCTGTTTGCTAATCCATAAACTTACACAGTGGGGTGCTTCACTAAATATTATTTGGGTGACAAAACCAGGACGGAAGGGATATGAAGGGCGTGTAGCATGAATACACATGAAAAATGCGTACATAATACACATAAATTAAGGAAGATCCAGACGTACAGAGGATGGGCAGAAGCTGTGCAACGTGCACATTTCTTTATTAATACAGAGTTGGACCACCAAAAATACAACTTGCAGCCTTCTTGGAATAGACTCATTTAAGTTCTGAATAGTCTGTAGTGGAATACTGTACCAGTCCCCATGAACGGCATCGTCTAGTTGCTTGACAGGTGATGAAGGGAATCTGCTTCTCGCCATACTCTCTAAAACTGACCACACTGGTTCGATGATATTTAAGTCTGGCGATTGTGTTGGTCAGGGAAGATGCTGAAGTGCAATTTCATGCTCCTCAAACCAAGACTGAACATTTCTGGCTGTGTGAATGGGCAAATTGTCACCTTGAAAAACTGCATCATTGTTAGGAAACATCTGGACCACAGGAAGCACCTGGTTACCTAAAATGCCCATGTAGTCACTGGCAGTAATTGTACCATTCAGAGTAATTACAGGACCAGCAGAATTGCTGCCCAAATCATCACAGATCCGCCTCCATGTTTCTCCAAACATAAACCCGGCCTGATTTTGGGAACAGCGTGAAGCGCGACTCCTCTGACCATATTGCATATTTGCAATCATCAGACTTTAGCGTTTATGATCATCACACCACCATTTTTCGCCTTTTAGTGTTGTTTGCAGTAATCACAGGTTGAGCAATTGCAGCTCTAGCGTGGATGATGAATTTGTGAAGCTCTCGTCCGACTGTTTTGTAGAAACAGGACCTCCACGATGAATAATGAGTTCTGCTACCACACGTGATGCAGTAGTTCTACGATTTGTAGACACAATCCCCTTCAATTTACGGCGATCCCTTTCACTTAGTTTTGGTATTCAGCCACTATTCCTCTTGGCTGCTGATGTCTTCCCATGACTTATGTACGCCCTCATAACCTTGGAAACTGCTGCACTGGATACACCTAACAAAGTGGCAGTTTTGGTTAGAGATGCTCCAGGTAAACACGCACCAACAATCTGTCCTCTTTGAAAATCTAACAAGTCTCCCACTTCCATAGAACGGTTACTAAACACAGTCTGTAATGCAATGACACTGGCACTACACAGCGTAAACAAACAAAGGAATACGGAAGATACAACTAATGTTCTTTAGGTGCAGCCAACACAAAGAGTTTTATTCCTATACTGCCACATGTTTCCATTATTTTGTCCATCCCCTGTAGATAAGACAGTAATATTAAGAAGACAGGCAACACACGACAGTGAGGCACATTCTTGTAACCAATGTCGCAGTGGAAAAGCGGTTAGTATTATATAATCCGAGTATTTGTGGCCTGATGTATCCAGCATGCAATGTATATGCGCCATATTGTCACCTGTGGTCTGCTCGGCTCCACAATATTTTTCTACAGTATCACATAAACAGCACGATTTTCGGGGGGGGGGGGGAAAAAACAAAAAAAAAACCTTTCCGGATTTTCTATCAAACTTTTGCTTAAAAACATTTTGCACAAAAATTAAAATC
>Ga0123357_10014483_pt1 | contig 10296 bp, 15 predicted proteins | sample TergutEmb28metaG_FD_89873 | JGI IMG/M metagenome (GOLD analysis project Ga0123357, IMG submission 89873) | Embiratermes neotenicus P4 segment gut microbial communities from Petit-Saut dam, French Guiana - Emb289 P4 | ecosystem: Host-associated > Arthropoda: Insects > Digestive system > Gut ... | reverse complement strand
GCTGTAAGAAATCGAACGTTCAAGAAAATCCTCCAAACTTAATTACAATATGAACGTAGCATAGCAGATGCAAGACGTCGAAACTCCGAGACAATCCTTCAAACTTATTAAGAAAATAATGTAGCCTAGCAGCAGTAAAATAACGAAACTCAAAATAAATAATACAACCTTAATAAAAACACGAAAATAGACTAGCAGCTGTAAGACACATAACTTACAAGAAAAGCCTCCGACCTTCATAAAAACACGAATGTAGCCCAGCAGCTGTAAGACATCCAAACTAAAAGAAAAGCCCCAAACATAAAAAGAACACGAATGAAGCCTAGCAGCTGTAAGAATTCGAAACTACAAGAAAAGCCTGCAAACTTAATAAGAACACGAATGTAGCATAGCAGCTGTAAGACATCGAAACTCCTAGAAAAGCCAACAAACTTAATAAGAACACGAATGTAGCCTACAAGCTGTAAGACATAGAAGCTCCAAGAAAAGACTCCAAACTTAATAAGAACACGAATGTAGCCTAGCAGCTGTAAGACAACGAACATTCAAGAAAAGCCTGCAACCTTAATAAGAACACGAATATAGCCTAGCAGCTGCAAGATATCGAAGACCCAAGATAAGATTCCAAAATTAATAAAAAACACGAATATAGCGTAGCAGCTGTAAGACATCGAAACTCCAGGAAAAGCCCCTAAACTTAATAAGAATAAGAAAGTAGACTAGCAAATTTGAAACATCTAAGCTCCAAGAATATCCTCCAATCTTAATAAGAATACGAATGTAGCCTAGCAGCTATAAGACATCGAATCTCCAAGAAAAGGCTCCAAACTTAATAAGAAAACGTATGAAGCATTGCAGTTGTAAGATATTGAACCTACAAGAAAATCCTACAAACTTAATAAGAACACGAACGTAGCCTAGCAGCTGTAAGACATCGAACCTACAAGAAAATTCTCCAAACTCAATAAAATCCGAATATACCTTAGCAGCTGTAAGACATCGAAACTCCAAGAAAATCCTCCAAACTTTATAAGAACACGAATGTAGCCTTGCAGATGAAAGACATCGAAACTCCAAGAAAATCTTTCAAACTTAATAACAACACGAATGCATCCTAGCAGCTGTAAGACATCGAAACTCCAAGAAAAGCCTCCAACCTTAATAAGAATACCAATATAGCCTAGCAGCTGTAAGGCACTGAACGTCCAAGAAAGTCCTACAAACGTAATAAGAACACGAATGTAGCCTAGCAGCTGTAAGATATCGGAGCTCCAAGAAAAAACTCCAACCTGAATAAAAACACGAATGTAGCCTAGAAGTTGTAAGTCATCGAACCTCCAAGAAATAATTCCAAACTTAATAAAAATACGAATGTAGCCTACCAGCTGTAAACAACGAACCTCCAAGAAAAACCTCCAACCTCAATAAGAACACGCATGTAGCCTAGCAGTTGTAAGACATCGAAGCTCCAATAAAAGTCCCGAACCTTAATAAAAACACGAATGTAAACTAGCAGATGTAAGATATCGAACCTACAAGAAAATTCTCCAAACTTAATGAAAGCACGAATGTAGCCTAGCAGCTGTAAGGCATCGAAGCTCCAATAAAAGTCTCGATCCTTAATAAAAACACGAATGTAATCTAGCAGATGTAAGATAAGGAACCTACAAGAAAATTCTCCAAACTTAATGAAAACACGAATGTAGCCTAGCAGCTGTAAGACATCGAAGCTCCAAGAAAATCCTCAAACCTTAATAAGAACACGAATGTAGCCTAGCAGATGTAAGACATCGAACCTACAAAATAATCCTCCAAACTTAATGAGAAAAAAAATGTAGCCTAGCAGGTGTAAGACATCGAACCTACAAGAAAACCTCCAACCTTAATAAGAAAACGAATGTAGCCTAGAAAATCTAAGACATCGAAACTCAAGAAAATTCTACAACCTTAATAAGAATATTAATGTAGCCTAGCAGCTGTAAGACATCGAAATTCCAAAAAATCTTCCAACCTTAATAAGAACACGAATGTTGCCTAGCAGCTGTAAGACATCGAAACTCCAAGAAAAGCCTCCAACCTTAATAAAAACACGAATGTAACCTAGCAGCTGCAAGACATTGAACCTACAAGATAACCCTCCAAACTTAATGAAAAGAGGAATATAGCTTAACAGCTGTAAGGCATCGAAACTACAAGAAAAGCCTCCAACCTTAATTAGAACACGAATGTTGCCTAGCAGCTGTAAGATATCGAAGCTCCAAGAAAAGGCTCCAACCTTAATAAAAACACGAATGTAACCTAGCAGCTGTAAGACATTGAACCTACAAGAAAACCCTCCAAACTTAATGAAAAGAGGAATGTAGCTTAGCAGCTGTAAGGCATCAAACCTCCAAGAAAATACTCCAACCTTAATAAGAACACGAATGTAGCATATCAGCTGTAAGAATTCGGACCTTCAAGAAAAGCCTCCAAACTTAATAGGAACACGAATGTAGTCTAGCAGCTTTAAGACATTGAACCTACAAGAAAATCCTCCAACCTTAATAAGAACACGAATGTAGCCTAGCAGCTCTAAGACATCGAACCTACAAGAAAATTCTCCAACCTTAATTTGAATACGAATTTAGCATAGCAGCTGTAAGACATCGAAACTCCTAAAAGCCTCCAACCTTAATAAGAACACGAATGTAGCCTAGCAGCTGTAAGACATGTAAGCTCCAAAACAATCCTCCAACCTAAATAAGAACAAGAATGTAGCATAGCAGCCGTAAGACATGGAAGCTCCAAGAAATTTCTCCAACCTTAACAAAAACACGAATGTAACCCAGAAGCTGTAAGACATCGAAAGTACAAGAAAAGCCTCCAAACTGAATGAAAAGACGAATATAGCCAACAGTTGTAAGTCATCGAACCTACAAGAAAAGACTCCAATCTTAATAAGAACACGAATGTAGCCTAGCAGCTGTGAGACAACGAAGCTCGAAGAAAAGCATCCAAACTTAATAAGAACACGATTGTAGCCTAGCAGCTCTAAGACATCGAACATCCAAGAAAGCTTCCAAACTTAATGAAAGCACGAATGTAGCATAGCAGCTGTAAGACATCGAACTTCCAAGAAAATCCTCCAACCTTAATAAGAACACAAATGTGGCCTAGCAGCTGTAAGGTATCGAATCTCCAAGAAAATACTGCAACCTTAATATAAATACAAATGTAGCCTAGAAGCTATAAGACATCGAACCTAGAAGAAAATCCTCCAAACTTAATAAGAACACGAATGTAGCCTACCAGCTGTAAGTCATCGAACCTCCAAGAAAAACCTACAACCGTAATAAGAACACGAATATAGCCCAGCTGCTGTAAGACATCGAAACTCCAAGAAAAGCCTTCGAACTTAATAAGAACACGAATGCAGCCGAGCAGCTGTAAGACATCGAAGCTCCAAGAAAATCCTCCAACCTTAATAAGAACATGAATGTAGCCTAGCATGTGTAAGACATCGAAGCTCCAAGAAAAGTCTCCAACCTTAATAAAAACACGATTGTAACCTAGCAGCTGAAAGACATCGAACCTACAAGAAAACCTCCAAACCTAATGAAAACACGAATGTTGCCTAGCAGCTGTAAGGCATCGAACCTACAAGAAAGGCCTCCAAACTTAATAAGAATACGAATATAGCCTAGCAGCTGTAAGGCATCGAACCTCCAAGAAAAGCCTCGAACAATAATAAGAACACGAATGTAGCCGAGCAGCTGTAAGACATCGAACCTCCAAGAAAATCTTCCAAACTTAATAAGAACACGTATGTGGCCTAGCTGTTGTAAGACATCGAATCTCCAAGAAAATCCTCCAACCTTAATAAAAAAAAGAATGTAGTCTAGAAGCTGTAAAATATCGAACCTCCCACAAAATCCTCCAACCTTAATAAAAATACGATTGTAGCCTAGCAGGTTTAAGACATCGAACCTGCTAGAAAAGCCTCTAAAGTTAATAAGAATACAAATGTAGCCTAGCAGCTGTAAGACATGGAAGCTCCAATAAAATCCTCCAACCATAATAAAACAACAATGTAGCCTAGCAGCCGTAAGACATGGAAGCTCCAAGAAAAGTCTCCAACCTTGATAAAAACACGAATGTAACCTAGAAGCTGTAAGACATCGAAACTACAAGAAAAGCCTCCAAACTGAATGAAAAGACGAATATAGCCTAGCAGCTGTAAGTCATCGAACCTCCAAGAAAATCCTCCAACCTTAATAAGAATACAAATGTAGCCTAGCAGCTGTAAGATATCGAACCTCCAAGAAAAGCCTCCAACCTTATTAAGAACACGAATGTAGCCTAGCAGCTGTAAGATATCGAACCTCCAAGAAAAACCTCCTAACTTAATAACAACACGAATGTAGCTTAGCAGCTGTAAGACATCGAACCTACAAGAAAATCCTCCAACCTTAATAAGAACACGAATGTAGCCTAGCAGCTGTAAGACATCAAACCTCCAAGTAAATCCTCCAACCGTAATAAAAACACGAATGTATCCTAGCAGCTGTAAGACTTCGAACCTCGAAGAAAATCCTCCAACGTTAATAAGAATTCGAATTTAGCCTAGCAGCTGTAAGACACCGAACCTCGAAGAAAATCCTCCAACCTCAGTAAGAAGACGAATGTAGCCTAGCAGCTGTAAGATATCGAACCTCCAAGAAAGTCTCCCAACCTTAACAAGAACACGAATTTGGCCTAGCAGCTGTAAGACATCGAACCTCCAAGAAAAGCCTTCAACCTTAATAAAACAAGAATGTAGCCTAGTAGCTGTTAGATATCGAAGCTCTAAAAAAAATCTTCAATCTTAATAAGAACAGGAATGTAGCCTAGCAGCTGTAAGATATCGAAACTCCAAGAAAATCCTCCAATCTTAATAAGAACACGAATGTAGCCTAGCTTCTGTAAGACATCGAACTTCCACGAAAATCCTCCAACCTTAATAAGAACACGAATGTAACATAGCAGCTGTAAGACATCGAACCTCCAAGAAATTCCTCCAACCTTAATAAAAACACGAATGTAGCCTAGCAACTGTAAGACATCGAACCTCCAAGAAAATCCTCCAACCTTAATAAGAAAACGAATATAGCCTAGCAACTCTAAGACATCGAACCTACAAGAAAATCCTCCAACTTAATAAGAACACGAATGTAGCCTAGCAGCTGTAAGACATCGAACCTCCAAGAAAATCCTCCAACCTTAATAAAAACACGAATGTAGCCTAGCCACTGTAAGACATCGAACCTCCAAGAAAATCCTCCAACCTTAATAAGAACACGAATATAGCCTAGCACCTCTAAGACATCGAACCTACAAGAAAATTCTCCAACCTTAATAAGAACACGAATGTAGCCTAGCAACTGTAATTCGTGCCCGGATGCTCTGTGACACTCCAAATGCTGGCAATGCCCGCTTCGGATAGGCGGCGTTAAATTTGATAGGCGCCTCAATTTTAAAGTGGTAAGGTATCCTGTGTCGAGTAACGCCGGTAACAATATAGGAGCTACATAATCCTGAATGACATGTTTTCGGTGCCACCCTCGTCCCTGCATACTCCGCAGAAATTCGCAAGCTAATTAGTGACAGGAACCTTCTCCGAGACATCTCGCGTGTTCATTTCCCTCCATTACTGACAAACCCGTTTTACTTTGCCTCACTTTTTACAATAGAAACATTTACCTGATCTCTTACTCGTACGGACTTTACTGTGACCCGTCGTCCTGTTTGGCGTGAAACAACGCCCACCAATATTCCTGATGTCAGACCGAACTTGGCAGGTTCATCTTGTTGCTAACTCTCCTGATCGCACGAGACACATCTCGGTCAAGTACCTATGTTCAGCCCCAATTTGCAGATCTCGAAATCTCTTAAGCTGAAACACAAAACGGGACTTTTGAATATTGTTCAAACCAGCAACAATACTAGCAACGACCTCTTCTTCCTAGACTGTTAACTGGAGAACCTCAGCGGCCTTTCGGTTATTGTGGACAAAATGAAGAAAATTTTCTCCATTGCATTGCTGACGTCCGTGCCGCTCATGCCTCAGTTTGATGAAAAGTCTAGCCAGTACAACTTGCTTTAATGACACTTTCTGAAGTGCCAAGGAAACCAAACTGCGAGTTCTTGCTTCACTGGCTTGAGAAGCTATCTCCTCCCAAACAATGTGGCTGTAACACCTCCAACAACTTAAGAACGAAGACAAGATCCGAACGTCCAGTTTTTAAAGCTGCACTACGGAACGTGTACAACAGATCACATCGGAATCGTCTAAAAATCTTTCATTAACGTCTCTAATGGATGAAGTAATTTTCGGAAGAAATCACCAAGCGTAAGCGGGGTAATACTAACATAATTGGATGGCTGCGCCCTGCTCTCATGGGGCTGTATTAAACCATCTCCAACAGACATAACGGTCGCTTGACTATTAGGAAAGGAAGGTAACATAGGACTTTCTACCGTGTTTGTATAAAGCGATGTCTTTCTTACATCAAAGTCCCCTGAAGATGCCGCATTTGGCATCGTAGCGACGGGGGTTCAACAATGGAGCGCATATCACTGCTACTTCCTAGACCTCCGTGGAACCCAACTACTTGCCTCATGGATGCCGCTCGTCCAGTCGGTTCCCCTGCACATCTATCCATACTTAGATCCAAAATAGGAAAGCTTTTCAAAACTCGTTCGAATCTATTCCTCGCTTCCATTATTTTTTGCTCCGTAATCTCGGTATAAAAACCAACAAATGCCTTTCACTCAGGCGAACGCAACGTGGTCTAACCCCTGATGACAGTTGACATGAAAATGTGCTTGGCTGATGAAGAGTATCTTCTAAACCTTGGATCCTACCCGACATAATACCGTACTGCTTAACACCCTTCAATAATCTTAATATATCACGCTGTAGAAGAATGTCCTAAGATAAATCGAGCGGAATAACTTCCTGAAAAATAACACATCTCCATCACGACTGATTGCTCTAATAGTCATCTCATACTCCAACTCTTCTCGCAACAAGTAGTTTGGGTTCACATTCGCCAAAAAATTGAAATAATAAAATACTCAACTTAAACACCCGGTAACCAAACCTACCCGTTCTAACTCCCTCATCAAATAGGATAACCAAATAAGCACAATGACACAACTGCATTACATTAACAAACAAACTTGAAATATACAATACCACGCACATCTGTTACTTCTCTGCCCCATGCGGGAGGCGTTCATTGTAGAATTGGTGTACAAGGTTACACAAATCACCGAATCCATTTTTATTCACAAGACACTCTAAAGATTGCATAATAACAAAACGTAGAGTGAATGTACATACTCTCAATAAATGTGTGTCTGCTTCGCATACTCAATAAACAATACAAACCATGTTACATAAGGAAGAGGCCCCACATAAAATAACTGTAACTTGGCAGTGCTGTGCTTTACAAAAAGACGCAAAAATCAAATTAAAACACTGCCAAGGGCTCCAACATACCGAAACATAAATTTCAACAACAAGACCGAAACCTAATTTAGATGTTGATGCTGTGAAGATCGGTCGCTGAGTGCCCAAAACCACCCAGTCAACCAAATATCAAACTTCCGGAATGTACCAAATGGATGTGGGGGAAGAACAGAAATAAAATGATAGGTATAGGTCAAGTGGGGCAGGGAGCGCGTCGCCAAAACTCCTAGTATTGATGTGACGTAACACGGCACAAGGGAGATGCAAATAACACGATGGACCTTATTTCACACCGTGCGAAATTAGGGCAAAACTTGATGTGCGAAATTAGGCGCATATATCATGTAATGTGGCGGACTTTCATGTGTGTACAACGGCAAGAATTGTTAAATGCATACAGCATTAGAAGGAAACTAAGTTAAGTTTTGAGTTTATCAACAGTACAAACATTTCTCCTACGTAATTTTAACATTCAAAATGCTCAATAAACAGAATGCTGCGAAGTACGTATGTCCAGAAGTTTTATGTAAACCAATGCACAACCACTGTCCACGCTTCCTGTCAGATGAATGACACATAATGATGTCTTGTACATCTGAAGGTAAAATTTCCATCAATTATGGTCTGAGTTCAGCACTTACTATCAAAGGCACTTCCGTAAGCGAAATTAGGCGTATGTGGAAAAACAGGTACACCTAATCTAGTGACCAGGCCACGGGCTTGACAGACAGTGTTGGAGTTTCCGGCACGAGCTGCAGATTTTTTTCCTCTAAAATGTGCAGACCAGCTCCGGGGCCCATCCAGTCTCCTATTCGATGGGTACCGTGTGTTTTCCCCTTGGGATTAAACAGCCAGTCAATGAAGTTAACCCGTAACTTCATTTAGCGACGAGTTTCAACGAGTGAAAACGCACCTCTCCACCACCTGTGTGACTTCACGGCTGCCTGGACAGGGTTAATTTTACTCTTTACTTATACCTTCAGATAGCATAAGTCGTATAGCTAATATCTACTGGCTAAAATGTCCGGGGTTCGTAAACAGGTGCGAGCGAGAAATTTACTCATTTTTACCTTTCCATTCCGGTCCTAGAACGCAACCCAGCTTCATCCACAATGGACACCGGGTTTTTTGCTGAGGCGTGGCATTAAACGCCCACCACCATATCGAGGGGTTATTACTAAATAGAGCTATACTTGTACTCCCTTTGCCTGTATGACAAGTTACGGTGAGACCAATGCATTGCTTATAACTTCCTCCTTTACTTTTGAAGACCTACGACTGCCACTGGGCAGTATGAGATTACCAAGATCACTCAATATGAGGGCAGATATATAGAAGTGAAGGAACAATGTAAGATTCCATTTCGATGTCTCATCGCAGGATGTTTCAATGAGTTGGGGGGGGGGGGGAATTTAAACCTCTCCAGAACAGACAACGTTTATTTCTTGCTTTGATTACTTCGCAAAGCTTTTGTGCCTGGGTATTTTTTGGCGTACAATTCTCAAGAACTGTTGTTACGAATTCAACAGTTCTGGAAATAACAAGACAAAAACAGCGTTTCATAAAATTATCCCATTTTCTGAATATATTAATAGAAGAAATGAAGTAAGCAGTAAAATTTTAGCAAGAATAACTGTCCTCTGATACGAGATTCGAAACCAGAACACAGCAAATATTATATAACACTTTCACTTCTATTTATATTTATTTTTTGCGTGCCATCACAGTCCATCGTTGATCACTTAGTTGACACCAAGCACTACAAAACCCATGGACGTTGACTTCCTTATCTGTAGTTCATATTCCTCCTTTCTAAGAGAAGCAGCCCGAAAAAATTGAGCCTTTGAGTTTGTTGACATTGTTTGCGTGACCCACTAAAGAATAAGAATAAAATAAAATAAATTACGTTTTAATTTTTACCACATATTGAACATTCTCTCTCGCTTATAACAACCAGTCAATTAATTATTTGCAGGGAAGTAACAGCTCTCTGTTCTGAGATAAAAGCAGAATATAGGGATTTTTAATGTTAGTCTTCGTGGCAGAATAGGCGTAGTAACCCTCCGGGTATTAAAAGTGTAATTATGATGAACAAGGGGCGCAATTTTTTAACATTTGGGGCAAATTGTTCCGGTAAGATAAGTAGAAATTTTATAACCGTTTCTGGCGAAGAGCTGCAATCATTTCGACATTGCAGTTATAATTCAAATCTTGCCCAGAATCATTTAGAGAATAGGCATCAAACAGGAAACACTGACAAAGTCATGAAAATGCTGCAAGCAGCTAAATAAACAGGCGCACAAATAAATACCATCGAGAAGTTCTACTTATATAGAGAGACAAAGAAAAAACAATCAGTTGAATGGTGTATGTTATTCGTTCCGTGCGTTGTCCATAACCGACTCACAACATTCAACCAACAAAATGTAAGATGTTCTTGCTTAGATATTTATATTATATAACATTGAGTCTTCCTACATATTTCATTCCACGCGGGACCATCAGAGAAAAGTATCAAACAATATTGCATAAAACATAATTGGATAATTTTTACTCTGTGTTTGTGGGTCCCTGTCACCACGGCATGGCGCGTCATCAGGTTGCGGTTAGAGGAACGGCCTTCGATAAAGAGGGTAGCTGCGAATAAATTGAATAAGCAGTCGCGGACAGCCGATGAGGGGTGGTCCTCCAGCTTGGAGGTTGGGCGAGGTGCTAACAACACCTCCCTGTTAAAACTAATGTTCAGAAACACTCACAGACGAGATGATTCCTCTGGACACAAAACAATCCGGAGGTAAACTACT
>Ga0123357_10014480_pt1 | contig 10297 bp, 6 predicted proteins | sample TergutEmb28metaG_FD_89873 | JGI IMG/M metagenome (GOLD analysis project Ga0123357, IMG submission 89873) | Embiratermes neotenicus P4 segment gut microbial communities from Petit-Saut dam, French Guiana - Emb289 P4 | ecosystem: Host-associated > Arthropoda: Insects > Digestive system > Gut ... | reverse complement strand
GGGGGGGGGGGTGGGGGGGGGGGCGGGGTGTGGGTTGCCTGGTCCATATTTCATGTTGCGTCCACCCAGTGGTTCCTGTGGGTGTTCACTTGTAAAGCTGACGGGCAGTTAAGCTGACGCCACACCTTAGTCGGTCGCCAAGATATGAATGCCTAGAACTAGCTGTACTGTGGTCCCCAGTACGTCTTCATGGTGCGGTCTTTTTATACGGAGGTGTACAGCTTTTCGTCACTTTGCTGTTCAAAGAAGTGGTTTTGAATATGGAACCATGTTCCTTCAAGGTATGATCCAGTTGTGGCTATTTTTGAATACGGTAATGAACTACTGCTTTACGTAAAGCTTCTTGCCCACTGTCAGCTTGTCGTAAACAGACTACCATTGAGTGAGGCTTGATTTTTGGCGGATGGTGTTAACTTCCAACAAGTTGGATTGAGGTGCTCCAGGATTGATCCCGGTGGTGAAGTTGAAAGACAACAGTGTTCAGTGATGGAAATTACGAGAATGTGTTGTTTTTAAACTTAATCGTGCAGTCCCCCGACATTATGGTAAGTATGGTGATGGATCGCCAGTGAGTACCTATTGTCGCAGTAACCGGATGAATCGCTAGTTTATGACGAAACTTGCTGATTGGATTGTATGTCGCTAGGGTGGAGTCATTCCACATAACGTCGACATAGCAGCAGCCCCATCTGTAGGACATGGCCGCCTCCTGTACCTAGTGACAGTACAAATATCAAAGCAATAAACGGTACTGACTTCTTAAGGCCCGTCACCAACCAGCCACTGAATGCGAGCTCACCAAACCAACCCACTAACGCGTGGAGCAGAAGCTAACGTTCCTCACCAAGTCACAGAATAACCCACATTTAATGGAACTCGAAGTTTAATAATTTTCCTACAATTTTAATCAACGGACGCACACATGTCATTTGATTCGCAGTAATATTCTTAAAAACATGATAGATATACGTGTTTCGTACCTTATTGGTCCATCATCAGGGAGTATATCAGTGGTTGTATGAAACAATTACTAAACAGTATTTTGATCACTTCTGTCTGTGGAAGAACTTGTGGGCTTCTTCCGTGTAGAATGAGTATGTGTAGCAGACATAAATGGTCCTCAGTAAATCGGAGCTGCTTGTAGATATGATGAAGGTAACTAGTACCGTCAGTACCTAGACTACAACTCAGCTGAAATTGTATACCCCACCCCTGAAACAAGGCGAGAGCAAAACCACCCTGGGTCCCAAGCACACCCATCATACTCGCACGCTCAACAGTTGCCTTCAGTAAATGTTTTCAATCGTACGGATACATAACGATATATGCCAATAGTGGGACTCGAACCAACATAGTTTGTTTCCGAAGGCTACTGCTAGCACGCGTTCAACTGCCCGGGCTACGCCTGCTGACTAAGAACGGAACGGTCCGGTCGACTCATCCGTCCCTACCCTAGCAGCACAGCTAGCTAGCCTCACGCCTGGGAAAGTTAATGACGTTTAATTAATGTTTTAATTTCAAATAAAACAAATGTATTATTGTCTTCAGTTAAAATATACGCGGTGTGATTGATTGTGATAAATGAAAGACAGAGAAACGCCACGGATGCACAAATATGAGGAAAGTAAAACGACTCGAATTGTGATGGCAACTGTACCGCACGTTACTTCCGGTTCGGGACTTAGAAAATTTCAGGCCGATGGATTTCTGTTCAACTGAGTGTACGTGCGTTACAACCGACTGACTACCAACCTACCTGTCTGCCTAACTAACTAACTAACTAACTGACTAACTCCGTGGAGAAGCTAACAGACCCTCAGCTAGTCATGAAATTTTCCTCATTGTATGGAACCCGAAGATTCGTTCCCGCCTTCACGACAGCCTTCCACCTGTCCCTAATCTGAGCCAGATAAATCCTGTGCATGCCTCCCCATTCCACTTCTTGAAGATCCATTTTAATGTTATCCTTCCATCTGTGCCCAGACCGTACAAATAACAGTTCTCTAAATACCAGTCCCTGCTAGCACGCCTAAAACATGTGTATTTAGCACAATGAACATTAGCATTCCAGGGACATGGTGTTGGTGAGATGGACCCCATTTCAAGGGGCCGCACCCACCCATTGCAGAACTCCAGGTTGTGTAAGGTGAGGTAAATTCAGTCAAAAACACAACCATAAATATATGGCTAAATGATGGTGTTTATTAGCAATGCAAAAACTACATGTTTCGGCCTATAGCGGTCATCTTCAGGTTTTGACAACTTTCATGCTAAAAGAGGTTTATATAATATGCAAGAAAACTTATAGTTTAAACACACAACGGGGATGGCACACCTCAGAATCCTGGTTGTGATCCTCAGCGTACCCGTAAACGGCTTAAAGGCGGAAAGAAAAAAATACATTACAGGATGTTCAAAAAGTTGCGTATTGATCCGTGTAACATGCTCGTTACGTTCAGAACATCGTTTATGCTGTAACATATATTCTTGTGTACCGCTGGATGCTAACCTGTTGTTCAGTAATGGTGTATGCCATTGATCTGTGATTAGAGCCGTCTCTTGAATAATTCACAATAGACCGAGTTCTAGATACTGTGATGCCCATTACATTGGCGCCTTTCGCCCCCTTTTCGTCCCGGAATTACGGTGCCAATACTGCTTATGATGTGCTACTTTGTACACTTCTTCTATTAAATCATTAAACCAAGGAGTAAAACGAAAGTAGCGTGTTTTCCCGTTTCTATGCATTTTCACGCACATCTTTAATGTAAATATACCGGATAGACGAGGTATGTGTGAGGTTACACTGTGGCGCGTTCGCGTAATATTTATACATCGCCAACTGATGGACGTTGTAGTCGAAGAGAGCCCTTTCATGGCGATTTAATGACGCTGGCAACAGTAACGCGCACTTATGACTTCATGTAAATTGCCCGATATTTCTACCCGCTTGTAACCAAACTTCACGTTACGTCGGTCCATTGGGAGCCGCACTGATAGATGCGAAAAAAAGGACCGACCGACGTAGGCACTTGTCGCGACTGTGCGAACGTACGTAGAAACGGAACTGAAATATGTAAGACGACGTGATTTAAGCCGCATTTCGCGGACCACCGGTTGAGGAGGAAAGCCGTATGTACTGCAGGTCCAGCTGCTTATTTCGGTGTGTTTACAGACTGACAGATACCGAAAGGCGCCCGTAGTGTAGAATCAAGATTGTAATAGCAGTGTGAGAGTGCTGTGAGCGAGCGCGTATCAAAGACCTTGCATTGATCACGGTGCAGGCAGCATCTCGTGACACAGGGAGATAACACTATCAGTCGACAGTTGAAGAACCGAGCACTGAGTACAGTCCAAAAGGCTCTGCTGGATGATGCATGTGTTTACTAAGCTCGTGGCAAGCAGCGCCAGTGGATCAAACGTTTTTGAAGTCTTCTTTAGTTGTTTGATGGCTGTACATCACGTTGTATGGACTGTACGCAGAAAATGTACAGCATTATATAAAACGTTGTTGGTGTTAGCCCGTTGCACCACTTTTGCTTGAAACGGATATCTGCTGTAATTATTTAAAGCAACTGTTATTGTGAACAGTGCAGAACACCGCAGAAAGGTGATCTGCTTCATTCCTAGGGTGGAGAGATTGTGTCCGATGAAGCTACAAAGTCGTAGACCAACCGTGTTCTAATCACGAGTACTTTGAATCAGAACGTTTTACTTGTGTACGGAAACAAATTCCATTCTTGAAGTCCGTTTAGAATGGGCGTCGTTTACCGTGGACATTTTTCCTGAGGGTAAAACGGCCGGGGCGTGAGGGTGACCATCTTCGTCTAGCACCGAGGCTAAGAATGAGTGGGGCTGTCCCTCAGCGCCCTGCATAACCTTGTGGCGTTAACAGTGATTTTTAACTTGGACTTCGTCTTGAAATGGTGGTGGTCATTGTAATATCCTATCACAAGAACGTCCAAAATTGTCTAATCGGAATATTTATCTTTAAAATGACATTATATGAAGCAATAGAGAGCTTAGTAGTCGTGACGTTTCACAGCAATATGTTGCTAACCTTGTGGGCTGATTTGCAAACAAGTGTATCGGCATGGCTCATAGGGGAGTCAGATTGAAGCCCTTGGAAATTGAATTTTAGCATTGGAGCACCAATATCAGAAAGTCAGAGTTCTTAGGATACGGAATAAAATAGATAGAGCAGAAACAAATTTTTTTATGCTCACGCGACCTTGACATGTTGATTGTTACCGCACTGGTCAAGACACACAGAACACTGAAAGGTCCGGTGTGCACGCCAGTAGATCCTGTGGTTGGTCTGTTGAATCATTGCATATCCTGTTCTTTCAATATTTTATTTTACGATCCGTGCCCGGATCTCCCAAGCGTGTTTTTGCTTTCAGGTTACCCAGGCGCGCGGGCACACGCACACAAGTGTGTGAGTTTTGATCGTTAAATTTGAGTACCAACGCAAATGCAAAATTTCTTCAAAAACTGTTAATTTAGTGTGGGGATGAACCTAGAACATGGGAGGATACATCCATATTCGAGGATTGTTGCCACGATATTCCCCGAAAGGTGCAATTTTAGTTGCAAGTGACTGAATTCCTTGGCGCCTAGAGTGAAAATCCGCTACCATTTGGTTCTCATGCTAGGCGAACAACGCCACATTTTGTGTGGGAGTGTACTTGATGTCGTGACTGGGCCGACGTGTCTAAGATTTGCATCTTCTTTGTCCTTTCCTTTGAAATGTTTTGGAGTAACTCTTTATGATGATGTTGAAGTTATCCGTCACGTAGTCTGCACCATCCGTGAGGGTAAAGCGCATTCTTCATCGCTCCTAATGACGGCTGCCTTCTTGAAGTTTTGTGCAGTGTGCAGTATCGAACCCACAGGTTGCCGATTGCAGGCTACCATGCGGCTGTCAAAATAAAGAGATCAGAGATCCGAATAAGGTGACCGGTGACGTATTTCTAGCACTGATGTTCAGTGATATTTGCATTGCTATATATTCTAGGCTATTTTTACAACATGTTGTACTCTCCGATTTCATCCAATCCGTGTGCAATCGCAGTGGCAGTAATTATTGTGTGGTAACGTGTGTGTTGGAAGAAGTAAGCCTGCAGACGGGACCGATTCCTTTTACTAAATGTCAGTACATGTGATGATAATGTTCGTAAAGCCAGTGAATTGAGGTGTATACCATCGTAATTACCCTGCAGAATACAGTCCACGCTCGTTCCGTTGTCATTGGTGATGGTTTCCGTCGACAGCGTTTCTTCTGCTGGTGGGGGCGTATTTATGCACCAACTTGGGAATGAGATAATCCAAATAAAATTCCTTTCCTTCAGCTTGCATTCTCTTAGTGCTACAAAAATTCTATGCAGTCGATGTGCCTTCGCATGTTCTTGGATTACGTATCCATTTGTGGGCAAGGCTGTCAAAATCCAGGAGACCACATTCGCGCTGTTACAACTGTGACACAGAAACGTATTTGTTACCGTACGCGTTCAAAATGAACGGATGCGGGGTACAGGGCCATTGCAAGGCTGTCGCAGTCTCTGCGACTGCATAGGGCCGCGTAAGGCGTAGATTTTGTGTGGGGTGTATTCTGCACGTAGATAGTTACATAGCCTCATCGGAATTGACAGTTCGGGACTACGCATAAGTAGCGCTCACTGAATCTGTGTATGCACTGGACCGATATGTCTCGTAAACGGGCTGCGATAGGATGATGGGGAACTTGACACATTCGGCTGTTTTCATATAATACAGTATAGTTATGGTGAAATCAGTGAGGAGTGGATATAGTTTGTGGCGGAAGTGAGCAATAAAAATGCCGAAATTAAGTCTCACGTCCTCTTGGGTTCTAAGCGATTGCATTTGCATATTGTCATCGTACATCATGAAAGCTAGACATAAACAATTGACTTGGTTCCTTTCGTAGACTCCGCCACTTAGACAACAGGCATTGGAAGGTCATTCCGAACATGATATTTTTTTAAATGTATTCTCCTCGTTTTACGTTGCAGTAGCTGTATTGTGTTTGACAGAAAGTGCGTAATCGTCACTGTGCAACGAACGGATTTCATCGATAGCAACTTAGCTTTTGATTTTCATATCGTTGGCGTAAGCGGATATCAATACATGTGTGAAATTTTATTTGGCTAAAACTCTGTGATTGACGGACAACATGTTGGCCGACGTGCTTTCGATTCCTGCAAGGGAGCAGTTGTTTTCGACATTCTTCTTTTGATCGGCACTAGTTGTTATAATCACCGAGCCTCCCGTAGTGCTGGGGATTATTCCCTCCAGGGTTATGCGACCGAGGCATGAAGCTGATCACTCGTTTCCATATAGTGCCGAGGCTTAGAATGTATGACGATGTTCTTCCACTTCCTCATACGTCTTAGTGGCGTTGTTCTTAATTAATTCTTGCAAGACGAATATTGACTTGAATCGCATTTAAAGCTGCGGTATGTTTCGCGCAGTATAAAATTCGTGAGTTAGTGCTGTAAAAGGGAAATGGCGCGGTTTATATTTTGAAACATATATAATCGTTATCCGTCACGAGTTAGGCCTAATAGACCCCTTTTCGACCTCGCCTGATAGCACCTTCAAAGCTCTTCTAAGTCGTCTTCGTCCATTTTTGTCTGTAATTCAGCATTACTATGGGCATCCTGTTGTTGTTCATTCTCATTACGTGTTGTAGTCAGTTTGACTATCTTCTTAGTTTCTCGTCGACTGGTTCTACTCTTCCAAAATTTTTAATTCCTTTTGTGGTCAAAAAGTGTATTCCGCTGTTCTAAAAATTTGAATCTCGATATCATTCGTTTCTTATCCTTTTGGCTGAAGCCGCCAAATTTCGCTTCCATATAAAAGAGGAGAACCAGTGCATTATATACTTTTATTCTTGATACATATGAAGCACATAAATGCTCTGTGTGAGCAGCAGTTCTAATATTTTAATGTTAAGCCAGGTGGCATACGATGATGTAACCACTTGTCTTCAAGGGTTTAAGTACAGATTATCGGCATTAAGATGGAGTGCGTTAATAAGCACAGGGACCTTAACAACTATTTTTCCCAACATTTATCTGACCATAAATCCGAAAGTCTTGAGATAATCGGAGGTGTCTTTGTATGACGCTTCTAACTGGGCATGCCTGCGGGAATAACGCCTTGAAGTTAAGAAGATAAGCCAGATTGTGTATGATCCTATATGTGCGTTCATTCTTATTGAATGCATGGAGCACGGTCCTTCCTGAGAACCTAATTGTCCCCGCATTGCATGGAACCGGAAGGTTGATTACCATATTATAAAGAGCTCGCTATTTGCCCTTAGCCAGTTGAATCCGGTCAACCCACCCATGTACACGCGTGGGCTCAAAATGGTCCCTCTTCTTCAAGTTTCTCCAGTAGATTTCTCAGTGTACTTCTCTTCCCCCCGCATCTATACCTGATTCCATAGGTGTGTAGCCTAAGAACCGTGTTGTTCTTGTAGACTGAAGCCAGAACGTTGCTGTAGGCTAAACATACAGTCGCCACCGCTTCATTAGTGAGAACAGGAAACATTAGTAAAGTAAACGAGACAAGTTACTTTGTAGTTTCGGAGCGGATTTATTTGCTAGATTTATGACATTGCAGTATAAGAGCGCCATAATATTGATGGGATGTGTACAGGAGTTGCTGAAAATGCACTCCAGTGGGTTGAATGCATAACTGAGCCATGTCATGGTCCCCACCGAGAAATAATTTCTGGCATGTTTTGTATTGTTACAGTCGCTTCGTTCTCAGATTATGTTACTTTGTGATTATTTAATTATAAATTAAATTACAAGATAGTGTGATGGGTGGAGGTCTGCAGGAGTGAGAGATTGGGCGATCGCGGAGGCCACAGAAATAGTCTTCTGTTGTCTGTCGGAATGGGTAGGCAGAGCTCCAAAACTTGTTTTCTTCGCGGCAAAATGACCAGGAGCATTTCGTCGCATGGCGCTGGTAACTTCGGTTTCAGCAAAGGTATAGTCATTTCTTTACTCGCAAGAAGGCAGTTGGAAGGTGGGGCATCACCTCGGCAGTAGATGGTCTGAGTGTATAAATTCATTGCCGGGCTACTTAACCCTAAGGGTAGGCCGCTTTGAAGAAGTAATCAGTCTCTTGCCATTGGCGGGAATCGAACCGCATAGCTATTCACTGTACCTACTGAGCTGTCCCATTTGCTACATTCAGTAGTTCCAGTTTATTTTGCCTTATTTCGCTAGTAGGTGGTTGATACCAAACGTTTGTATGATAACGGATGTTTTTGACCTAGGATCTCATCAGTGGAACACAGTCCTTGTATTTATTGTGTAGGTATAGTCAAGGAACACCCTGTAAATCGCGATTTCTGGTAGATTTTAGTTTCGTGCTACGCTGACGAGAGTTCATCGTTCTTGCCATGCGAATATACAAATAGACAAGGCTTCTTGCGCCACAATTCAGCTCTTGGGAAGAATTAAGTTTTCATATTTTCTTACCCCTTCTACGTGGAAACTTGTATTTTGCAACAATGACGTCGCAGTTTATTCATACCTTCTCTCCATCGCCGCCGTACCTTGATAGCACATAACAATACGCACGCCTCTTTTGTCTCCTGCTCTTCCCGTCTCTCAGTGCACAATCTCGCAATATGAAAGTGCTCTCACAGACGTCGGACGGAATATTTTCCGTTTACTGTTCCTGCTGCGTGGATAAAATCTGCAGTCGAGTTTTATTCCACAGGCGTTTAATTGCTTCAGGCTTTTCAGACGTCATTGGTGGTGAGAAAAGAAGAGCGATGTATATGACATTTGAATGGTCACAGTGGTGTACTGTTTGTTAAAGGTAAGTTCTGCTTTGTGCCTATGCACCGTGGCCTTAAGAGGTACAAGAAGCGTGGACACGTAGCATTGTGATTGGAGACTTTGGCATTAGTAGAGTTAGAAGTGCGTTTTTTGGTCGGGTCGCTGTATAGCTGAGATAAGGGTGCTAAATTGAGGTGGTGCTCTGTGGATGGCTGGTCGGCTGACTGTAGGCGCGGTTCATACTTGCCCTCTTGTTTCGTGTAGTTATGTGTGACGCTGTAGTAGTGTTGCTGTAATGAATACTGTATTTGGCGATTTACTTGGCGTTTAGCACCTCCTTTGATACACCATAAGGTCATTATGAACTAGGTTTTCCGTGCGTCTTTTTTGTACTGGTGTGAACCCTGGCGGCTCATCTTGAGGGAAGAACATATATGGAGGCGTTCGGGAATGGGGTGCTGAACAGAATGTGAGGATATAAGAGAGACTAAATACAAGAATACTGTGGAATATGTGATGAGCTGCATCAACTGTACTGTTCGCCATATATATCATAAGACCGATCTCATGAAAAAGCATGAGATGGGCAGGGATTTGGGACGCATGGGAGAGATGAGTATTGCAAGTGCAGTTTTAGACACAAAGCCATTACGAGAACACACTTAGGAAAGAGGAGGCCAATGTTAAGATGTATACCAAGGAAATGACATGTAAGGATGTGCACTGCAGTCGTGTGAGTAAGAATGTAAGGAGAAGAATGTCTGGAGTTATTCAGGAATTGCTAGTTTCTCAAGGACCTTCCTTTCGTTTCCCATCCGAAGTGCGTCATGTTCGCTTCGTAGACACCATTAAAGGTGTAGCAGAGCTGGTTGTTGCCCTGTGTTCTTTACATCGTATTTGCACTGATGGGGCGATTCTTGTCACTGAGCAAGACAATGTAGCGAGATGTGTAGAACGGGTAGGATTGCGTGACGAGGAATGTGCGTAGGATACGGCGATAGAAGATGAGAGACGATTTTGGCACTATTTGTTGTCGTTAATGAATTGACTGTGCAGGAAGTCGGAGAAGGTAGCTGTTTCATCTCATTATGGTGAGAGAGTCCATATTAATTTGTGGAATGTACAGGGTGATTCAGAGCAACACATGAATTCGTAAGGATTTTTGTGGGAATAAGTATCATTTACCTGGTCAACGGCGAGTATGACACCCTTTGGGAACGTGAGTTGCTGTGCTCATTTGCTGGTTAAATTGTGAAAGCCGTCGTTTGAAACGGGAGTTTTTTTTGGTAACAGCTTAAGGAGGTGTAGTAGTAGTTCGGTAGAATAAACAGCTTCCGGACCGTTTTCTGTGCTATTTTGCGTGTCTCACTGACGCCCCCCCCCCCCCCAAACCCCCCCCCAGAATTTCCACTTTTTTTCCATAAACAAAGACACAAACACCACCATTTCAGGAAGAAAAATTTTTTTTTTTTTTT
>Ga0123357_10014479_pt1 | contig 10297 bp, 8 predicted proteins | sample TergutEmb28metaG_FD_89873 | JGI IMG/M metagenome (GOLD analysis project Ga0123357, IMG submission 89873) | Embiratermes neotenicus P4 segment gut microbial communities from Petit-Saut dam, French Guiana - Emb289 P4 | ecosystem: Host-associated > Arthropoda: Insects > Digestive system > Gut ... | reverse complement strand
CTCAGTTCGTACCTCACAGACAACACAGTCTGTCTCAGTTTTTAATTTCAGATCGTCAACCGTTTCTTCGGCCTCAGTTCGTACCTCACAGACAACACAGTCTGTCTCAGTTTTTAATTTCAGTTCGTCAACCTTTTCTTCGGCCTCAGTTCGTACCTCACAGACAACACAGACTGTCTCAGTTTTTAATTTCAGATCGTCAACCATTTCTTCGGCCTCAGTTCGTACCTCACAGACAACACAGTCTGTCTCAGTTTTTAATTTCAGATCGTCAACCTTTTCTTCGGCCTCAGCTCGTACCTCACAGACAACACAGTCTGTCTCAGTTTTTAATTTCAGATTGTCAACCGTTTCTTCGGCCTCAGCTCGTTACCTCACATGATCACGATATAAACGCACACAGGTCTTCATGTGGCGGCCTGGGATATCGTAGTCGGTGATACGCATGGGTCTCCAACCCGCGGCGCGCCAGCTTGTGGTTTGCGCCCCGGGCCACATTTGTAAATTACGTATGGAGAATAAAAATCACACAATAATTTAGGTAGTTAGATATATCATTTACCGCTACGAAGGGGTGCTGATAAGTCTTTAGCCCGACCTACTTCCCGATGTCGTAGGACGGAATCGATAGTGTCTTTGGAAAGAGCGGTCTGTTCTTGTGCCGAATTGCAAGCCTTTTCTTGTTATAGAGGCTGGATGGAAGCATGTCATCAGGCGACGCGCGCGATTTCAACAACATGAAGACGCGAACTGTCATCAAGGGTTTTTTTTTTTTGGCAAGGCAAGGCGCTGAAGGAAGTTCACGCCATTGTGACAGAAACATTAGGGGAACATGCACTATCGTATGCCACCGTGAAACACTGGGAGGCCTAATTTAAACGTGGTGATTTTTCCACCTGTGTTGCGCCTCGTCCTGGGCGATCCAAAACAGTGACCACCCCGGAGATTATTGATAAAATTCACGAGCTAATCTTGGAAGACCACCGGATTTCGGCTAAGTCAATAGCTGAGCAACTGGGCATCTCACGTGAAAGGATTGGGTCCATCATTCATGAAGATTTGGACATGCGGATACTCTCCGCGAAGTGGGTTCCGAAATGCCTGAACGCAGATCAAAAACGTCAACGATGCCATTCGTCTGAGCAAATTTTGGAATTTTTTCGGCCCGATCCAAATGATTTCCTGTCGCGATTGGTGACCATGAACGAAACCTGGTTATATCTTTATGACCCGGAGACAAAGCAACAATCAATGGAGTGGCGGCATAGCGGCTCATCCCACCCCAAAAAATTCCGAGTGCAAAAATTCGCTGGAAAATTTCTCGCCTCGGTTTTTAGGATCAAGACGGCATCCTCCTCATTGATTATCTTCCAAAGGGCCAACCTATCAACGCGGAGTATTACTCATCTCTGCTGGTGCAATTGAAGGACATTTTGAATGAAAAACGCCGCGGGAAGTTCACCAAAGTGGTCTTGCTCTTGCACGACAATGCCCAGGCTCACCGGGCACTTGCAACCCAGAAGAAACTGGCCTACCTGGGCTTCCAGTTTCTTGATTACCCACCATATTCTCCGGATCTGGCCCCGTCGGACTACCATCTGTTACCTGAACTGAAAAAATAAAATTGAAAAGTTGCCATTTTTCGTCCAACATGGAGGTCAAATGCTGCCGCGGAGACCTGGTTGGACGGACAGATTTCTGATTTTTTTAGTGGCTTGCAAAAGTTAGAGCAACGGGCTAAGAAGTATAGTGACCTTCGATGGGGGTATGTTGAATAAGCCCCGAGTTTGGTTGCTGTAGTTTGTTTCCTTCCTGGTCGGGCTAAGAACTTATCAGCACCCATCGTATATTGTCACGTGCGGCCCGCGAACCAGCCCGCAATAACTGGTGTGGCCCTTTGCCATATAAGGGATGGAGACCCATGGTACAGCGAATCGTTTTGGGCTTGACACTATGGGGTTCGAATCCCGGTAGGGGCGAATTTTCCATACCCGCCGAGACCGGCCCTGAGGTCCATTCGGCCTTCTATACAATGGGGTGAAGCGGCCGAGGCGTGGCATTAATGACCCATCCCCATCTTCGGCAGAGATTAAAGAAAGAGTATAGCTATACTTCTACTCCCCTTCTGGGCCCCATGGCATGCTATAGTATAATTTTACGTTCCCTTTACAGTGCGTGACAACAGTGCAACTGCACAATGACGCATCTCCGAGCTGTTAATTCGTTCGTATATCAAGTAACTAGTGTTTACAAAACAAGTCCATTAGCTCGACTTTTCATTACCCAACATATTTCTCGCAGTGGCTACAAACACACGGACTGCACACAGCTGAAACTGTTCACCTAACTTTTGCCTCTGTTTAAAAGCAATGTATATTTATATGTTTGTTTTACGAGTGAGAGATGCTGTTACGGAACTGAAGTAACGTGCTAGCCCCAAAGTTATACCTCACACGAAGCAGGAGGTACAAAACTGCTGATTGCAATTCGGTATTGTCAAAGTAATACCTCAGGTTCGCTTCCTACCACTTATCGTTAGCATGCTGAACTTCGTTTGTTTCTCGGCTGTCAAACAAACGGCAATCTCGCCGTTCGACGCGAGAGGGCTTTCTGCTGTAGACACAAGGAAATGTCTATACTGCGCTTTCACAAATGACACGGTCTTGATTTTAAGATCCAATTCTTCTGGGATACGACGCCGTTTAGACTATCGATGGAACCATTATTCATTTATAATTGACCGATACTTCAGGCTTTTGCCACTGTGCAGGTGAGATTTTCTCTCTAGAAGGATGTTGTGCGCCGTTCCTTGGCAGCTTGTCATCCATGTTTCGGGATAAGCATTCTTGGTTCGGGACAGCGTATAGGTCCCACCATTCAAGAGTGTTCCGAAACGTCGGTAACAAACTACCAATCTACGCCGCGCAACATCACAGAAGACCAAAGACTTCATTACTAACAGCTCGCTGATCAGTGATGACATGAATGAAGAGTGAAAAGCAATACGCAATATTACATATACGGTCACATCTGAAGCGAAAGTAAATACTGTGGGCTATTTATACAAGATTTGCGGTTTTGTCATTCGCAGAGCCATGGATATTACGTTGACGTCCAGAAATAACAGAGGAGAGTCGTGGTGGCTCGTGTGTCGACTACAAAGTCCGGGTTATTTTTTATTCGTTGCTTCCAGAAGATGCCAGACAGGGGTATGATTTATTGCAGTACAGGTTCTGCTTCTTCTTCTGGAATTACAGTCCTTGGAGAACCTCAGTCTCCTCCACAATTGCCCTTCACTGTTCTCTGTCCTCTGACTTACATCTCCATGTCCTCGCGTACGTGTTCTTGATATCTTACCGGTAGTAACGTTATCTTTCAAGTCACCGCACTACGCATGCAGTGTTGGTTCGACGGATAATATCGTGGCCTTTACGCCGCAAAATGACGATACGTTTTAGGGATGGGCTTTATTTTGTCACAGATCTTCTCCTTCTTCCATTGGCATTACAGCCCGATGTGGGCTTTGGCCTGTCGAACAATATCCTTCAATTGTGTTCTATCTGTCACCCAACTGTCTCCATCTTCTCACTCCCAGCACTTAAAGATCTCTTTCTACTTCCTCTTTCCATCCTTTCCTGGGTCTTCCTCTTCGCCTCGTCCCTTCCAGTTCTTGAGTGAAGATCTTTTTGAGCATCCTATCCTCCTCCATTCTCTCCAGGTGACCTAACCAACTTATCCATTGCCCTTTTATCCATTTTACTACACTTTCTCCTTTGCTCATCTCTTCTAGTTCTGGATTCGTCCTACTTTTCCATTCTCCGTTTCCATAGTTAGGGCCATATATTCTTCTAAGTATTTTCCTTTCAAAAATTAGCATAGCTTGTTCTTCTTTCTTCGTCAACGTTCATGTTTCCGCTCCACACGACACTACCGGTCTTATTAGTGTCTTATACAATATAATTTTAGTAGCTCTGGATAAAAGTCGACTCCTGAAGAGACTTATAGCGGCAAAATAAGTGTTGTTACAGATCACGGGACATAAAACTGAAGATGCAGGTTTGCTGGTATGCTACGTGGTGTTAAATGGTAAGCAGCTACACAGATCATTCCTGCACAAACGAAATGTAGATAGAAAACAACGGGAAAACGCCTATTTAAAACTAGTTGTAAAATGGCAAGCAAAGACCCTTCTATGAGGTTAAGGGGGAACACAACATGAAACAAATATTTTGGGACGAGAATTGAAATGATTGCATTAGTAGCGCATTAACATTAGTGCAAAATATGCGTGGAAGAATCAGAAGACAGACCAATGTAAATAACTGTGCTGAAAAATCCGGGCCTCGTAAAAACCCGGTGTTACACGGGCTCAGTCCGATGTAAATTCGAAATACTCGTACATCCCAATAAATTATCATTGTGGTTAACATTATCATTATACCCCTGCTTCGAAAGATGGTAGTGCCTTCATCCTGAGGATCAAGAGATTCAGGAAGAGTGGCAGTATACATATACTTACTTACTTACTTACTCCATGGAGCAGAGTCCTTCTTGAGAAGCTAATTGATTTGCAGCTAGTCAAGAAATTCCCAGCATTTTGTGGAACCCGAAAGTTCATTACCGCATTCACAAGAGCCCGCCATCTGTCCCGATCCTAAACCAGCTCAATCCAATCCATACCCCCACATCCCACTTCCTGCAGATCCATCTTAATATTATCTTCCCATCTACGCCTGGGTCTCCCCAGCGGTCCCCTTCCCACACACTTCCCTACCAAAACCCTGTACACGCCCCTCCCCTCCCCCATACGCGCTACATGCCCCGCCCATCTCATTCTTCTCGATTTTATCACCCTCAAAATATTGAGTGAGTACAGATCATTAAGCATCGCATTATGTAATTTTCTCCACTCCCCTGTTACCTCGTCCCTCTTAGGCTCAAATATTCTCCTCAACACCCTATTCTCAAACACCCTCAGCCTACGTTCCTCCCTCATTGTCAGCGACCAAGTTTCTCACCCATACAAAACGACAGGTTATATATATATATATATAATGTGTGTGTATGTGTGTGTCGTCCGTATAAGGGATCAAGGTTTCGTATGTGCACTGGTAGAGTAATTCATGTAACAGCAGGTATCGCGAAACATGACATAAAATGGAGTGAAGAGTGTCTGGGACAGTACAGCCATACGATACAGACTGCGACACAATAAAATGTTTAGAAACCTGAAAGAAGCTGGTCCTAGCGTAAGAGGTGGAACAGTACCTAAGCGTCCTACAGCTTGACACTTTAGAAAATAAGTGCAGTCATATGTGAAGTTCTCACTGTGGCTACACTGCCCGCCTTTACTTTCACACTCCATGTAGTGAGGTACACAGATATGTCTACTAATGTTTCGGACAAAAAGTGCTGCCTTCGTTTTCAGCATACTAGAACAATTACTAGTTCTTATTCTTTTATTCTGAACTGGAGCAACGTGTTCTTCCGAAACGTGGGTTTCCAGAGTCCAACAATAAATACTTTTCTTATTTATCTACCCAGAAAACGAAGGCAACAATTTTATTCTAAACAAGGATATCTACCTTGCAAATGATACACCAACACATCTATTGGACAGAAAACAAAATATAAAACTAAAACCGTCTAGGGATGGTCAGACTTAATAACTGCGCTCCTCTGGGTTATTATGCAGCGTGTAATGGTAAATTCTTACCGACGTTTCGAGACAACTTATCAGTCCCATCTTGAAGGGTAAAGAATCCAAATACAACGCCGGCTGTCATAATAAGGCGTTTATACTGGACAGAGTGGGTTGGTGATAAGTTCTCAGTAGCGTGGTGCCAGCCATCACGGCTGATGCAAGTAGTCGGGAGGGACAGGGATTGTAGTAGGCAGTGTACAAATATTAGCGTCGAAGACAGCCGTTCCGGGAGGGAAGAAATTCTAATAGGTGCGGTGGCGAGACGCTGGAGAACATCTACATAAGCACGGCGGGAGGAAGGAAAGGAAAGAAAGTGCAATAATACGATTAATAAGTTGATAAATCCCAACTAACAATAGAAGAGGGGCAAAAGTCCTAGTCTAGCGCTGCTCCATGGTGAATATACTACGTTGAGAGCTGGGAGACACAAGAACACAATTGTGGAGTAAAGGCCAGGGACAAACTGCAAAGGGAAGGAGATAAGAAGACTAGAACAAAGAACAAGTAAGTTGTCCCGAAACGTCGGTAAGAAATTACCATAACTTGTTGCGTAATAACTCAGAAGAGTGCAGTTCTTATCTACTTCGCGGAAGAAGCCTGAAATCACGCATGCTCAGAATTCTTTCCCAGACTGGGGAATAAAACATTGAGTACCTCAAGGGTCAGTTCCAAGACTCTTACTTTTCATCGTGGTCATAAATTACCTTCTCCAAGAATATCATAACAATTAACATCCTCTAATGACACTATTGTCATAATTTGTAGTCAAAATATTGATAACTTCTCATCAGTATCACACACGATTTTGTGTACTGTGTGTAAACGGTTTACTGCCAACAGGTTGGCTCCTCAATGTAGATAAGATGAAGAGAAGAAAGTTTATAACGAATGGTTTTCCACAACATCCACTTATGTATTGGCCATATCAAAAAATAGCAGAAGAATATGGAAATACAAAACTCCTTGGTTTACAAATTGATAGTCACATGAACTGGATAAATCATATCAATTATATGGTTCCAAAATTATGTGACTCATGTTGTGTAGCTAGGTATATGTTTCACACCAGCAACACTGACACTTCCAAATCAATTCATTTTGCGTACTTTCACTCTATAATTAAATATGGAACAATTTTAGGTAATTCGTCTGGCAATAAAAATATATAAACTTCACAAAAAAAGTTGTTAGAATTATAGTAGGTGTAAAACCCTTGAAATTCATGTACGTGCCTGTTTAAGAGCCGGCAGATCTTACCATTTCCATGGGAACATATGCTTTCATTAATGAACTTCACTGCAAATAAACAAAAAATCAAAAAAATTGAGCAGTACATGGTTGTAATACAAGGAGTAAGTATCATCTGCACATACTAACTGGCAACCACTCAAGTTCTCAGAAAAGTACTCACTATTCTGAAATCAAAATACAAAATTTATATTGCAAATTCACAAGTATGGAGAATGAAAAAGCTCAGTTTACACCAGCTTTAAGAAAATATTTAAATACACAATCTTTTTACTCTGTTGAAGAATTTATAATGTTGAAAAAACCCCTAATCAAATTATCAGCTTTAAATAATGGATTTGCATAACATTTGCATACTGTTTGCAAAATATGTATAATACTTTTTATTGTATATTATGCATTTTTTTATTTTTGGGTATCTGTATGACTTATTCCATATCCTAGTTCACCTTGATTAAATTATGGATGTACAGAACGCCTAACATGTGCATGTGTGTGTATGTATGCATGCATGTTTACACATATTAAAACCATATCCACTGATATTCTTGGCACACAATGCAAAATATGGACGAGTATTAATGTTGAATTTGTAGTCATAGAGTACACTCCATCTGTAGTTATTTTAGGTTTTACAGGTTAACTAAACCTGGACGAATATTAAATTCAAGCCAAAAATTTCATAGTGGAAACAAGGAAAGGTTTCACCTGAAACGTAACGTTAGACCCTTCGCCTCTTTACAAAACACATATTCTATCAAGTTTCAAGCTTAACAGGCATATAAAGTGTTGCAGTGACTCCTGATGGTTTGAGATATGACCCAGTGGGGGTATGAAATTTCAAGTTCTCTCCGAAAGACCATCGAATTCAAAAAAGAGTGCACCTTGGCATCAAACCAGCAATGACTACGTAATACGTTACATTTCTACTTTCTTCCCATCATATATTCTCTGTGGTTTTATTCTGCGACGCCGTCGGTACCTCGAATTATTTAGCGTCGGTAGTACACAAGTGGTGACACACCGGAGAGGATTTGGACAAAAGCGGTCGAGGTCTTTGCCTAATCCAAGCACAATTTCGGGATTTGCCTCAGGCATTTATGTAAACCATGAGACGCATGTCGGTATACATGACACCCCTGCCGATATTCGAACCTGGTACCTGCCAAATACACGTCTATACCGCTACTCCTACACAGTCCTGTACAAACCCTTCCTGTAATGAGAGAGCCCCTACAACAACTGTAACAATAAAACCGCAGAAGGCAATGTACAGGCACCTGATTACAAATACATGACGAAGTACCTGATAACTAGCGTCCAGCAACAGCCACACGAAGCAACGTAATTCACGTGGGATTCTATGACATTCAGAAACATTACACTCTTATGTACAATTTTTCATCTGATACCGCACATAACTCACGAATAATTCCTTTTACGCCACCAACGTCAACACCGCGACGCCATTTTGCAGTCACCGATTAATAACTAACACGGATCGCATGAATAGGAACTAAACTACAGTCGAAAATTAGGTTAGGTTCTCAGTTCACTCACTAGATAGCATTACAAGTAATAGCGTTAGTTACGTCGGAGCAGACAAATCACTAAAAATGGAACTTTGTCTGTTGTAACTGCATTATAGACACATCAATCGATTATCTACCCTGATCTGGCGGGCGCCAGTTTTTCTGGCGATTTGTGATACGTCATTATCATTTCTTGCCTGCAATTTGTAATAAACCGAATTTGAAACTAACGGGGTTGTGAAAGCTTTCTGGAATTATGCATAATTTGTTTGTACTAAACCAACAAATGCACAATTATTATCACAAGAGTATACAGGAGTATCTCTTTATATAATACATTCCCCTACATGTTTCGACATTTCTTTGTCATCATCAGGGATTTCTACATTTTTGCCTTGCCCAGTTACATGAATTCTTAAAACTGAAGCCGTTAAAATCACAATTCCATAGAATTATTAAAATACCATTTAATTGTTGTTGAGTGAACAATAAAATTCGTCCGACAATACACACTGCTTGTACAAGAGATTCTAACGTCGAACAGATTTTATTGCATCCCTAAACAACGATTAAATAATATTTTAATACCCTTAATAATTTTATGGAAATGTGACTTCAACGGCTTCAGTTTTAAGACTTGGCAAGGCACAAACGTAAAACTCCTTGATGATGACAGATATGTCGAACCATGTAGGAGAATATACTATATAAAGAGATACTGTTGTGTTATATATAATATATATATATATGAACATATAAAGGAAATAATGGGAGTGAAAGGGAAGCCGGACATCATAGATATTATAGAGCAGAAAAGACTACAATGGTATGACCACGTCAAAAGGATGCCAGAGGAGATAATACCAAAATTAATTATGGACTGGATACCACAGGTGCGAATGAAAAGAGGACGTCCAAGAAAAACGTGGATGGAAGGAGTACAAGCAGCCATGACAACAAGAAATTTAGCACCAGATCAATGGAGAAACAGAGAGGAATGGCGCTTGGTTTCCGGAAGACGGCGAAAGCTGTTAAAAAACCGTATATATATATATACTGTTGTGATAGTAATGTGCATTTCTCGGATGCAATTAAAACAATAAAGATGGGCGGTACATGCATTAAAATAATGATGCATAATTTATTCTCTCGCCGTAACATTCAGCCAACACACACAAGTACATTACATTACACCTTTTCAAACCATCTGTCCTAACTTGGCCTGTATCAGAGACGCGTTCGTTACGTCATATTGCGGTTTTATGTTTTGTATTTCTTTGCTTGTTTAGTGTGCCAGTGTAGTTCGTTCTGTAACCTACGGTCAGTTGTCTACGCGATGGACGACAGGAAATCAGGTTTCGATTTCCAGCGGGGATTGAGATTTGTCTGTTTAACAAAGTGTCCGGGTAGCCTCTGACTGCCACCCAGACATTTATCCAAAGAGTATTGTGTGCCCAGAAGGTAAAGCAAGCAGAGTATGTAGTTAGCCACTCACGTGAAGTCATGCTATTCACTTGGAAGGACTTGAGAATAAACACGAAAATCGTTAGGGCAATAGTTCGGCAATTTCTGCCAGACGTAGGTATTGTATTGTTGACTAGCGGATATTGATGAGAAGCAGATTCCGTGAATAGGACAAAGAGTGATTTCTAGAAATAGGAGATACTTCAAAAGGGTAAAGTAACTGTAGTTACGTAAAGAGAAAAACCAACTTGATGCCACTTATTTTATTATTTATTCAATACTCATTGATTGCTCAACATGTTTCGGCCGTTAATACGACCATCTCCAGGAGTCTGCGACTAACTGGTTG
>Ga0123357_10014478_pt1 | contig 10297 bp, 3 predicted proteins | sample TergutEmb28metaG_FD_89873 | JGI IMG/M metagenome (GOLD analysis project Ga0123357, IMG submission 89873) | Embiratermes neotenicus P4 segment gut microbial communities from Petit-Saut dam, French Guiana - Emb289 P4 | ecosystem: Host-associated > Arthropoda: Insects > Digestive system > Gut ... | reverse complement strand
GTGGTCTGATCGGGACTGGTTTGTGCGAGTCGACTCGACTCGCACAAACCAGTCCCGATCAGACCACGCTGGAGGGGAGTAGCGGTACAAGTAGTATGACCTGTACCGGAGGCTGCGGGTACAGTTTTTAATACTCCTGTTGATGGGTGCTGTGACACTTGAAACATGTAGTGTAGCTTTGCAGTAAGTAAATATCTACATATTGTTGTATCTGTTGGATTTTTATTCACATTGAATTACGATGCACGGAACCACGAGTTTAAAAAATACATTTCGGTATTTTTTGTACTAGGAATGTCAAGTTCTGATAATCGGAGTAGATAACAAACTACCCCCGACATACGAAATTTCAGTTCCCCCAATTAGAGGCTTAGCAGTTTCAAAAAAGTAACGAAATTAACATAACAACATTTTTGAACCCCTTGCCATGTTATTCCTTGAGGAAATAAAGCGGAACGAGATGTTGGCCGAAGAATAATGACGGACAATAAAACAACTGAGGGAGCGGCCATGCTGCAGCCTATAAGCTTCCAGTGTGTTGGAGTCATTTCTTTTCTCTTGAGGTTTTAAAAATGCTTTGAAATCTGTACCTCTTACATACCTGCGAACTTTAGTATGATTTCGAATGACGAAGCGCAAAATCACGAAAAACAACCTTCATAGTCAGCTTAAGGATCAGGATAGAATATTCATGTATACACTAAGAAAACCAAGGACACTGCAGTTAATATATCAGTCTCCAAGCCGAGATTCGAACATGTGGTCTTAAGGATAAGAGAAAAATGCTAAATAGAAAATTTAAAAATTTTTCAGACTTTAAAAAGTGAACTGCTTTGAAAATAGACGCATAATGTCTAAGAATATTTGCAAAAAATATTGTTGGTTAGGTACATTGAAAGGAAAAAGACAAGACCGCCTGTGCACCAATTTATGCAGGAAAATAATTAATGGTCAATAAAATCATATTTACCACTTTTATTATAAAGAAAATTTGCTTACGAAAAGTCTAAAATTCGTTAGCGGAACTGCAGTGTTTCGAGGAACGCAGCTTGAAAACCACTGCATTAAAGCATTGTTAAATATAGTGTGTTAAACCATTTGCAAAAGGACGTGCCAAATTCATTACGAATACCATTTTCATGCTAAAATAAAAATGATCATGCAGTAAGCTTCATAAATATCAATCATCTAAACCGCGACAAAGCTCTGAAATGAAGCAAACAAAACAAATTAGAAGAACAACAGTACGATTTAATTCGAATCACAGGTTTAAAATAGCGTCACAAATGAAACACGATAATTAATGAGACTATGAGAATGTCTATGTGCGTCAAATAGCATTCAACGTACTGAATACGTAAGTTGAAAATTTAACGTAAATAGCACATAAAAACAGTTCAAAATGCTCACTACGTGAAACAGAAGATTAGCAACACAAGAAATGATAAGTACGCCTACAAATAGGTGTAACTATATATTTCGAAATTAAAATAAGATAAATTTATAACAAAATTAATTTACTGAACATCGCAAGCGAATTGTTATCTAAAAGTAAAAAAAAATAACGTTACCGTCAAAATAGAACAACAGTGTATAAATATCAGTATTTTATTGTGGCAAAATGTTTTAGTCATATTAGACCGTCTTCAGACCAGCATTCAGAGATATGAGGTACAATCAGTGCATATCATGTACTGTGGGTTCCCATATTACTTACAAGGTGCATATAAGAAACAGTTTAAAATTATAAAATTAAAAAAAAAATTGTACCTCATATATTAGTATAATAAAAACCAACAAGACGCACTATTTCTCAAATTTATTTTGTTACAGACCTCTACATGTTTCGGACAGATATCAAGGGTCACAAAACTGTGTACACAGCAATAGGCATTTGTTATGCAGTTATGATGACTGTCTGCTAGCGGGGTCCTGACATTGCTAGCAGAGAGTCAACTTAAATAGCCTGACAAATGCCTAGTGCTGTGTATACAGTGTTGAGACTCCTGACGATGGACAGTAGATCTGTCCGAAACATATAGAGTTCTGTATCAAAATAAATTTGAGAAATAGTGCATCTCGTTGGCTTTTATTGTAAGAATATATTACGATGCACGGTCATCTGAATGTCAAACTTGTATCTCATATCTCTAAATGCTGGTCTGATGATGGTCTAATAAGACCGAAATATGTTGCCACAATAAAATACTGATACTTATAAACTGTTGTTTTTTGAGGATAACTTTAAATCATTTTGTTTTACTTTTAGAATCCAAGAACAACGGTATGTCCTCGACTAAAAATAAGAATTGTGGTCTGCTTCGTAATCGGTAGATTCCGGAGACACGTCATTCTGAGTTTATGTTTTCGTGGTCTTCCTTAGTCAGTTCAACCATACATTAGTATAGCAACTTATTAAATTTCTCTGCCGATTTCTTTCGTATTTTTCCAGTTCATTATTGAGCTATCACTTTTTTGTTTTAAGGGTATAAGGAAACAAACCTTACTTTCAAAGTTGATATCAACGTAAAGTGTAATTTAAACATTTTCCAAAGAGGTAATAGAATATTGAATTATTGAATCCCGTTGATGTGACATCTAAGACAGCAAAAGATTCATAATGATCAAATGTTGAAATGTAGGCTAGCGGAAGAACTTAAAAATAGTGGGCAGAGCAAGCAAGTGGTATATTTCTCACATCCACATAGAAGATCATTTTCATCTTAAAATATGACTTGAAAATTTTGAAGTTTTAATTACAAATTTCTTAAACTTCAAACCCCAATTTTAATGTATGATACATCTTACAATACCTCCGTCTTCATACAAGGCGAGATACCGTCCATACCATTCAAGGCATTGCAATATATATTTCCTACTATGATTATGTGCTTAAACTGAAGATGGCTTTTATAGCCGCAACATTTTGTTGATAATTACTTCTAGATAAAGTTTTGTTTAGACTTAATATACATTTATTTTATTTACTAGTATATTTAAACACAACGGGGATGCCTTGCCTAAAATAAGTCTTTCGTTTTGCTATTTAAGCGACGCCATGTATGGCATTGTAGAAAGTGGTCATATTGAGTGCTGAGACTTACGCAGCACACAGAGAATGCGTTACCATTCTAATATTCCCAGTGGCAGTAGCATACATGCTGGCGTTGTCAGAACTGCTACACCTCTCTTTATTGTAAACACCTGCCTTGACGACATCCTGCATATTGTATTAATTACAAACCCTGTATGAAACAGAGTGCTGTAAGAGTCATTTGGAGGTTTAAAGTTTGAGCGCAACGCACATGTCAGTCGTCTGTAGTGGAGGGATCTACAAACTGCTACAGAGCTGGTATTATAAACCGTATCCTGATCTATAAAAATCTGCAGAACTTTTCCATGATTAAGAAAGGCATATAAATACCAAAATTCATGCAATGTGTCAAGAAGATACGAAACAAGATTTCATACTCGAATTCAACCACCTATCATTTATGTAAAATACAACGCATTCAATACAATACACAATGCAACAAGAAATTAGAATCCTATGTTTATTGGGACGTGCATCATTTTGATAGTTGAAGAATAAAAGACCAACTTGATGTCACTTGCTATTTTATTTCACTTCTTATGTGCTCAATATTTTTCGGAAATTAATATATCCATCACCAGAATGTCCGTGTTGCAGGCTTCAGCCTGCAACACGGACACCACTCAAACCCAGTCGCACCAAATCTCCAACAAGTAACGAACCGAGAACAAAACGACGGATGTGGTAATTCAACAGCACAGTCGCAAGCTCCTGATGATGGGTATATTAATGTCCGAAACATGTTGAGTACATAAGAAGTGAAATAAAATAGCAAGTGACATCAAGGTGGTCTTTTATTTCTCAAGGAGTTAGAATATTAAACAAGGTTCATAAATTATAGAGTTTTGAAGTGAAATGAAGTCTCATAGATTAATTCACTACAGATAAGAAAGATTTAATGGTGTAACAGACTGATAAAATTTGCAAAGTTTTGAATAAAAATTTCGTTTCCTCTTTATTATCGTCATATCTGCATTAATAGCCTAATCTTCGAATTTCTTCATACTTTACAACTAATACCGAAAATGTTACAAAGAAGTGTTTTTATAAAAACATTCAAAAGAAAGGCATTTTAATAAAATGAAGTGGATGTGTCCTTTTTTTTCAAATGAAATATAATGCGCTTTGGGTTATGGGAATATGCGATATTCCATTTGGTGATACAATGTCCGCAGTGAATATTACTCTGGCAGCCATTCAAGAGCTGGGGTGCCATCTTGGGCCACGTCCAGCTCAAATTCTCGCCCCCTTCTATCTGCAGGATCCAACAAACATTCGCCGAGCCGTCTCCGACTGAAAGGCACGCTTCGCAACGTCACATTGTAGACTCCCGGGTTTGTTTATTCACTATGCCACTTCTCTAGTTCTACCACTGAATTTGTACTGTTGAAATAACTGCAAAAATTGAGGGGACAACTCCTGCGGTGCACACAGAATTGTTGAGATCTAACATATGTAGAAATGTCCGATGCAGAGATTAAAATCATCATAAGATTTAAATACGAAGTAGGTTCATTATGATTATTACTGAAAATTCGACACAGAACGAATTACGGAGTCTTCAAATAAACATTAGTACTTCAGGATCAAAAGAGATAGAATTTCCTTGTCTGACATTCCAGGCATAGGCATATTTTCTAAAAAGACGTTATGTATTTCAGATCCTACGTCTTTGCAATACATAAAGCCATCTGAACCTGATCCAAATGATAAATTTTCTTTTTCAGCTAATTCCTCAATGTCTTCTTTCACTAAATTTTAGCCGCCTCCAAAAGCGTCCTCCTTCTTGTTATGATCTTGTCGCGTCTTTCTTTTCCTTGTTATTGTAATTCTTGATCGTAAAATTTTATGACCTAATCCAGCCATTATCTTCCAGTATATTTTACACTTCTTTATTAATTTCATGTGCATGTTTAAATACTTTTATTTTGTCGCCACTCAGTGTAAGTTTAAAATTCTGTTTTATTTAATTCCAGTGACTATAATTTTAACTCTAATTGTTTCCCATCACTAGTTACTTTCGCCAAGATGCCGCCATCGAGCGAAGAAAGCTTCTGTCTTTATTCACTGATATTTGAATCCAATTTCAAAATAAATTAATTCAATTTTATAAAGGGATTGAAGTAAACGTAAAGGTACATCTCAGTACCGAATTATAACGGTGCACAGACGAATCGAGTTACAACGTCAAGCCTCTTTACCCAAGGCACTAATACAAGAAGATCAAGTCCTTATATTCAGATTTTGAAAATGAATTTGTAGGGATGAAAATTGAAATGGCAACGACCCTGAAAATAGCGTTTTCCCTAATCATTACAATCCTACAACATCGTGACAAGACGGACGGTGCTCAACGCAGTCGAGTGCTGGAAACAGGCCATCATCAAAACACACATGGATACATCTGTTTGCCTAAATCTCCATTAACTGAGTCCCATAATAATATGGTAGCACCTAGCAATTTTCTCTATGCTTAATTTTTAGAGACTATTACGTGCGAGAAACGACTTTTATACCACCAGAAAATATAAGCTAAGTACATTTAGTACACAATACTGGCGTTTAAGGCAGTGGAAGCTTCACTTTCTGAAAGACGAGGTCATTGCGCAATACGGCAAAGATTATAATGATAATGAAGTTCTTACAGACGACCAGCAGAAAAAAACATAATGACATATTATGTTCAAGAATCTCTTTTGTTTTATGTATTTTAACCCATATAGAGTAATGAAAGTTAGTAAAGGCGAAGTTTTTCCCGTGTATGTCACTAAGTTATATGTGGCAGTGGCGATAAGCCCTGTAGCTCTACCCTGTCCAGAACTCGGTACAAGTAGGACACGCTTGTTCAACTTTACGCCTAAGCCGCTTCACCCTTCGTGGAAAAGTTTCTTTCGTCACTGAACAGGAAACTCGGTGGAACTCACACCTGCTGTACTAGTAGCTGTTTACTAAGAAATAAAAATCAGTAGGCAGAAGATTAACATTCACATGTACATGATTTTCTATATTTCTGTATGAATACACTTTCAGTGTCTCCAGTCCAGTCAATAACGTGCTTGTAGTTGGAGACATTCACACAGTTAATAAAGGCAGTCTCTTCCTTTACACCACTCTTACACAATTATTGCGCGAGTTCTCTAATTAATCTGCCCTTATTTTATCTTTACGCTGTATGTTCTTATTGGTTCTACTAATAAAAGTACATTTAACACTCCCTGTAATTAAACATCAGGACAAAAGAACGAAACAGAACGGAGATATAGTTCCACGTACTCAAAATCTCTGATTTTGTTAGCAATGAGAGATTTGATTCACGTTACAATAGCTTTACTGTCGAGTAAGTTCTCCACCTAAGCGGAGAGGCCGAATCGACCGCAGAATCGGTCTGGATAGGTTAAAGAGAAATGTCTCTGACAGTACTGGAAAACCGACCCCGACCGCCAGTGCATAGATGGTGTTTTCCCGGCGCTGTTAGTAAGGTTTCGGAAAATAGTTGCTGTTTATTTTAAAAATCTTACGACAAATAAATATGTACTGTTTTTTAAGCTCATGGTTTCGTGCACAGTAATTCAATGTTAATAAAATTCCAACCAGATGCAACAATATGCAGATATTTATTTACTGCAAAGTCACTCTACATGTTTCGGGTGTCACAGCACCCATCATCAGGAGCACTAAAAACTGTAACTGCAGCCTCCGGTACAGGTCATAATATCGGTACAGCTACTTCCCTCCAACATGGCCTGATCAGGCTGCGGTTATAGCTTTTAGTGCTCCTAATGATGGGTGCTGTGACACCCGAAACATGTAGAGTGACTTTGCAGTAAATAAATATCTGCATACTGTTGCATCTGGTTGGATTTTTATTAACATTAAATATGCACTGTATAAAATATGGGCTGTATCTTTGTCTTAAGAACGTGACATAAGTAGTAACCACGATGCTTTAGGTGTCTTGTGTATAAATAATTAACTATGATTAAGTTTAATGAGTGAAAATGAAACTTGCCTTAAAATAAATAGCAACATACTCCCGCTATCCCCACACAGACAGCTGATAAACTCGGATACGTCATCGCATCGGAACACAGCAATGAAACTGACGCTTGAAGGGCCGTCAGGTTTCCAAGGACATTAATTTTCGTATATCACATATATGACGAAATATCTGTTAATTATATACATAAAATGCGAAAATGTGTTCTTATTTTTACTTTTAATTTGTTATACGCGCAGAAAATAATTAGCTTTTAAAACACCAGCTTCGAAGACTGTAAGAAGTTATAACAGTATCAGGTACATATTTTGAAGGCTGTTAATTGCCATTTTACCAAAACTAATTTACTTAACGTATTAGATAATAAGGACATTATCATCTTGTTAATTGTGTTCTACGTACGGAAAACTGGGCTAATTTATTTTGGTATTGATACATTTAAACAATATACTAAATGCTCAATAGACCAATGTGAACCGCCGACAGAGATGTGCTGAACCCTTTGCCTGAAAGTTGCTAATGACTGAACAAGAATATTCTGGAATATCGAATGGCCTGTGTACTCAAAGTATGCAAAGAATCGTAGAGTATAAATAGTAATTTATGGAAGGTCAAATAAATTAATTTAATGAAATATTTATTCGAAAATACTTCATACTTCCATCCGAACTCAATTTTGATGATTATGAGGAAATCTAACGTAAATAAAAAAAAACTTGGAAATATATAAAAGCCTCCTACTATTCGCTCCGAAATATACTCTCTCCCAGTTTGTATTCGGAAATTATAAATTTTACAATTTATGAAACTGTAATTTTATTTTCTCATTTTTATATGAAAGATGTCACACACTGAGGTAAGAGTAAGAGGTTTGACTTTAGATGTTTGAGAACAGAGTGCTGAGAAGATTAGTTGGACCTAGAGGGAGGAAGTAATAAGAGATTACAGAATGTAAAGTTTAGGCATTTTTATTCTCCATTACATATTATTAGGGTGATCAAATCAAAGACGAAGAAGTGAGGGGGCAGATACCAAGTGAGAGAGAGATGATAAATACATGAAAATGTGGTTGGGAAAATTAAGAAAAGAAATAGTAGAGGACATACAAGCGTAAATGAGTCTATAATAATAAAGTTAATTAAAAAAAACAGGCTAGATATTATGTGGACTAGCTAGGTTGATCTTGGTCAGTGGCGGATTTTTCGAATGTGGCAATAAATACAGAATTCCTTAAAAGGTGTAAAATTTCTTATTAAAATCTGTTACTCGGCAGGCAGCTAATTAGGCCTGTGTTGAGTCGAGAGAACAAATTCAGGTTTCTTTCAAAGGACCTAACATAATTCCAGTCAGCACAGGCTGACTAGGATAAAGGGAACATGGAGTGCGAGACAGCTGAGGGTAGAGTTACTGAAGTGAAGTAATTAATTAGCCTACCAAAGGACTAAAGTCATTATCTTCTCAAAGCTTTCAAACGTCAAAACTTGCAAAAACTTTGGAAGCAGATAAAATCAATACTATTTTAATTAAAATGTGTATATCAGGCACGCCATTTTGTACGGGGAGAGAATACGACGGTAAAAGCTTGGAATTAAAAATACGTTGCTATTTATGAATAAACACATGTTTGTGTAAAGTAGGCCGTTTAGACATTCTTTAATATCTGAGATATTTCTGATACATATATTATGTTTTTCTATTTCTATTTTATAAAAAACCATGCAGATTACTTAATGCTGTTTAGGGAAATAATCGCGGCTACATTTTTGTTATTCACAGTCACATCGAACTGTCCAAAAAGATGATGTTTCTTGGATTATTAACTCTGAGGGCACTAAGATCTTCCGAAACGTCGGAATCTCTGATCTTAACGACACAGTGTAACATTTCAGAAGACTCGAAACCTCAGAAATACGTGTAATCGAGGTTTCTTATGGGAATCAAAAGAAACACACAAATGCGCTATGGGTAAACATGCAGAGCTGTAACGTCGATTCAGGTGGAAAATTGTATTAATCACTGTGCTTTAAAGGGTTTACCGTTTACAGTAATTACCTAATTATTTTGTATTTTAACAATGCAAATCCCTGTTCTCAGCTTACTGTGCAAATCTGCCGTCGATAATTCTACACAAACACAATGAATGTAATGACAAGTAGAGAGATATTCGGGGATAGAAATACGAACCTCGAGAAACACAGACAGTCGTAATGAAGTGACTGCACTTCATGATTAACATCACGAATACACACGGTTCGAATCTTGCCTTAAAGACCAAACAGGATTCATTTGCTTTCCCAAATCTTTCCTGATAAAACCCAAAAGTTTTCTATAACGTTATACTATAAAATACAACACATCATATAGAAAGATATACCAGGTGCATGATGTAACTATAACATGTATGTTAGATATAATAAATGTATCTTATAATGTATATAAATTCAATTAATTTATATTATTTTTCGCAAAAGTGTGGAAATGTATAATTCTTACCACGTGGAATTTCCTGTGCGGGAAATAAAATTAGTCTCTCCAGAGAGTTGGGTTTTCCAAAAATCCGGTTACAACCGTCTTGTTGGATAATATAGAGCGAACAAAGAGCTAAAGACTATAATCTCAAGTAATGGAACAGCCCACTTCTCAATAAAGAGACATGTCAAGTTTATGGATAAAACTTCGAGGAACAAGGAACTGATTTATGGTGTGTGATGGCAATATGGCTGTAACGAGAAATTCAGTGCTGAAGTCTGTATATAACCTCGCTTTGTAGTAGAAACTTGATGGCTTGGTGGGAAGAGTAAATGGTCTGAAAGATTACAGTTCCTGGAAACACAGCGCCACTCTCATAACACACTGTATCATTGTACATATAATTCAGTAGATGCTGGGCAATTAATCCAGCGCGGCCTTCTATTATGGATGCGACAACCGCCGAGGAAAAACACCAGACTTCTTCATTTATCTACGTGGCTCTTAAAGCTCTTTTCATATGAATCACAGCCTCGTAACGTGGCTTCATAATATTTTATGACATGTACTTAATAAAAAGGTTTATTCTATTTTGTCACCTCCCTTTCTGTTATATAATTAATCCTTTTGGGCAAAAATCATTCTCAGAAAAAAAAATTAAATGCAGTAATTTTCGTCATAATAAGCTAGTAGTAGTTCTTCTGGTCACATTTCACGTCGTTTATACAACATGAAGT
>Ga0123357_10014477_pt1 | contig 10297 bp, 8 predicted proteins | sample TergutEmb28metaG_FD_89873 | JGI IMG/M metagenome (GOLD analysis project Ga0123357, IMG submission 89873) | Embiratermes neotenicus P4 segment gut microbial communities from Petit-Saut dam, French Guiana - Emb289 P4 | ecosystem: Host-associated > Arthropoda: Insects > Digestive system > Gut ... | reverse complement strand
TTGGGCTGGCCCAGGATAGGGACAGGTGGCGGACGCTTGTGAGTGCGGTAATGAACCTTCGGGTTCCGTGAAATGCGGGGAATTTCTTGACTAGCTGCAAACCAGTTAGCTTCTCAAGAAAGACTGCACCATGGAGTAATTAAGTAAGTGTATTTAGCTGGTTTGAATTGTAATGGTAGTGTCTAACGAACGTACTTTTTTTTTTTCACTGCTTATTTAATGCTATTGTCGGAGGCTCAGATTTTACATCGACGATGATCAAAGAATAACAGTAACCATAGATATTGTTACGGAATTCAAAGCTTGGTGCTTTTAAAACTATATGGGCCATTTATTTAACAAAGCAGCCAGTAACTCGGACTATCTTGCCTCCCCGTAGTGAGCACTACCTTACGTATTTTGATAAAATTCGGTTGATCTAACTAAAGAGGATGAGATGGGCGGAGCATGTGACACGTGTGTGGGAAAAGTGAAATAAGTACAGAATTCTAGACCTAGGCATGGTTGGGAATTTAGTATTAAAATGGTTGTTACAGAAGTAGGATTTGTGGGCGCTAACTGAGTTAGTGTGCCTCAGAGGTAAATGGCGAGCTTTTACAAACGCTGTAATTAATTTTTTTTTGGCAAAACAGCTCCCAGTGGGCCACGGCCGCCTCATTCACGAGGTTTCTAGATCACACACAACGACACGCACCAGTCGGTAGGACTGTGGACGAGGGAACTACCCCTTCACAGAACTTTCTACCTGACAACACACAACACTCACAACAGACAGACAGACATGCCCCCGGTGAGATTCGAACCTACAATCTCAGCAGGCGAGTGGCCCCAGAACTACGCCTTGGACCGCGCGGCCACAGGGACCGGGAATTAATTTCTTAGTTTCGTAAAAATATGGAATTTCTTGACTGTCTAAGGAACTAATAGCGTCTCAAGAAGAATTGTTCTCTTGGAGTTAATTAGTTAATTTTTCAGTTATTACTGTCTTCTGCCTTTATAAAACCTGCATGTTCGTTGCTGTGTTTACAGGAGCTCGCCACCAAATTTTGTACCGTGGCTATTAAATTCAGTCCATAACCTCTCCATAGTTTTAAGAGAGATTTTAATTCTTTCCTGCCATCTGGGACTCTCAAGAATGTTTCCGTGATTTGTAGTTGCCTCCGTAACTCTCCACCTGTGGATGGAAACAGATCAACCTTCTGAAACAGCATGCTGTCTTCGGAGTATTAGATGATAGTTAAGTCATCCAAATTAAACTACACTGGTTTCCATCTGAGTAATGGCAGTACCAGTAAAGGTGAACCTTCTAATTCCTTACTATCCATAGCTGTAGTCTCACCTGCTACTTTATAGGTCACGATTCAGGTGGACAGAATCCGGCTTTTCATCCAGGAGGCCGGGTATAATCCCAGATCCGTTGACATATGATATTTTGATTACACAGTGGCGCTGGCAGGTTTTGTCACCGAGTACTTCAGATTTTCTTTGACGGTATCATTTCCTGATCTGTTATTCTTTAATTTACTTGTTACGGACGCTGTTTGACCTTAACAATTGACAACGTCCTTAAATAACACACTTCATCTGTCCACGAAACTTCAGCGACAACCTATAATATTACATACGTGCATTACGTTTTATGTCTTTTGCACCATGCATTGTAATATAATTGAACAATATAAACCAACAAAGTGCACCTTTGTGAAACTAATACTTAATTTTGACGATGTCTTCTACATGTTTCGAACCCGAGGGTTCATCTTCAGGAAGACGGTTGTTAGTACAGGTATGGTATAATTTGTTTACGTGCAGCGATATAAGCAGTCTTGTAGGTGGAAGAGTGTGTTCGGTACTCATAACAATAAAATTTCTTACCTTTAATGTTTAAAGAAATATTTTGACGGTTATATTAATATAAATGTTGAATAATGGGTGAGGAGAGGGGGGTGTATATGATCTTGATGGGGAAACCGGAGGGAAAGAGACCACTGGGTAGACCTAGGCGTAGATGGGTGGATAATATTAGGACGGATCTCCAGGAGGTGGGATGTGGGTATATTGACTGGATTGGGCTGGCCCAGGATAGGGACGGGTGGCGGAGGCTTGTGAGTGCGGTAATTAACATTCGGGTTCCGTGAAATACGGGGAATTTCTTGACTAGCTGCAAACCAGTTAGCTTCTCAAGAAGACTCTGCACCGTAGAGTAAGTAAGTTGAATAGAATATATTTCTCTTTTTCCCCATTAGGCAGCAATACCCACTTTACTGTTAATTATATATTATTTAAGACCGTATTGTTGGTACCGAACACACTCTTCCACCTACAAGGCTGCTCAAACCACTGCAGATAAACAAAAATTATATCCCACCTGCACGTACAACTGCCTTCCTGAAGACGAACCCTCGGTTTCAAAACATGTAGAAGACACCGTAAAAATTAAAATATCAGTTTAACAAAAGTGCATTTTCTTGGTTGATATTATAAGATACAAGTATTAATTTTAGTCTAAATACATTCAGTATCTTTGAAGGTGAAGAATGTGAACTTTGTCTCCCTGCTATGGATGAACTTCATGCAAAGCACGTGCGATAAGTACGCGTGTACCTCACAATGGCACGTGTTTATTCTCTGAACGTTTCAGAGGGAATCGCAACAAATTAAGAAACATTTTTCTGTAGTCACTCATGGCTCTTCCCATTAAAAGTTGCAGGTCACGAATTTGGAGAGTTGGGAGATCGATCGTAGAGTAATGTGGTGATTTGAAGTGGAAGCTTGAAACTATTCAAGAATTAATTGGCAATCAATCTAACATTTCTAACTAGATTTAATGACCCCTTAAAATAGGATTTCAAAGTTGGAACTATGTATATGTGCGTAGTATGAGCGTCGGTTCGTGTTGTGATTGCAAAGGCACATTGAAAACAGCATTCGATGGTAATTTCGCCCTTCCTTTTCTCCTCATTATTTGTTCTACTGTATGTCAAAGAGTTTCATAGAATGTGTATAATACTGGCTGATTGGATGCTATTCCAATACGTTCAACTATCACAAATTTCTATGTTCTTCTTTTGTCTTCTGTGGATCTAAAAGTGCTGTAATTCGTCGGTATACGAGCAATCGATTCACGGGTTTTGCTTATAAAAGCTACGCAAGATAATATCTGTTTCAATTTCGAGAACATTTTCGTATATGCAAGTATGGGGTTACTACTGTCGTCGACTGTTTTTCCTAGCGCATCTTGCTAGTGCTACAGGTTCCGGAAACATGTCGAATACCCAGACCCAGACATCCACCAACCCTAACATTGAAGAATTAAATTCATTATTTTGTATAAAATATTTTTGACAATAATACTAATGATAAGGATCGTAGGTACGTACCTATGTTTATGCATTTCCCAAGCAATTTCAGTTATGTAATTATTTTCACTGATTAGTGGCTAAGAACTGATATTTGTAGAGTAATTAAGCATTATTTTTATTATCTTTAAACTTCGGCACTGTTTCGTGTTCTGTTAAGGAAAACTTTGTATGTCTGGAGAGAAAGTTTTTTTTTTTATTCTAGTACCAGTTTGGATTTATAATGTGGGAAGTAATGGGAACTTTTCGTTTCATTAGCTTCTGACTTTCGTGTTGTTTTAGAAGAAAAAATGAGGCTGGTTAACAGAGGTATTACTGTACTGTCTTATTTGAGCTGCATAAAGTCAATATAGCACAATACAGTGTCGTATGGTGTAAAGGGATAAAGATTTTCACCTCTGCACAGACAAGTTCAGGCTAATCATTGCTTCGAAACCACGAAGTCCAAATTTCTTTTTCTTTCCTATTATCCTTGTCACAGCCGCTATTCTTAGATGTGGATGGCAACCCCCTCGATACTGAAGAAAGAAGCAGCATGCTTCTCCGAAACATTGGTATTCACATCCAAGACTACACTGCGTCGTGACTCGCAGGACCACAGAGTGCGAACTCACTGCTATGGAAACCTGAAAACTTAAATAATTTTTCTCATTTTTTGATAGTGTGAAACGTTAGATGCTTCTATCTGGACCTTAGGAAACAGCATGGACAATCTTAGCCTTAAAAGATTTATTATGAAAGGACGAAATACCGAGTTAATTTTTGTTTGAATTATACTGATGCCAAACGGCAGAGTGAACATATGAAATCCAGAACTTTCATCTGCAGTTTTAACCTGATCGTAACAACGCATCAACCAGTTGCTATGCGTCATCAGAGTGAGTATTCCGTCCCTAGCAACTGTGTCAAAGGCTACCAACCTAACAACTCAGTCACAAGAACGTCGTCTTTCTAGTTTCGTACGTATCTCCTTCTCTTTCTTGCTGTGTTTTTAGGTATCCCTTTCTTATACTCAGACTTACTCCCGTATAAGCTTATAGACGATAAATTAAAATCGCTCCAACCAGTACGTTAGAGGCTGTTTCATCCTCTCTTGCAATGCATCGTGGACACACCTGCAGAGCGCTGTGTGGTGGTTCATTTGTTTCCGGAAAATGGCGACTTGGATGTGTATGGTAACATAGTGCGAGTCAGTTTGGAGAATAGCCGGTTATCTACCTGGGTTAGGAATTGTATGAAGCGTGTGGTAGGAGTGTTACAGTTTTCAAACGCCGTATACCAATTCTTTTTTTCTGTAGACAAACTAATTAACGTGTGTAGACTAATTAAAACAAGTGGCAAATACGGTTTCAGACATCGCTGGTAACAGGCTCGTTTCTTTTACGTAATATCTTATAGCTGTGTGTTTGTGTTGGTTATAGTGTGCTGTGCAATCACATCAGTGGTGAATATTCTGTAATATCGCCTGGTTTATGTGTGGGAATATGTAAAGATTCCACTGTGTGTGCTACAAGTGTTTAAGACAGAGTGGGGAGAACGGATTAGCTTTCACGTCCTTCTGAGTGGCCCGGCCAATCGGTGAGAACATAATTATTTACTACTTCTGCTTGAGTCTAAATGTGCTGTGTGACGTGCAATGCCCGTTACATATTATCTTAGAACCACTGAATTGTTCGAGACTCTCGTGTGGGTCATACTTACGCACGGTAATCAGTGTAAATTAATTATTAATTCCAACTCAATGTGTTGAGGATTTTGTGATTTTTTTCTTCTTTATTTCCTGTTCATAGGTAGTCATGAATACTGGAACATATTAATTAACCTTTTGGCGTCGGAATTATTTTTTTAATTTTAGCACATTCTGTATATAAAATGTGAATAATACAGGAGCCAAATACTTTAGATTTATGAAACAAACTGCATTTTGAAGAGTAAAAAACGGAGAGTATATACCATGTTTAAAATATTCAGTACCTATATTTGTTTAATAAATATACAAAATGCAACATTTAGAGGTTAGCGGTGCGGTACGACCACTATAGTCGTCGTTAGGCGTCAAAAGGTTAATAGAGGATAAAATTTACTAGTAATTCCTGACAAACAGTTCTTGGAAGTCAACATGGATTCATGTTTGTTAGGATGTTGCTGTGTCGCTTGGTCATTTTTTCCCAAAGTTTCGAAGGTACTGCTTTCCTTGTAACGTGGGGAACCGCTGACCCAGCAACACCTATCAAGACCTGAACTAGAGCGCTGTGAAAAACCACAAATTTGGCCGAAGAATCGATTATTGTTATACAGTAAATGTAAAATCTTCAATTCTTTAAGTTAAGCATAAAACCACGAAGGCATATAAACATGATTTACTTTGGGCATTAGATCACGCTACGTTATCCATTCAACTAGTAGTATGGGCCGTACAGCCGATTCGGAAGCGTCAGAGCTACCCCCACTCCATCTTTCCGAGGTTTATTTCGTCCAAACCGATGCGCTGCAGTCAAGGTCATTGTGTAGTGCGTATTTCTATATGCACACGTGTCGATGCATAACTTGCGTCGTTTTAGTCGTGGTCTTGGTGTATTGTTACGTGATTTAAGTATGAATTTTAACGACCCTAAAATGAAAGCAGCATGCATACCATGTACACATAATCATATGTTCTAAATTGTCGTAATCCGTGTTGTCCAAAATTTCGGTAGTTCGAGGCAGTCTCGGTCCCACATACCTCGAACTATCGACGTTCTACCGTATTTGAAAATTACTAAATTTATTTCACAACACTTTTCAAATACCACGAAACACGGGAAACCGTTGATTTACATAGATATAGTATTTGTGGCTTTAAATATTATTTAGATGGATTTGTATTCCCATAATAAGGACGAGCGAGTGAAACCTGCGAACATGCTTTTCTCTCTCCCTCTCCAAATACCGCACCTCTGCCTGCTCGTCTCTACCCACTGGTCCATATTATGTTTCTACCTCGCGGACTTCGAAGCGTTGTTTTAACGAATAACAGAAAACAAAATACTGTTGTATGTTGCAATTCATGTAAGACCTTCTGGGTTATCTTATCGTTGTAATGGAAAAATTACAACACAAAAATTTTCATTAAGATTGAATACCTGGCGTAATCTGGGGAAGAAAGTGTTGTAGCGAGCGATAAAGCCTACCCCCGTTCTTGTTAATTTGGCACATTGGATGATACAGCAGCCTTTGTTCCATGGTCTGAACTTTGTCCTTTTATTTGCAAGTTGAGAACACAACATTCGAATGGAAAACTATTTTGAAATATGCAGAAATTTTGAAATGTCAAATTATCAGTTTCATGCAATAAAATTTTATATTTTTTACTTTGTTTATCCATGAGGATACACTTATTATTGAAGGGATCCATTTCAAACTACACTGGCTTTTGTCTCATGTTGTGTTATTGGTTGCTGAAATATTTGTTACAGTCGCATGTCGCCTTTACAATTTATTTATACCTGTTCCATTTTGATCTGTGTGACTACATTCTGCCACGCCGTTTATAATTCTTTTTAACCCTGTTCATTCTGCCATGTCTGAGATGCACCAGAGGCTGGCTTTGCAATTCCAACGAACAGTTATGACCTGCCAAGTTCGAGTACCAACCAGATTACTGGCCATTATGTTTGAGATTTTTCGTGGTCTCCTCACTGAATTCAGGCAAATTCCAGGACAGTAAATTGGAAAAGTTACGACGTATTCCTCTATTGTCTTTATTCCCTATTCAGGATCCTATCCCTGTTTCACTGAACATTATAAAACGCGCGCAATTGTAACGGCGAACTAAAATGCTTAATAATCATTCGAACGAAAATTATATTCACATGTCCGAAGTTCAATGGATGAACGAATAGTGCCGAGTATGTCGGTTTGTCAGTCCGTGGCAGTCTACTTGACGAATGTCGATGAAATTAAGTTTTGTGAATCTGTAGGCTTACTGAAAGCTATAAAAGTTTTAAGGTTCTCAAGTAGTGTTAAGTTTTGGGGTCTTGTGTGTTGTGACGTAGCGCTTAGAAAATATTTACCAAAGTGAAGGATACAGGAAGCATCTTCCCCGGTGGTTAAATCGACCATGGCATACAGCTAATCACTCAGCTCCATTTAGTGCTGAAGATAAGAGCGATTGGACCTATACCAACTCATGAAGGCCAAGAGTTATAGTGGGTTACAGTATCAAGTCCTTACCGTTTTGTCCAACATGTAACACAGTGCCAATCCCCAGAGGACTCTTGTTATAGGTCAAACGTTTTGTTTAATCATGCTTATAAGGGATACTGATTTATGGGATGTTACCCCACGTAATTTTGTAAACATTTACCAGTGCTAATTGTGGAAACTGCTTTTTTTTAAGTATAACTTTTACCAGAAAACACAGCGTTATCATTTGGAGGACTTTTTTTAGTCGCATTTGTGACAGCCCCAAATCTCAGATTTTCTTCCGGTCCCTGGCCATATATTATCTCCTTTTTACACCTGTGGCCTCTGGATGGAAAGTCGTATGTGAACATGGGGGGAGGGGGCAAGACGAAGGGAAAATTCAGTATAAAGTGATGCAAAAGAAAATAAATGAACTAATGCTGCGGGATATAGTTGTCAGTATTTCAAAATATGTACCTGTCGTGTATTTCCTATAGGTACAGAGCGATGGCAATAGTTCTGCTGATACTTTTGCTTCTATGCCCAAGGTAAAATTTTGAAACTTTGGTTATCACCTGTATGACTCGACAGTGTTGCAGTGCACATCGCATTTTATGAGTTTTATTTCTTGCCTTGTCTTCCCAGTCATTTTGAGGTCATTTTGATTCTGTGAGAAAATAACACAATGTCAAACGTTTGGATGAACACAAAAGGACATACACGTATTGCGAAATTGCTATTTCTTATAATTCGTTTTGTTTGTCGTGGTGTATACCGCATGGACCCTGAACAATTTGGGCCACTTTTTAACCCCTTCACAACACTGATGTCTGAACTATACCTGAACATTGCTATGCCTGTCATGTAAAGGATTCTACCAACACAATCTCAAACTGTTTCATACATTAATTTTTAATTCTCACCCCAAATTCACTGGATGTCTTTGTCAGATTGTAATATACATTTGTCAATAGAAAGTTACAAACGAGCTTTGGGGGGGGGGTTTAGTCTATGCAGTCATTTACCCTGTCCCCATTATTCTGTTTGGACTGAAACTGCATTAAGGGATAATTATTCGTCTTTTGGCCCCTTTCATCAGGATTAATGGCTAGCAAATCTCTCTTTTTCATCCTTTATCTGAGTTCTCTTTTGCATGAAATTAAAGTAAACAAAAAAGTTTTAGAGGGTTAAAAAAGGAAATAAAGTACTAAAGCAATTAACTTCTAACTTCAGTCAGTCGATGAGTTCTCATTATACTTCCTGTACTGGTACAAAGCGGTGGTACGACAACTCTGTTCCTGTAAATCTGAATAGAGTTAATTGAGACGCAGTCCCAACCCCAGGACATCCACCAACCCCCCTCCCACGCCCCACCTACACTTGTCCACACAACTCGTTCCCAATTAGATCCTCAACACAAAAGCTAGTCCATCCCTTCAAGTTACACAACCGCAATGGAACAATACAGAGCAATACTTTGACTCCACATACAAATACATTGAATCTTTAAGTGCTGTTTGAAGACAACTATTTATTAGAAGCTTTGCAGTTTAGTTACTCCCTAGCCTCTTGCACTACATTCGTAAACAAAGTGCTGGGCCTTTGAAATGCGGCAGAGAAAATTTCAGGATGGTGCCTTCTTAATAAATCTTCGTCGTCACATTTGAATGGTGTGACTAAATAATGGAGAACAAGTTGTTTGGGAAATGTTGGTCCACATTTCGGAGACGAGAAATGCGTAAAGGTAAAGTGATCCATGTGTTCGCAATGAAGGCATATGGGGGCGTGTACGTATGGTTCCACGCATTATTAATCTTGCCGCTTGTACAGGGGTGATTGGTGAGTCTCACGTCTCGCTCGCTTTACCCCCATAGAAAGATCTCCAAATAAACATTATTTAGGAGACTGAATGGGATGCTGGGCCAGTTTGGACGCTTCGGAAGAGAAAACTTTTCATGCCTTTGCCGGGAAACATGATTAATGGTGACAAACGAGTCCGCAAGTTTAGTCGGAAAATTTTATGGAAGAGAATGTTTGGTTGACTTGAGCTTACTTTGGTGGATTATATTTCGTGCTAAAATGGATCATAAAGAACGAAGTCTGAAGTGTGTTCAACTGGCTGGCGATTGTGTCCATAGGCAGATCCTAGGAGGCGTGATAATTAACCGTCAGTTTGCACATAAGGTAGAAACTGTCATTAAAAACAGAATGAATATCAGCTCGTGTAGAATAAACCTCTACGCTTAATTTAATTAGGTTCCGATGACAGATTTAGACAAGAACCATTTCTCACTAAATTTCTTAATTTTACTAGTAAAGTAAATGCGAACTGTTAAACACAGCCGTGTACACTGGAGCTACACTGTCAAAGTTTTGTTTTTTGGAACTGTAAGAATACAGTTTTTATCTTGGACAAGGCTGTTGTGTTGTTTAATTTACAGAAAGTTCATAATTACCATCAACACAACTAATTTTATTATATATACATATATATATATATATATTGTGGGCCGGGTAGCTCAGTCGGTATAGCGACTGACTACGGGCTGGACGTTCCGGGATCGAATCCCTGTCGGGACGAAATTTTCCGCCCGTTCAGACCCTGGGACCCACTCAGCCTCCTGTAAAATGGGTACCGGGTCTTTCCCGGGGGTAAAGTGCGGCCGGGGTGTGCTGCTGACCACTCACCTCCTTCTAGTGCCGCGGTCATGGAAGAGTAGAGCTGTACCACTACCCACCCTCTGGGCCACACCGGACATGTAATGGGACAACTT